>ENA-UERM01001123-UERM01001123.1-human-gut-metagenome-genome-assembly--contig:-NODE-1123-length-16253-cov-10.609730_pt1 | contig 16253 bp, 15 predicted proteins | sample MGYA00242983_ERZ507983 | MGnify/ENA primary metagenome ERZ507983 (study PRJEB26167, sample SAMN06115432) | human gut metagenome | host: Homo sapiens | place: China:Shanxi | collected 2015-04-29...
CCAACCCGGTCCGCCGCATCAGTGAAATCTACGGCGATATCCAGAAATCCCTGGCCGCTGCCGACCGCGTCTTTGAATACCATGGTGCCGAACACAAGACCATTTGGACGTATGAATCGGGAGAAGAGCTGACCGTCGAGAACGTCAAGCGCCACAGCCGCCTCCATCCGCGGTGCGGTACGAATTTCCTGCTCATCGTCATGGTCGTGTCGATTTTCGTCTTTGCCTTCCTGGGCTGGCCGAATCTCGTCGAACGCATCGCATCCCGCGTGCTGCTCATGCCCGTCGTCGCCGGTATCAGTTATGAAATGATACGCCTTGCCGGCCGCACCCAGAATCCGGTCATTCAAGCCTTATTCCGTCCGGGCCTGTGGCTCCAGTATCTGACGACGCGGGAACCCCATGCCGACCAGATCGAAGTGGCTATCGAAGCCCTCAACGCCGCCAAGCCGGCTGATGAAGAAAATGAATCGAACGAATTGAAATGAGGAGGACCTTATGAGCTCTTTTATGGATAAAGTCCAGGCCGTAGAAAATAAATTCATGGACCTGGAGCAACAGATCAGTGACCCGTCTGTCATCGCCCGTCAGGACGAATGGCAGAAACTGACTAAGGAACACGCTTCGCTGATGCCGATTGTCGAAACATTCCGCAAATACAAAGACATTACCAGCACCATCGACGGCGACAAGGAAATCATCGACGATCCTGACAGCGACGACGACCTCATCGCCATGGCCAAGGAAGAAATGAATGGCCTGACTAAGGAACAGGCCGATCTGGAAGACCAGCTGCACGTCCTCATGCTGCCCAAGGATCCGCGGGATGACAAGAACGTCATCATGGAAATCCGCGCCGGTGCCGGCGGCGACGAAGCAGCCCTCTTTGCCGGCGACTTGTTCCGCATGTACATGAAATACATCGAAAAACAGCCGGGATGGAAGACGAGCATCATCAGTTCCAACGCACCGGAACTGGGCGGCTTCAAGGAAGTCGTCTTCTCCGTCGAAGGCTCTGGCGTCTATGGCAAGTTGAAATATGAATCGGGCGTCCACCGCGTCCAGCGCGTGCCCGTCACCGAAGCCGGCGGCCGTATCCACACGTCGACGGCAACTGTTGCCGTCCTGCCGGAAGCGGAAGACGTCGAAATCGACCTCAACATGGACGACGTCCGCGTCGACTATTTCCGCGCCTCCGGTGCCGGCGGCCAGCACGTCAATAAGACGAGTTCTGCCGTCCGCATGACCCATATCCCGACGGGGATGGTCGTCGAATGTCAGGATGAACGGTCCCAGCTGGAAAACCGTGCCAAGGCCCTGCGCGTCCTGAAAGCCCGTCTCCTCGACCAGGCTCAGCAGAAGGCCGATGCCGAATTGACGGAAGAACGGCGCAGCCAGGTCGGTACGGGCGACCGCAGTGAACGTATCCGCACGTATAACTTCCCGCAGGGCCGCGTGACGGACCATCGCATCAACCTGACCCTGTACAAGCTGGATAACATCCTCAACGGCGATATCGACGAATTCATCCAGGCCCTGGCCGAAGCCCGCCGGGCGGAATTGATGAAAGAAGCCGAAGATGAATAAGATTTGGACTATCGGTGCCTTGCTGCAATGGACGCAACAGTACTTTGCCGGCAAAGGCATCGATTCGCCGCGCCTCGATGCGGAAATCCTCCTGGCCCACGTCCTGCATAAAGAGCGCATCTACCTGTACGCCCATTATGACGAACCCATGAACGGTGAAGAACTGGCAGCCTACCGGGCGATGGTCAAACAGCGGGCTGACCGCCTGTCCGTGGCCCATATCCTGGGTACCAAGGCCTTCATGGGCCTCGATTTCAAGGTCAGTGAAGACGTCCTCATCCCCAGGCCGGAAACGGAAATGCTCGTCGAGACTGTCGTCGCCGCTGCCGAAGGGACGGCGCCGGCCATCATCGACATCGGTACGGGCAGCGGGGCCATCATCCTCAGCCTGTTCCACTATCTGCCGCAGGCCACGGGGACAGGCGTCGACATTTCGCCCAAGGCCCTGGCCATAGCCGCTGAAAATGGCCGTACCCTGGGCCTCGACGGCCGCGTGACCTGGATCGAAAGCGATTTATTCACCAAGGTTCCGCAAGGCGCTTGTGACTGGCTGGTGTCCAATCCACCGTACCTGACCAAGGGCGATATGGAACGGCTCCAGCCGGAAGTGCGCCACGACCCGGCCCTGGCCCTGTACGGCGGCGACGATGGGTTGGAATTCTATCGCCGCATCGCCGCAGAAAGCCCGGCTTACGTCAAAGCCGGCGGCCACTGTGCCGTCGAAATCGGCGCCGGCCAGGCCGACGCCGTGACGGCTATTTTCTGCCGCCATGGCGCCTATGACCATGAACAGACCGTCAAGGATTACGGCGGCATCGACAGGGTCCTCGTATTTTCCAGAAAAGAGTAGAGACGATGAAACAGACGAAACTTGTAGAAATTACAGATATAGAGAAACAGAAAGCCATCCTCGAAGAAGCGGGCCAGATCATCCGCGACGGCGGCCTGGTCGTCTTTCCGACGGAAACGGTCTACGGTATCGGTGCCAATGGCCTCGACGCCGCCGCCTGCCGCAGTATTTACGTCGCCAAAGGCCGGCCCAGCGATAACCCGCTCATCCTGACCGTACCCGACGAAGAAGGGGCCTGCCAGGCAGCGGCTGTCATCCCACCGACGGCACAGAAGCTCATGGACCGCTTCTGGCCGGGACCGCTGACCATCGTCCTGCCGCGCAAGCCCATCGTGCCTGATGCGGCGACGGGCGGCCTCGATACGGTAGCCCTGCGCTGCCCGGACCACGATATCTGCCGGGCCTTCCTGCGCTGTGCCGGCGTCCCCGTAGCCGGTCCCAGCGCCAACCTGTCGACCCGGCCCAGCCCGACGACGGCCGAAGAAGTCATGCACGACATGGACGGCCGCGTCGACATGGTCATCGACGGCGGTCCCTGCCACATCGGCGTCGAATCGACGATTGTCGAATGTAACGGCGACGACGGCGTCACCATCCTGCGTCCCGGCGGCGTCACTGTCGAAATGCTTCAGGAAGTCGTACCCCATGTCCAGCTCGATACGACGCTGGTCACGGGTAAGGGCGTCCCCAAGGCGCCGGGCATGAAATACCGCCACTATGCGCCGTCGGCACCGATGACCGTCGTCGTCGGCCCTGTTGACAAGGTGACGGAAAAACTGCAGGCCTTATACGACCAGGCCAAGGGCGAAGGCAAGACCGTCGGCTTTTTGGTCAGCGAAGAAGTAGGGGCCTCGTTCCCGCATAAAGATATGTATATCTGGGGCCGCCATGGCGACAAGGAAGCCCTGGCCAACCAGCTCTACACGGGCCTCTTGTCCTTTGACAGCGACAAGGTCGATATCATCCTGGCCGAAGGCATCGACGATGAGGGATTGGGCCTGGCTATCATGAACCGCATGAAGAAAGCCGCCGGCGGCCACGTGGTCATTGTCGGTTAAACCTTTTCACATGACTCCGAAAGGGGTATAATAAAACTGAATTTATCAGCATATATGGGAGGAATTGATTATGAAATTAGTACTCGGCGCCGATCACGGCGGATTTGACCTGAAAGAAAACATCAAAGAATATTTGAAAGAACAAGGCATTGAATTCACCGATTACGGCACCCTGACGGGCGAACGCTGCGATTATCCGGACATTGCCAAGAAAGTCGCTGAAGCCGTCGCTGACGGCACTTTCGACCGGGGCATCCTCGTCTGCGGCACAGGTATCGGCATCGGTATTGCTGCCAACAAAGTCCACGGCATCCGGGCCGCTCTCTGCCACGACTGCTTCTCGGCAGAATACTGCCGCCGCCACAATGACGCCAACATCCTGACCATGGGCGGCCGCGTCATCGGCCCGGGCCTGGCCAGAGAAATCGTCCGTATCTTCCTCTCCACTGGTTTTGATGGCGGCCGCCACGCTGTCCGCGTCGCCAAGATTGCAGAAATGGATAAATAGGAAAGGGGATTTCACACATGCACGTACAAGTAATGGATCATCCGCTCATTCAGCACAAAGTCACACTCATGCGGAAAAAGGAAACGGGTTCGAAGGATTTCCGCAACCTCCTGGAAGAAATCACCATGCTCATGGGCTATGAAATCACACGGGACCTGCCCTTGGAAGACGTCGAAATCGAAACGCCTGTTGCTAAGATGATAGGCAAACAGATCAGCGGTAAGAAACTGGGCATCGTCCCGGTCCTGCGCGCCGGTCTGGGCATGGTACAGGGCATGCTCAACCTCATCCCGACGGCCAAAGTCGGCCACATCGGCCTCTACCGTGACCCGCAGACGCTGGAACCGGTCGAATACTACTGCAAGCTGCCCGATGTAGAAGACCGTGATTTCATCATCGTCGACCCCATGCTGGCCACCGGCGGCAGTGCATCGGCTGCCATTACGCTGCTCAAAGAAAAAGGCATCAAGAACATCAAGCTCATGTGCCTCGTCGCAGCGCCCCAGGGCGTCCAGAAAGTCAACGCCGACCATCCCGACGTCCGCATCTACGTCGCAGCCCTCGATGACAAACTTAACGACCAGGGCTACATCGTCCCCGGCTTAGGCGATGCCGGCGACCGCATCTTCGGAACGAAGTAATCGTTCATCGTAGGTCGTTTAGCGAAAATAAAGATCGTTTGTAGTTTATTGTAGGGACTCGCACGTGGCGAGCCCGCCCTGGAATCTGTGTGATTTTCTGTCCAGTTTAGAGAATCATCCACATTCACAACGGGTCGCCCACGTGGCGCTCCCTACAGTGTAAAAAAGGCCTGTCGCAAATGCGACAGGCCTTTTTTCAATGCGCGCAAGGATGGACCTTGGCGATGGCTTGTAAATCATAAGGTGTTTCCTGATAGACGATGTTTAGCCAGTTGTGATAGAACAGGTGAGCGTAGCTGCACCACGTGAAGTACGGCTGCTTGGTATCGTTGTCACCAGGATAGTAGTTCTTGGGCACGGCAATGGGCAGGCCCTTTTTCTTATCCCGCAGGTATTCCTCTTCCAGGGTCCGCCGGTCGTACTCGAAGTGGCCGAGGACGAAGAAACGGCGGTGATCCGGTGTACCGATGATGTTGATGCCGTTTTCGACGGACCGTGAGAGGATGTCGAGCTGCGGCGTATTGTAGACCTGGATGTCGTTGATCGCCGTATGCCGCGACTGGGGGATGAAGTAACGGTCATCGAAGCCCCGCAGGAGGGGATGGTGCTTCTGGGTCAGCTGGTATTCAAAGATACCGAAGAGCTTGGCCGGCAGGAGACGCTTTTCGATGCCATAGTAGTAATACAGGGCTGCCTGGGCGCCCCAGCAAAAGTGGAGCGTCGAGAAGGCATGTGTCTTGGCCCATTCAAAGTAAGTCTTCATTTCCGGCCAGTAGTCGACAGACTCGAAGGGAATCTGTTCGACCGGGGCGCCGGTGATGATGAAACCGTCGTAGTAGTTATCCTTGATTTCATCGAAGACGTAGTAGTTTTCTTCTAAATAAGACGGGTCGGTGTGGGTGCTCTCATGGCTGTCCGTATGGCAGAAGTCCACTTCGACCTGGAGCGGTGAATCACCGAGGAGGCGGAGAAGTTGCAGCTCTGTCGGTTTCTTCAAAGGCATCAGGTTGAGGATAAGGATGCGCAGCGGCCGTATATCCTGATGGAGGGCCAGCCCCTTATCGATGGTGAAGATACCTTCTTCGTGAAGTTTTTCCTTGGCGGAAAGACCGTCAGCAATTTTAATAGGCATAGTGCATTTCTCCTTACAATAGTCTTAGATGGTTGCCAGTGCTTTTTCAACAGCGGCGAGGAGGTCTTCGATGTTTTCGAGGCCTACAGAGATACGGATCGTGCCCGGTGTGATACCGCAGGCGCGCTGAGCTTCTTCCGAAAGCTGCTGATGTGTCGTCGAAGCCGGGTGAACGAGGAGGGACTTGGAGTCGCCGACGTTAGCCAGGTCGGAGAAGATGTCCGCATTGTCGATGAATTTACGGGCAGCCGTGTAGCCGTCTTTCAATTCAAAGGAGAAGATCGAACCGGTTCCCTTGGGGAAGTATTTCTGAGCCAGTTTGTAGTACGGCGAAGACGGGAGGGACGGATAGTTGACTTTAGCGACTTTCGGATGGTTTTCCAGGAAGTCGGCGATTTTCTGGGCGTTAGCGACGTGGCGTTCGATGCGCAGGGACAAGGATTCCAGGCCCTGGATGAGGAGCCATGCGTTGAACGGGCTGATGCAGGCACCGAGGTCGCGGAGGGCTTTGGCGCGGATACGGGTTACGAAGCCGGCACCAGGGATATCCTTGGCGAAGTTGACGCCATTGTAGGATTCGTCAGGCGAAGCGAATTCTTTGAAACGGCCCGAGCCAGCCCAGTCAAATTTGCCGTTTTCAACGATGAGGCCGCCGAGGGTCGTGCCGTGGCCGCCGATGAATTTCGTAGCCGAATGGACGACGACGTCAGCACCGTGTTCGAGCGGGCGGAAGAGGAACGGCGTAGCAAAGGTGTTGTCGACGATGACCGGAAGGCCGTTGTCGTGTGCGATTTTGGCGATAGCTTCGAAGTCCGGAATGTTGATGGCCGGGTTGCCGAGGCTTTCGAGGTAAATGGCTTTGGTCTTGTCGTTGATGTATTTGGCAAAGGACTGCGGGTCGTCGGGATCGGCGAAGTGCGTCGTAATGCCGAGATGTTTGAAAGTTTCGCTGAACAGTTCGACTGTGCCGCCGTACAAGGTCGGAGCGGCGATGATTTCGTCACCGGCGCCGGCGAGGTTGATGATGGAGTAGGCGATAGCCGAAGCGCCGCTGGCCGTAGCCAAACCGGCTGTGCCGCCTTCGAGGGCTGCGATACGTTTTTCCAGGACGTCCTGCGTCGGGTTGGTCAGACGGCTGTAGATGTAGCCAGCGTCTTTCAAAGCGAAGCGGTCTTCGGCCTGCTGTGTATCTTTAAAGACATAAGATGTGGTCTGGTAAATAGGAACGGCGCGGGCACCCGTTGCCGGATCCGGAACCTGACCTGCATGCTGCTGTAATGTTTCGAATTTGTAGTTTGTGTTTTCGCTCATAATACATTTCCCCCTAATATTAAAAAATATATAATGTAATATAAACTTGAAAGCCTTGTAACAAAAAAGGCTCCCGTCCCAAGTAAGGGACGGAAGCACCGTGATACCACCCAATTTCACTCATCCCTCACAGGATGAGCCTCTTCAGGTACGCAGGCGAATGAGCCTTGAATACCATAGTGCTGTAACGGGCACGCCCGGACGGCCTAACTGTTCGACCAATCTGCTCGGAGTCCATCTTCCACGATGACCCTTGTATTCCCTTTCACCAAATGGGAACTCTCTGTGCCAATTCCTATCGTGTACTCTTCTCTTCATTGCAACACTATCAAGTTGTTGACGTAAGTCTACCATCAAAAACGGACTTTGTCAAATGATTTTCGCAAAAAATTTCAAGTAAATTGACGTTAAACGTTATATGTTTTAATAAAACAGGGGGAATTATAGGCGCAGTTCGCAGGCCGCAGTTCGCAGGCCGCCGCGGTCCTGCGGACCGAAAAAATACACGGACAGCGGCCTCGTGCATAGGGGCTGTCCCAGAGCCTTTTTGAACCGTTAGGGCCGACAGGCCCGAATTTCGATGAACGACGAACGACCTACGATGAACGAATAATCAGTACCGTATCCACTTTGGGCTGTGAAATTCATGGTTATTCCGGGTATGCGCCTTCCATATAGTCTGAGGCGATGGGTAATAAAGTAGTCATAATGGGTCCTCCTTTAGGTCTAATCCTTTACGGATGGCCTTATTATACGGTACAATAAGATATGACACAAACGGTGATTTAGCATGTATGTCATGACGAAATGGGTGAATAAGTGATATGGATAGTATAAAATGTCAGGCTTTGCTCCTGGCGATTCAATATGGCAGTCTGACGGCGGCCGGCAAGGAACTGGGTTATACCCAGTCGGGGATGACCCGTATGATCCGTTCGCTGGAGAAGGAAATCGGCTTTCCTCTGCTCGTGCGCAACAAGCAGGGCGTCCGGCCGTCGGCCAATGGCCAGCAGATGGTGCCGGTCTTTCAGGAAGTCGTCAGGGCTTCGCAAAAGGCCGCCGACTTGGGGGCGGCCATTCAGGGCGTCCTGGCCGGGGTCCTCAATATCGGCAGTTATTATAGTGTCGCCGCGGCGTGGCTGCCGAAGATTTTGCGCCGTTTCCAGGCCCAGTATCCCAAGGTGGAAGTCCATTTGTTAGAAGGGACGAATCAGGAATTGGCCCAGTGGCTCAATGAGAAGGCCGTCGACTGCTGTCTGGCCGCCAAGCCCGGAGCGGATGTGGCCTATGACTGGATTCCCTTGAAGGACGATGAGCTCGTCGTCTGGCTGCCGCCGGATCATCCCTGGACGGCGGAAAAGGAGATTCCCGTAGAATGGCTGAACGGGGCGCCTTTTATCATCCCTCTGCCGGATCACGATACGGATATCGACCGCTTCCTGGCAGCCAATCAGGTCCAGCCCGATGTCCGCTTCACGACGACCGACCCGTATACGGCGTACTGCATGGTCGAAGAGGGGTTGGGAATCAGCGTCAACAACCGCCTGACGACGGAGAAGTGGGCTGGCCGCGTCGAACTTAGGCCTCTGGCCCCGGCCCAGTCGATTTCGCTGGGCATCGCCGTCCCAGACATCCAGGAAATGTCCCCGGCAGCGGGCAAGTTCGTCGCCCAGGTCTGGCAGGCCGTCAACGGCAGCCCGGAAAAATAGGAGTTTGACGACTAAAAGACTATAAAATTTGGATATTCTATGATATAATTTATTGTTATGTGACCTGATAACATACTTTGGTACTGGAGGTATAAGAATGGCTACAGTTCAGGAAAAGATTGACCAGCTCCATGAAAAGCTCGCGAAAATCGAGATGGGCGGCGGTCAGAAGCGAATTGATTCGCAACATAAAAAAGGCAAGATGACAGCCCGCGAACGGCTGGCTAAGTTATTTGATGAAGGCAGCTTCACGGAAATGGGGCAGTTCATCCATCATCGCTGCATGAATTTCAACATGCAGGAAAAGGAAATCCCCGGCGACGGCGTCGTTACCGGCTACGGTACGGTACGCGGCCGCCTGGTCTTCGCTTATGCCGAAGATTTTACGGTCGAAGGCGGTTCGCTCGGCGAAATGCACGCTCATAAAATCGCCCAGATGCAGGAAATGGCTCTGAAGATGGGAGCCCCTGTCATCGGCATCAATGACTCCGGCGGTGCCCGCATCCAGGAAGGCGTCGATGCTTTGTCCGGTTTTGGCCGCATCTTCATGAATAATACGGCCGCATCGGGCGTCATCCCGCAGATCGCCGTCATCATGGGGCCCTGCGCCGGCGGTGCCGTATACAGTCCGGCCCTGATGGACTTCGTCTTCATGGTCAAGAATACGTCGGATATGTTCCTCACGGGCCCGGCCGTCATCAAGTCGGTCACGGCCGAAGAAGTGACGGCCGAAGAATTGGGCGGCGCCATGACGCACAGCTCTATTTCCGGCGTGGCTCACTTTGCCTGTGAAAATGAAGACGACTGCATCGAAAAGATCAAGGCCCTCCTCGACTTCCTGCCCAGCAACAATATGGAAGAAGCGCCGGTCGTCGAATCGGACGATGACCCGAACCGCGAAGACGAAAGCCTCAATTCGGTCATCCCCGACGACAGCAGCATGCCTTACGATATGCTCGACGTCATCAAATCCTGCGTCGACGACAGCAATGTCTTCCAGGTCCTGGAAAACTATGCCCTCAATATCATCACCTGCTTCGCCCGCTTTGACGGCCAGACCGTCGGTATCATCGCCAACCAGCCGAAATTCCTTGCCGGCTGCCTGGATATCAATGCATCGGACAAGGCGGCTCGTTTCATCCGCTTCTGCGACAGCTTCAATATCCCTGTCGTCACCTTCGTCGATGTACCGGGCTTCCTGCCTGGGACGACTCAGGAATACGGCGGCATCATCCGCCACGGTGCTAAGATGCTCTATGCTTACTGTGAAGCGACGGTCCCCAAGATTACCGTCGTCACCCGCAAAGCCTACGGCGGTGCCTATATTGCCATGTGCTGCCGCCAGCTCGGCGCCGACATGGTCATGGCCTGGCCGTCGGCAGAAATCGCCGTCATGGGCCCCGATGGTGCAGCCAATATCATCTTTAAGCACGACCCGGAAAAAGAAAAGAAGAAACAGGAATATATCAATGAATTTTCGACGCCCTATAAAGCAGCCGAACACGGCCAGATCGATTGCGTCATCGAACCGAAGGAAACGCGTCCGCGCATCATCAGCGCCCTGGCTATGCTTTACAGCAAGCGGGAAGAACGGCCGTCGAAGAAACACGGCAACATGCCGTTATAAGGAGGCTGCTGTATGATAGAAATTCAATTTGCCGTCATCATCCTGCTGGTCGCCATGACATTGGTCCTGAGCCGGTACTATAATACCCGCTTCCGCGCCCTGGAAGACAAGATGAAGGACGTTGCCGACTTCCAGCAGAGCGTCAAGGAACTGGCCGAAGCTGTACAGGATTTGAGGGAGGCTGTCAAGGCGGAAAAAACGGTCTCGCCGGAACCGGAAGAAGAGGAAAAACCGGAGTTGACGCATCCCGTCGTTCCTGTCGGCCAGCGCCAGCCAGCTGTCGTCGCAGCCCGGCCGATGGCTGTCGTAAAAGAAACGGCCCCCCAAGGTTCTCAAGATGGCCTAGACGATGAAGTCGTCGCCGTCATCATGGCCGCTGTTGCCGCCTATGGCTATCCGCCGTCGGCAATCCGTTCTATTCGTCCGCAGAAACGCAGTTATAAACGCCATCGGGAAAACTGGGCTATGGCAGCCCGCCTGGGTGGTATGAGTCGTTAATGAAGTGAATATTTAAATCCAGGAGGATTATATATGAAAAAATTCAAGGTTACCGTCAATGGAAAAGCATATGAAGTAGAAGTCGAAGAAATGGGAGGCGCTCCGGCAGCGGCTCCGGCTCCGCAGGCTGCAGCTGCCCCGGCCCCGGCAGCTCCGGCAGCTCCCGCCCCGGCCCCGGCTCCGGCTGCCACTCCGGCTCCCGCCGTAGGCGGCCCGATCCCGGAAGGTGCCATCACCGTCAAGGCTCCCATGCCGGGCAAGATTTCGGCCCTCAAAGCTGAAGCCGGCAAAGCCGTCAAACGAGGCGACATCATCCTCGTCCTGGAAGCCATGAAGATGCAGAACGACATCACGGCGACGGCAGACGGAACGCTCCACGAAATCCGCGTCAACCCCGGCGATAACGTAAAGACCGGCGACGTACTGGCTGTTATTGTAAAATAGTGGCTCGTTGTTCGTGGCTCGTAGGGGACGCCCAAAGGGCGTTCCGCAGGCCGCAGTTCGCAGGCCGCAAAAAAAAGTGGCTAGCCACTAACAATTTAAAAGGGATTGTCGCATGTGCGACAATCCCTTTTTTGAGCTTGCAGTTGCAAGTTTGATGTGGGGGGAGCAAAAATTTAAAAGCCCTCCGCTAACTGCTAATCCCTAGCTGCTAACAGCTTAAACACGTCGGCGGGCCGCCTTAACAGGACGGCCCCTACGAGCCACGAAAATTATTTCGCTGCAGCTTTTTTGGCTTCGGCTTTGGCGAGGAACGGTGCCGATTCGATGATGAAGCGGTCGTGGGTGGCTTCGCCTACGAGGCCGGCTTCGTCGTGGGCTTCGATTTTGAAGGTCAGTTTTTTGCGGTCCTGTTCTACCAGGGTGGCTTTGGCCGTGACGGTCAGGCCGATAGGCGTAGCGGCGACGTGTTTGACGTTCATGGCGATGCCGACGGTGTTATAGCCTTCCGGGAGCTGAGGGTCGCAGGCGTTGATGGCTGCGTTTTCCATGAGAGCTACCAGGGCCGGCGTAGCGTAGACCGGGGATTTGCCGCTGCCCAATTTGATGGCCGTATTGTTTTCCGTGCATTTTTCAGAAACTTCTGCTGTCGAGTTGGCTTTGATGTTGAATTCCATAGTGGTATAACCTCCTAAATAAATGGGAATATGCCTGAACCGTATAGATTGAGGCGATTTACATAACTATATCATATCATACTTTCCTCTTTTTTGACAGACAAAGCGTCATGAGATACAATGGACGTGTCATTGTGTAAGAAAAACGAGGAGTGAAACCATGAAAATTAAAGCAATCGTTCTGGTGGCAGCCGCCGTCTTGGCGATGGGGACGGCCGCCCTGGCCAAGGATAAAGGGACGCTGTCGAAGTTCCCCAACTGGGGCGTCATCACGGTCCCCGATGATATCTACATGCAGTCCGGGCGGCAGCCCATGCTGACGGCTGCTGATGAAGGCAACGATGTCATCGCCCTGTTTGAACGAATCTTTCCTATCCAGCCGGAAACGTATCAGGTCGTCAAGAAGGACGATGCCGATTTCCAGTATGCCTATCTGCTGCATTATACGGCGACCATCTGGGACGTCAAGGCGGCCGTCTATGGGGAGAACCGGGAAAACTCTTATCTCCGCGATATCGGCAGCCGGCCGGATATGCGCATCCTCATGAACCGGCTGAACCAGAATATGCCGGGACGCCTTCCAGAGGGCTTCCGCGTCGTCTCGCCGGTGACGGCGAAAAAGACCAATGGCCATCTCTTTTATGAATGGACCATCGCCAAATCCCTGGTCATCAACGGCAATCCCTTCACGGAAACCATCCATTGCCTGGCCTGGCAGCACGGCGATACGATGGAAGTCGCCGCCATCCTGGGCAACATCGCCAAAGAAGGCGATGACGACATCATCAGCGCCGTCACGGATATGTTGAAAAACGCAGAAAAGATGCCTAAGAAATAGTTTATAGTACGGAGTTTGTAGTTTGGCGCCCGATATCCAGGCGGGCCGGATCCCTGCGAAGGCCGGGAACATTGTCGCCGAACTCTGGGCGGGATCGCCACGTGCGAGCCCCTAGCCACTAACTACTAACCCCTAGCCACTAGCTTGCGGGCCGCCTTGACAGGACGGCCCCTACGAGCCACTAACCACTAAAAAGGCGCTGTCTTTATGGGACAGCGCCTTTTTCTTATAACGTTTTCATCAGTTCTTCCAGATGTTCTGTGAGTTTCATGTTTTCATCGTAGTCGATGGGGCAGTCGATGATGACTGGTTTGTCCTGCTGGAAGGCTTTTTTCAGGGTCGGCAGGAGGTCTTCGGTCTTGGTGATGCGGTAGCCGATGGCGTGGAAGCTTTCGGCCAGTTTCACGAAGTCCGGGTTGGTGAAGTCGACGTACTGGTGATGGCCGTATTGCATGTCCTGTTTCCATTTGATCAGGCCATAGCTGCAGTCGCTGAAGATGAGGGTGACGAAGTTCGTGCCCAGGCGGTAGGCCGTTTCAAATTCCTGGACGTTCATCAGGAAGCCGGCGTCGCCGGTGATGGCCAGGACTTTCTTGTCCGGATGGACGAGTTTGGCCGAGATGGCGCCGGGAACGGCGATGCCCATGGTGGCGAAGCCGTTGGAGATGAGGCACGTATTCGGTTCGTAGCAGTTGTAATGGCGGGCAATCCAGACTTTATTGGCACCGACGTCGGAAATGACGATGTCGTCTTTGCCCATGACGCGGCGGCAGTCGATGAGGGCTTTCTGCGGCTTGACCGGGAAGGCCATATCGTGGGCGTAGCTTTCGTGTTCGTCGACCATCTTCTGGCGGATATCCAGGAACTGTTTCGGTTCAGCCAGGCGGGCGGCTTTGGCCATGATGCGTTCCAGCGAGTTGGGGATGTTGCCGACGACTTCGACTTCGGGCTGATAGTTCTTGTTGATATCGGCCGGCATGGTGTCGATGTGGATGATGTCGGCATTGGTCAGATGCCATTTGGCCGGGGCGTACTCGATGATGTCATAGCCGACGGCGATGACCAGGCTGGCCTTTTCCAGCATTTTCGTCTGGTAGTCGTCCATAGGGATGCCGACGGTCCACATGGAATATTTGTTGTCAAAGGGAATGGCACCTTTGGCCATCATCGTGTTGATGACAGGGAGCTTCAGTTTTTCCGCAAAGGCCGTGAGCTGTTTGGCCGCTTTGCTGCGGATGACGCCGCTGCCGGCCAGGATGACCGGGTTCTTGGCATAGGAAATCATGGAAGCCGCTGCTTCGATTTGCGATTCCAGGGCTGTTTCCAGCAGGATGCTCTTATGCTGCAACGGTTTTTCATCGTCGGCGACGGGCATCTTGCTGATGTTGACCGGCAGGTCGATGAAGGTAGCGCCCGGTTTTTCCCGTTCGGCATATTTAAAGGCCAGGCGGGTGATTTCAGCCATCGTGTCCGGACGGACGACGGTGTAGGCCCGGCGGGTGATCGGTTCGAACATGGCCCGCAGGTCGAGGTACTGATGGGCCGTGATGTGCATTTTATCGGTGCCGACCTGGCCGGAAATGGCGACCAGCGGGGCCCCGTCGCAGTCGGCATCGGCGACGCCGGTGATCAGGTTGGTAGCCCCCGGGCCGAGGGTGGCCATGCAGACGCCGGCTTTGCCGGTCAGACGGCCATAGACGTCGGCCATGAAGGCTGCGCCCTGTTCGTGGCGGACTGTGATGAATTCAATCTTTGAATGTTCCAGGGCATCCATGACGGCGAGGTTTTCTTCGCCGGGGATACCGAAAATATAATGGACGCCTTCTTCTTCCAGACATTCGACGAGAAAGTCGGCTGTGTTGCGCGTCTTCTTTTGTTCCATGGTGTGAACACTCCTTTGACGATAGATGGATAGGTTGAAATTCGTGTTGCAACCTGTATTATAATATGGTATAGCTTGTTTTTCAATATATTTAGGGGAGCCGATGTGCTTGCCTTTTTTAGGATTTCACGTTATACTAAAAACAGAGATAGTCCGATGGCTGCACATCGGCTCTCCTCTAGGTTAACGATGTTGAAGAAGGCCGTGTACCGCATTGGTATACGGTTTTTTTCAGATATCGTACTTACTTATTTACGTACTGAAATAACCAGCACGACTAAGGTAGCAAAAGCTATCATTAGATACAGTGTTTCAAAGACACTCATGCTGATCACCTCACTTTCGTGAGGAAAACCGAATACATCGAACTATCTCATAACTAGTAGTTTATCAAATGTTTATAAAAATTTCAATGACTCTCTTTGACTAAGGTGAAATTATGAACGTTCTAATCAGCGCCTGCCTGCTCGGCCAGTACTGCCGCTATGATGGTCAGACGAAGGTTTATCCGCAGGTGCAGGATTTGCTCGGGCGGGATGATATCCATTTGATTCCCGTCTGTCCGGAACAGGCCGGCGGCCTGGCAACACCGCGTCCGCCGGCAGAACGGCAGGGAGAACGGGTCGTCACGGCAGACGGTACCGATGTGACGGCGCAATACCGGCGTGGTGCCGAAGCGGCCCTGTACTTGGCCCGCCTGTTCCATTGCACGAAGGCCATCTTGAAAGAGAAAAGTCCGTCTTGTGGACACGGACAGACTTACGATGGCACTTTTTCACGGACCCTGACGGCTGGCGACGGCGTGACGGCGGCGTTATTACGCGCAGAAGGCCTTGAAATCGTAGGGGAAAGCGACCTGCTCTGACCCTTGCTTTTATACCCCTGGTTTGCTACAATATACGAGTACGCAAGTGAGGAGGTTTCAGCGTGAATACGTTTCTACATGAAGTTTACGAATGGATTTATTCCATCATCATCGCGTTGGCCATTGCCATGGTCATCCATATCTTCTTCTTCCAGCCGACACGCGTTTCCGGTGAATCGATGATGCCGACCCTGCACAACGGGGAATACCTCATCGTATCCAAATGGAATCACGTCCTGAGGGAAGTTCCGAACTATGGAGATATTGTCATCATCGACAGCCGCGTCCAGTATCCGCGCACGTGGAAAGATGACGTCGCAGAACCGATGAACAATTACATGGCTTTCTTTAATCATGATCTGCAGACCAAGAACATCTGGGTCAAGCGGGTCATCGGCCGTCCTGGCGACACGCTGGCGTTCCATGATGGCAAGGTATGGCGCAACGGCCAGCCTTTAGATGAACCGTACATCAATGAACCGATGGAATACAGCCGCAAAGGGGAAATCAAGATCCCCGAAGGCTATGTCTTCTGCATGGGTGATAACCGCAACCACTGCATACATCTAGTCCATATTCAGCTTCGAAAGCTTCAGCAGATTTATTGGTGCAAGCATATTATCGCACTT
>ENA-UERM01001125-UERM01001125.1-human-gut-metagenome-genome-assembly--contig:-NODE-1125-length-16251-cov-11.311302_pt1 | contig 16251 bp, 12 predicted proteins | sample MGYA00242983_ERZ507983 | MGnify/ENA primary metagenome ERZ507983 (study PRJEB26167, sample SAMN06115432) | human gut metagenome | host: Homo sapiens | place: China:Shanxi | collected 2015-04-29...
CGGATATTCGCAAACTACAAGATAAAGCCAAAACTTCATATACTCTAAGCACAAGGAGGTTGAGGTTTGGCTATGAATAACAGTTTAGCAGAAGTACACCCGGAGCTTGTTTCGGAGTGGTCGGAGAAGAACTTACCGCTTACACCTGATACTTAAATGAAGAAGAACGAAGCCCAGTGATACAATCACTCATTGCACTGAAGAACAATTTAGCAGCTCAGGGACGATACACCGATGCAGTAGATGATGTTCTATGTAAAGTGCTTGAAGCAAAGAAAAAGAAATTGAAAATTGAATACATTTAGAACGTGTTTTGTCGTCTGTTTCCTAACCGGAGCAGGCGGCTTTTTTTATTTCGAAAAATTTTTTGAAAAGCAGCGATTTTGGGTGTGCATTTCATACCCCTTTCTCCAAATGGGTGAAGTCTTTCAGGAAGCAGGTGGACAGTTAGAGCGTTCTGAAATTAGAGACAGAATTAGTGAGTTAGATGAGCATATTGCTGAATTTGAACAGAAACTATATACATCTAATAAAACAGGAAATCAGTACAAAAAATTTGATTTTAAGTTTAATTTTGCTATTAAAGAGCTTAGTTATGTCGGACTCATCTGCCACCTGCCGTCTGTCTGCCGGTGCATGAATACTTTCAAGTATCAGGAGTAAGTAAAAGTAGATTGACAGATAATATAGAAAAGCGTATTATAATAATAAGAGGTGGGATTTCCCACACAAATGCTTGCGTAGGAGGTGTTGGTAATGGAAGCGATGAAAGATTATGTTGCCCATCTGGATAACAAAAAAAGAATTACGCTCAGAGGAGCTGCTTATCAGTATTACAATGTAAAAGAATACGGAAATGGCTGCATTATTCTGGAACCTCGGGAACTGGCAGTGCCAGAGAGCATTTCAGCCAGAACTCTGGCAGATATGGATCGTGCAGTAAGTAACTTTAAGAGAGGCGATGTTTCCCCGGCTATTGACCTGTCAGATTTTTAAAAGGAATAAGAGATGAATTTTAATATATGAATGGGAATTCCTGAAATGCAGGAACTTTGGTTAGATCTGCAGGAGAAATATCGTTCCGGTAATATAAAAAAGAAGGAAGAACAGTTGTATAAAAAATGGGGAAAGGCTTTAAAGCTGTTGTCGGCTGATCCGGGTTATCCGAGTCTTCAAACCCATGAAATAGAGCCATTATCCAGACGTTATGGAATGAAAGTGTGGCAATCATATCTGGAAAATAAAACCAGTGGCGCAATGAGAATGTACTGGGTTTATGGACCAGACCAGAAAGATATTACAATTATCGGACTGGAACCACATCCGGAAGATAAGAAAAATGGCGCATACGACCGAAGTTCACTGTCGGATTTGTAGAATAAAACTGAATATGGAACTAAAATACGAGCAGTTAGTCTATGAAAAATAGGTTAGCTGCTTTTTTCATGCAAAAAGGTGAATCACAGAGACGTTCAGACGGAAGATATGTATATACTTATACGGATCCTCTCGGAAGACGTAAATATGTTTATGCACAAGACCTTGTAACGCTTCGGGAAAAAGAAGCACAGCTCATGAAAGATCAGATGGACGGTCTGGATATATAATCTAACGTATTATCCGGTAGGAGAAGACCGGGCATCGGAAAATCACATTTCAACGCCGAAAACAGAAGCCGGAATGCGTACGATTCCCATGTTGGATACAGTGAAAGATGCTTTTGAAATGATCTGGGAAGAGCAGAAAGAAAATGGCTGGACAGATGCAGAGATTGATGGGATGACAGGCTTTGTTTTCTGTAACCGTTATGGAAATATAATGAATGCCCAGTCAGTTAATCGGGCAATCAAGAGAATCTCATCTGCTTATAACGCAACAGAAGAAATAGAGGCAAAAAAGAGCACCGGGAGCCGGTGCTCTTGCCGGATTTTTCAGCGCACAGCTTGAGACACACATTTTGCACAAGGCTTTGTGAAAGAGAAACGAACCTGAAAATAATCCAGTCGATCATGGGGCATAAGGATATTCAGACCACTGTGGATATCTATGCAGAAGCGACAGAGAAGAAAAAACAGGAAACATTTGAACATTTGGCTGCAACAATGGATGTATTTTAAGAAGGGCTTATGAACCCTTTCATCTGACAACAGAAATAACCAAATGAGATCAAATTGACAACAGATATGATTTTACAATGATTCATCATGAATGGTAATGAAGAGAAGACAATTTAATAGAAATAGCACAGCGAAGCATCACGAAGGGTAATGAAGAAAAATTAAAAAAATTCCCGACGATGAAGAGTTTGGAGAAATAAAATGCCGAAAACAGGGCGTTTTCAAGCAATTTAAGAGGCTTAAATTTGTATTTTACGACAGAGTTACGACAAATGATGAGCCATGATATAGTAAAAAATATTTCTAAACTTAAAAAACAGGTTGCTAAATTCAGAGAAACTGTATATACTAAAGATAGAAGTAAATGTTTGCCGCTTGCTGATGGTGCGGGGTATAAATAATTCAGTTCGTAAATGAAGCCACTTGCTATACAGGTGGGATAAAAATAGTATAGTTTGTAAATGTTCCCCATCAGTGAATTCTGATGGGGAATTTTATCACATAGGAAAGGTTATTTATGGAGATACAACAGGGATATTCGTATCATATCAAGGATGAATTTTTTGACTTGGTTCAGGATAAATATTTGATGAGTAATAAGGAACAGGGGAACTATCGTCCTCATTACTATGCAATTCAGGATAGAAAAATTCAAAATTGTATTGGATGATACCAATTAGCTCACAAGCTGAGAAATACAAGGAAATCGTTGAAAAGAAAAAGAAACGATATGGTAAATGCAATACGATAGTGATTGGATTATTTGCAGGGAAAGAAAATGCTTTTTTGATACAGAATACATTTTCTGTTATTGAAAAATATTTTGACCATGTTCATACGATTCAGGAACAGCCTGTAACGATACATAAAAAGTTGGATAAGGTACTTGTTGAAAATCTGAATGAAGTACTGGCTATGTATAATCGTGGAATAAAATTGACTTTTACGGATATTAAAGCGATTAGGAATATTATGGAAGAAGAACTTGGAAAATAGAGAGGACACCATTGCTTATGCAAATGTAAGTAATGGTGTCCTTTTGTATGAGCAATGTTTATAAACCCACTGTAATTCCAACAAGAAAGGATTCCTCACCGGGAACAAGATCGAGATCACCGCCATGGCTTTCAATGATTTTTCGGACAGAGGAAAGCCCGATTCCATGATCAGCAGATGTACCCTTTCGGGAGAGGAATGTTTTTCCTTCTTGCAAGGCCAGACCGTCGTAAGTGTTTTCAATCTTCAAAAAATACATATTGCCTCTGGTTTCGCCTGCAATGAAAACGCGGCGCACCCCTTGCTTTTGGCGGCTGCACGCCTCAACGGCATTGTCCAAAAGATTGCCCAGCACCGTACACAGTTCCACATCGGTAAGCGGCATCTGATCGGGAAGATCGAGCCGCACCTGAAATTCTGTCCCTTGTGTCTGCGCCATGCCGTAGTAGTATTCAATCAGCGCATTTACGACGGGATTTTTGCAGAACTGGGCAGGGGAGTGACCCGATGATGCCGCAACCTGTTCCTCTACCTGTAACAGGAAGGAGCAGATCTCCGTCTGCCCACGTTCAGAGGCCATGCGGTCTATGGTGCGCAGATGGTGTTTGATGTCGTGGATCAGCCTTCTGTTTTCTGCCGCTGCCTCTGAAACCTGACGGCTGTATTCGGTCTGCATAGAAAGCTGACGGATGACCTGCTTGCGTTCTTCCTGAAAAATCAGGCTGTTTCCATATCCTTCTATCACATCGCGCCAGAGGGAATAACCGATGGCTGCTGCTATGAAAAAGCTGCCCCATTCCAAAAACCAACCGCCGATAACCGGCTCATAAACCGGCAGAAGGCGATCCCATATAAAGGCGCAGGTTGCGGCTGCCGCAGCATAGAAGATCGGCCTGCTCCGTTTTTCTCCTCTGTGAATGGCAAGCACAGCGATGATAAGCAGATAGAGCGCAGATGCCGCCTTATAACAAAAGACCGATGCAGAGAAGAAACGAATCGCTCCAAGGGAGAGATGGGAAGCCATCATGCCATACACAAACGCATATACCAGGAAGGCAGCGCCCATCCAATTACTGATGGCCGCAGGAAGGAAGCCCGGCCTGCATATCCGGTTTTGCAGAACTACGATCAGCCAGGTAACCAGATAGATACAGAACAGTTCAATCGTGTACCAGGGGAATACGGGAACCGCAGCCAGCATATGAAGCACAGGATAGGATGACAGGCCGCACATGGCAAGGCAGATTAGTCCGAACAGGAATGTATTTTTCTGTTTCATCCGGCGGCTGAAATAAAAGGACAGCAGCGCACAGACAAAGGTAACTGTACAGCTGAACAGGCAGAATGCAAACCGGATTCCTCTGGTTGTATTGACCGCCAGCATCGTTCCGAAAGCAGGCGGATAGACAATCCCTCCGTAAAAGTGGTCATAGTTGCTGACCGCTATGGTGAGTGTGACCGGTTTTCCGCCATGAAAAGTGACCATGCGGTTTTGAACCAATGGTGTCCCCTGTGCCGGTTCCCCCATTTGCAGGATCAGGTCATGATCCAGATAAAGGTTGTAAGCAGAAAACACTTCCGGGATTTCCAGCGCATATGTTTCCTTCCGTTCCGGCAGAAAGAATGTCATCTGATAAGTCCCGCAGCCATAGGGAGAAGGGTTTGCAGGGCTGGAGAAATTGGTCTGCTCTCCGATGGAAAGGTAGCGCATATAATGGCTTTCATCCCGTATTTCTTCCGGGGTCAAAAGCGCGTCAGGATAAAATGCCCAGCCGGATACCAGAAAGCGCACCGGTGACTTTTGAAGTTCTTCCTCAGAAAGCGCCAGAATCCCATTTGCCGCCTGGATTGTGTTCTGGCTATATTTATTATTGAACTGATACAGGCCAAGAAAAAACAGGGATGAGCACAGGCAGACCATACATAAGGCAGCATATTTTTTTACTGCAGAAGATACCATCTTATTTTCGCCTCCTCCTTAGGAAAAACACACCGGCAGACAGAAGAAGCAGACAGGCCGGAATCAAAAGGAGTATGGGTGACCGGCTATGCTCTGTGTCGGCGGCCTGTGCCAGGGAAACGGCATCTTCCTTTCCCACAATGGTGTATGCCCCTGTATGGCTGATCTGAAAGGAGACGGCTTTTGCCGCATTGTCATAACCGGTCATGGGAATTTCCACACCGCTTTCATCACAGAGGAACCATGTGCCGGCTGCCGGGTCATTTGGACAGGGCAGCATGACAGAAACATCCGGCAGGGAGCTGAGCGCAGTTCCATTGATGGAAAACGAAAAAGAAAAACCGCCGTCCGTATCCTTTTGGATGATGACTTCAATCTGATCTTCGTTTTGGATGCCCTCCGGCAAGGCGTCTTTTGGTATGCTGATGGTGATTCCTTGTTTGGAAAAGACGGCTCTTTGCTCCCCTGTTTGCAGCATCATCAAAAAGCGCATGCCGGAAATCCGGTCGGTGGTTTCATCGAAGAACTCTGAAAAATCAGGGCTTTTGGAATCCGCATCTTCCTCTGTATCACCGTTTGCCTGTTCCGATGGGAAATCGTCTTTATCTATATCTATGGAATCATCCTTTCCCTCCAAGGATGGCTCGGAAGACTTGTGGGATGGTTCATGATCCGCAGGATCATTTTCTTCACTGACAGGTGGTGTTTTTTCAGAATCGTTGGAATCCACTCTGCCGCCATTTGTTGCAGGCGGTTTTGGAGGCTTTGTGGAGGGCCTGTCTGCGAAACCGTCATCCTGATCGTCGGTATCTTCAGGAGGCGGTTGAATGATGGTATCGGGTGGATTCCCGCCTGCATCCCCTCCATCCCGGTCGCCTTCATGATACCCTTCAAGGACAATTTCATCTGCGTAGGTAAAGGACAGGATGCCGGTCTGTCCGCCGTCATAATCAACCTGAAGGCGGTAGCTGCTGCCCGGTGCCAGCAGACGGGTGGCAATCGAGAGCATTTCCTGACCCACATAAACGCCACTTTCCAGACGGTTCCATGAACCGTTGTTTTCGGACAGCCATATACTGACCTTGTCCAGATTCCCCGGAGGTGTAACCCAGGGAAAATAAAGGCTTCCTCTGCGAACCAGGAAGCAGTTGATGTCTGGGCTGCCCGGAGCCTGAACAGAAACAGGAATTGAAATTTCAGGGAAATCGACACGATCCGCAAATATGGTATTTTCCGGTGCAGTCAGCCTTCCTGCTGCATGGTACAGTCCCACAGTATTCAAATCAATACCAGAAAAATCCCATTCCACCACAGCGGTGTAGCTGGTTCCATTTTCCGCATAGCATTCCAGATAGTAAGGGGAAAAGGAAAACAAATTTTCCAGCGTTTCGGTTTCGCTGCCCTGTTGAACCGCAAACGCGTCCGTATAAGGATACCACTTCTCTATGGAGGTAATGACAGCAGGCGGCATTTCTTTCACCCGGACGGAAATCTGAAGCTCCTGCAAGACAGCTTCACCAAAGGCATACCCCTCCGGCAGTTCAATCCGGCCTGCTGCGGTATATTCGCCTGGAGTGGTCTGGTCAATGGCCGAAAAATCCCATGCGACAGAAAATGTTTCCTGCCGGATTTCTTCACCTGCTGTTACCGTGGCGCAGACGGTTTGATACCGAAGGGCCAGCTGATAAATTTCCTCCAGGTCATCATCAGACGGTGTGGTTCTAAGGGGCAGGGTGAAATCTGGCAGGGAGAGCAGTTCGTCTTCATTTTGTATTTCTGTGACAAGGACGAGGGATACTTCTTCCGATGCTTCCGGGGTTTTGCTCTCCAGTGTCCCCGGAGCATCGCTTTCTAAATCCGGCAAAATCTCCCTTCTTTCATCGGCATTGGATGGGGTTGCAGTTTCGGCGGCAAATGCTGGGATACTGCAGGTGAAGCAGAGGAGACAGGCCAGACAGCCCTCCAGAATACGCCTGTGCATTTGCTTCATTCTCATACGATACCCCCCATTCCAGAGAAAACATATTGACGGTAGGATTCCCGCAGCTGTTTTCCATTGCGGAGGGCAATCGGAAGTTCCTCCCCGTTTATCAAACGGAAGGTCTGACTGTCAACCTGGCTGATGTAATCCATGTTGATTAAAATGCCCCGGTAGCAGGGCAAAAAACGCTTGTCCTTCTGCAATGCGGCAGTAACCTCCTGAAAGCCTCCGCTTACCGGTATCACGCGTTCCGCCGTATGAATCCGTGTCATACGGTTTTGATAATCTATGTATAGAATCTTCTCTGTGGGAAGTTCCAGCTTTTGACGGTCAGCCATAACCGAAAGTGTCATCACTTCATAGGGCGGTTTTAGCTGGCACAGCTCCATCGCTTCTTCAAAATCTGCCTGATGGAGCGAAAGCGGCTTCAGCAGATAATAGCTGGCGGACAGGCTATACCCCATCCGGGCATAATCTTCTGTAATGGTCAGAAAAACAATCTTACAAAGCCTGTTTTTCTGGCGCAGCCTTCTGGCGGCCTCTATTCCATCCATGTTCTCCATATAGATGTCCATAAAGACAAGCTGAAAATTGACCTGGGCGGCAGCTTTCAGAAAATTCTCTCCGTCCTCAAATTCTGTCAGCGTATAGTCCAGCTGATGCTTTTTCATATAATTTTCCAGGCAGGCAGACAGTTCTGCTCTGTCCTCTGCTCTGTCATCCACAATCGCAATCTGCATCGTGCCATCTCCTTTGCACAATAATCCAATATTAGTATAACATAAAACCGCAGGAAAAAACTTGCGTCTTAAACAGGAAACCTGCGTCTTAAACAAAGTCGGTTGCATTTCCCTTGACAAGATGCTACTCTAATTATACTACCAGACTTTCCGATGAGAAGGTCTGTTTTTTTTATGTGACAGGAAATTCCGAAGAATTCCCTGTCACATAAAAAAGGCACTAACGTGCCAAAGATGCGCACTTGCGCGAAGATGTAGATTGTCGCAAGCGACCGCGCAAGGCACATTCTTTCTTGTTTTTCTTTTCAGGAAAGGAGGCTCAGCATGAAAATCGCACTTTGTACGGAATTAAGGAATGCAGAATGGTTTGAGAGCAGGCTGCGCTCCCTTTTTGCTGGGGACGGACAGCTTGTCATCGACGAGCTATGGAATGAGAAGCAGCTATCTCAGGCACTGCGGCGGAGCCGATATCATGCGGTTGTCATCGCAATGACCGGGGCAAGGGGATTGGAGGCTGCCATTCAGGCAAAGCAGCTGGCACCGGAAACACCGCTTGTCTGGTGGAGCGATGATAAAAACTTCGCCCTGATCGCGTATCAGCTTCGTATCCCGGCATTCCTCTCCATAGATTGTAGTGATCAGGAGCTATATGAGGCGATGGAGCCCATCAGGAAACGGAGGTATGGAAATGCGAATTGCGCTGTGCAGTTATAGCCAGAAAGAAAAAGAAACCGCTTTGCTGATGAAGCTGGGCAAAGTAGACCGCTTTGATAATGGTGTGTTTTGTACCTATGCCATGCAGCGGGATGGGCCTTATGATGCTGTGGTGGTCATGGAGGACGGAGCCAGGGGAATGAATTTCTGCATGAGCATACGAGGGTACAGCAAGGATGTCCCTCTCCTGTGGATCAGCGACCAGGCAGAGTTTGAACCCCAAAGCCGCAGGATGCAGGCGGACACCTTTTTGGTAAAGCCTGTGACAGAATATCAGCTGCGGGAGGCGGTATCCCAGCTGCTTCAGAAAACAACGAGAAGGAACGAACCGCGTGAGGAGGATGAATAAATGATATGGAAATGGAAACGGCCGGCCGCGTTTTTACTGGCGGCGGCAATGATTTTTACGATGCCGGGAGTTCCGGCATCTGCGGTGGAAGCGGGTGTATCCGCCGTCCATACGGGGTTGTGCAAGCATCACCCGGAACATACAGAGGACTGCGGATATACGGAAGGAGCCGAAGGGGCAGCCTGTGAACATGAGCATACTGAGGATTGCTACACCCTTGTGAAGAAGTGTATCCATGAACATGACGAAAGCTGTTACCCTGTTTTGGAAGGCAGCGTATCAGAAAATACGGCGACCTCATCTGAAGTAGAGGAGGCCCAGCCGACCGAGTGTACCCATAAATGCAGTAAGGAAAGCGGCTGTATCACAAAAAAATTAAGCTGTCCTCATGAACGCGGCGAGCATGACGATAGCTGCGGCTACATCCCGGCCACAGAGGGGACGCCCTGCGGGTATACCTGTGAACTGTGCAATTCTCAGGACAACGGGCTTGTTCCCGGCGTGTCCGGGAATGCTCCGGCGGAGTGTATCTGCGAAACCCGCTGTGAGCAGGGGGCGGTCAATCCCGACTGTCCGGTCTGCTCTGCGGAAGATGCGGATCTCTCTGCCTGCAAGGGAACAGAGCAGGCAACGCCCCTGATGGCAGCTGCAGCAGACGATGAAACCATCTCCGGCAATGTTATCTGGGAGAACAGAAACATAACTACCCCGGTGACGGTGAAGGGCGACACAACAATCACGCTGAAAGGCGAGAATACCATTACGATTACCGATACCGCATATACCGCCGCTCTGGATATGTATTCCGCCAATCTGACCATTCAGGGAAGCGGCAGTCTGACGGTCAATGTTCCTAGCGGGAAAGATGGTATTGCGGACGGCAGTTGGAGCGACACCGCCGGCGGGACGCTTACCATAAAAGACGGGGTAAAGATAACCACCAACGGCGGTTTGTGCGGCTTGAGCGCTAAAACCATCGTGATTGAGAATGGAAAGCTGAATCTAAATTCCGGTTGGGGTATTAACACTGCATCCCTGACCATGAAGGGAGGAACCCTTTACGCCACCGGAAAATATGGTGCGATTTCGAATAGTAGGTATGGAAACGCCCGAAACATCAACAAAAACCTGACCATTCTGTATTCGGAAAGTCAGAATGCAAAAACAGACGATATGTCGGTCGGCACAGCGGCCGATACGACAAGAGAAGGGGACGTCAAGACCATCTATATCGCCAAGATGGCGCCCCGCGCAAGCCTGACCGTCGGCGCGCAGCAGGGAACCCTGCAGGAAGGCTCAGGCAGTCAGACGGCGACCTTCTCCGTTACCGGCAGCAAGGTCCAGATGAATACCCTGAACGTGGAATGGGTGGGCGACCACACCGGTCTGACGGCGGCAAAATCCGCTGACAACCAGACCATCACCGTTACCGCGGACAACAATGTCAAGGAGGGCCGCTATAAGCTGAAGCTGACCGCAAACAGCGAAGCAGGATACTCTCCTGCCAAGGCGACCGCCACCGCAACGGTCACCGTCGCCGCCGCGCCCAAAAACCCCATTACCATAAGAACGCAGCCGCAGGTCGTATATGAGAAATTAGATGGGGAAAGTGTAGCGGTTGTCGATGTCAGCGCCTCTCTGGCAAGCGGTCAGTCCGGTAATATTACCTATCAGTGGTATGTGAACGGAAAAGAATTTCAGGGCACAGGCAGCGGCAGTTATAATAAAATCGTCCTGACCAAGTCCAACCTGACCCCAGTGGAGGGCAGGGACTGGGAGTACAGCGGCCAGGTCTACTGCAAGCTGTCCTATAATAACTATACCGTAGATACAAAAACTGTCACCGTTACCATTAACACCTGCACCCATGCAAAATACACCCACGATGGCAAATGCCAACAGTGCGGCGAACCGTGTCGCAAGGAAGTGCTCTTTATTGACGAAGATGGTATCCCCTATTCGTCTGAACTCGGGAACAATCAAGCCATGGTTGGGAGCAGGCTGATTTCCGGCGGAACCTTTTATTTTGTGCGGGATATTGACGCAATCTTGCGTGCGGGAGGAGGTGATGGGACCAACAAAAAGGACCTTACGCTGGACCTGCAGGGCCACAAGGTCAAGGCGCTGGATTTGCAAGATTGCCCGTACAACAGCGTCACCATCAAAAACGGCACGATAGAGGGCATTGGAGAGGTCATTGCCACCAAAGGCCCCACGGTATTGATATTAGACAGCGTTACAACAGGCGGGGGTGTCGTTAATAACCTGTTTACCCTGACGGTAAAGGGCGACTGCGTGTTTCAGCATCAGGTGAAATTCCTTGGGAAAACCCAGCTCCAGGGCGGCACGTTCCAATGTGGAATCAATGCAGAACTTGGTGAGGAGGCCCTGGCTCTGCTGGCGGACGGATATGCCTTTGCAGACGCTGATAGCGACGAAATTTTGAACGTTTCCAATGTAGATATTCCGGATAGAGCGGTCAAGGTGGTCGAGCATACCGACCAATATCATAACGGCAAATGCGCCTGCGGCAGAGTCTGCGACCATGCGGGCAAGGTGGACAGCGCCGGTTACTGCACCCGCTGCCATATGCTGGTGGAGGCATTTGAAACCGGCGGCAAGCGATACACCAGTCTGGAAAACGCGCTGACTGCCGCGCAGGACGGTGACACTATCACGCTGCGGGGGCCTTTGGACATCGAGAACGCAGAGCCTATCGAAATCAGCAAAAATATTATACTGAACTTGAATGGACACACCCTGAGTAAATCCGCTGAGAATGCGCTTCTACGCATCCTCGGCTCCAATGTAGCCATCATGAACGGCAAGGTGCTAAGCACCTGCACCAGCAAGCCCGCTACCGCGGTGGAAGTTGGAAAAATTGACCACACAGGCGCAAAGCTGACGCTGGACAATGTCACCCTGGAGGGCAGCGTAGGCGGCGGAATTGGTTCCGGTGGAACTGGGCTTTCCATTTGTACCGGGAACGAAGCTGTGGTAACGAGCGGCACGTTCCCCGGCGGCATCTACACGGAGGGAGCGCTGACCATGTCCGGCGGCAGTGTGGCTCGGCTGGAATTGGGTGCGCTCGAGGGTATTCCAGTGCCCCTGTCCGGCGGCTCCTTTGGCAGCATCCAAATCGAGAATGGCGCAAAGTATCAATCCCTGCTGGAAAAGGGCTATGCCTATCAGAAGCAAGGCGGCGCATTGGTCAGGCTGTCGGAGATGAATGAGAATACTGCCGTAACCGTTGTGAAGTGCAGTCACCCGGATGACCCTTCCGGCGGGAATGTTTGCCCCTACTGCGGCTATGCCGCTGCGGCGACAAAGACGGACGGCAGCATTTCCTACTATCTGACGGCAGACGCGGCCATCGCCGCAGCCGACGGCGGTACGGTGAAGCTGCTGGCAAATGCAGGCGAGATCACCATCGGCAGCCCGCTCAAGCTGGATCTGAACGGTAAGACGGCGGCAAAACTGACCGTTACCGGAAATGTTACGCTGGCATCCCTGCTGCCGGAGGGTTACGTGTTTAAGAGCGGCAGTACCTGGATAACCGATCTTACCGGCAAGGAGCTGACCAATGTTTCTATGGCCAAGATCCCCATCAAGAGCATGGACTATCCGAACAAGATGAGCATGACTTATGGCGGTACGGGGACGCTTCTTGTCAATGTAAATAAGGAAAGCGGCACAGGCGCTGTGAGCTTCCAGTGGTACAAGGTGGAGAACGGCAAAGAGACAGCGGTTGACAACGCAACAAAGAATCAATTTGATCTTTCTACGCAAAAGCTACCCGCAGACCAGCACACCTTCCGCTTTTTGGCCACCTGCGACGGCTACAAGAAGATGAGCCAGGATATTGTTGTAACGGTACAAAAGGCCGACATCAGGTCAAGCCTCATCACGCCTCCCACAGCACAGGAAAACCTGACCTATACCGGCCAGGAGCAGGCGCTGATTACCGCAGGCAGCGTGACCAGCGGTGGCACCATGCAGTACAGCCTGACCGAGAACGGTACATACAGCCTGGGCATCCCTACCGGCACCGATGCCGGAACGTATACCGTGTGGTATCGGGTGATTGGCGATGCAAACCACAATGATACCGCACCCGCCAGCGTGGAGGTCAGCATTGGAAAGAAACCGCTGACGATCAGCGGGGTAACGGCTGTGTCCAAGCCCTATGATGGCACGACAGACGCAGGCATTACCAGCGTAACCTTCGACGGCATGAACTTGAACCGAGGCACAGACTAAACCGTGGCCGCCAGCTTTGACGATGCCGGCGTGGGCAACGGCAAGAACGTCACTGCCACAGTGACCCTGATGGGGCAGGCCGCGAAGAATTACTCCCTGGAGCAGAGCAGCTTCCCTACGACTGCCAGCATCGCCAAGGCCGCTGCGCCTGACTTCGTCAAGGAAACTGCGCTTACCATTGTAAACGGCCACGAAAAGACCTACACTGTGACGCTCCCCGCCCTGCCCAAGCTGGAAACGCCCAAAGAGTACGGTGCACCCACCTATGAGCTGGGCGAGATCAAACTCAATGACGGCTACTACACCAGCGGCGCGAAGGTGGAAAACGGCAAGCTGACCCTGCCGATTCAGAAAAATGACGTGGAAACCACCGGCTCTGTGGGCACAGTGACCGTAGTGATCAAGAGCACGAACTATAAGGACATCACGCTGACCGTCAATGTCAATGCGACCAACAAGCTTGTCCCCACTGTTACGGCACCTACGGTCAATACACTGACCTACAATGGTGCAGAACAGGCTCTGGTTACAGCGGGCAAGACCACTGGCGGCGCAATGCTCTACCGGCTTGGCGATTCTGAGTGGAGTGAGCAGATCCCCACAGCGAAAAACGCGGGGGAATACACTGTTTGGTATAAGGTTCAGGGAAACGCAGAGTACGCAGATGTGGCAGAACAGAACGTGACTGTGACCGTAGCGAAGAAATCGGTCACAGTTACGGCGCTTGACAAGAGCGCCTACACCGGCAGCACCGCGCCCGATCTGAGCAGCCCGGAAGCAGATAAGGATTACAAGGTGGAAGGTCTGGTTGGTGCAGATACCCTGAGCGGCACGGTAACGCTGGACTACGCACAGACACCGGATATGAGCAAAACCGGCAAAACTGCGATCAACATTACTGGTACGCTGTCAAATGACAATTATGCGATCACCTATGTTTCTGGAACGTTGACTGTTTCCAAGCAATCTTCCAGCGACGGCGGTTCCTCCTCTGGTGGTTCGGGCAGCGGTGGAGGCTCATCCTCCGGCGGTTCTAACGGTTCCGGAAGCAATGATAACACCAACCAGCCGGAAGCCCCTGTCACCGGTGAAACCAAACCCATACAGCCGGATAAAAACGGCAATGCGGCAGTGGATAACAGCTCTGTCCAGTCCGCCATCGACAAGGCCAAACAGGATGCGAAAAAGAACGGCACCACAGAGAACGGGATTGGCGTTACTGTTCCCATCATCCCGGCGGCAGGCCAGACCTCTCTTAACGTGACCATCAAGGCGCAGACACTGGATCTGCTGGTTAAAGAAAACGTCCGGCAGTTTACCGTAGCAACAGACCATCTGGTTTCGGTTAATATCGGCCTGGATACTCTGAAGCAGCTGGATACCGCCTACGCTGGCGGGGACATCATTCTCCGGGCAGATAAGGTGGATGCACTGCGTTCCACCGAGGCCAAAGCCACCATCGGCACAAGATCGGCCTATGACCTGTCACTGGTCTACCTCTCCGGCGGCAAAGAAACACCGATTGCCAACTTAAATGGTCACACTATATCGGTGCGTTTGCCCTACACACCGGCAAATGGTGAGCAGACAGGTAATCTCTATGCAGTCTATGTAGATGACGCTGGCAAGGTGGAATGGATCACCAAATCCAGCTACAATGCCAGCCTGAAAGCGGTGGTTTTTGAAACCGGTCATTTCAGCGTTTACGGCGTGGGCTACAAGAACCCTGCCCCGGTCTTTACCGACATTACCGGCCACTGGGCAGCAGATAACATCCTCTTTGCAGCCAGCCGGGGACTGCTCTCCGGCACCAGCGACACCACCTTTAGCCCGGACACCGGCATGACCAGAGGAATGTTTGTGACAGCTCTGGGGCGGTTGGCGGGCATCAACCCGGACAGTTACCAGACCGGGAAATTCACCGATGTGAAAGCCGACGCTTACTATGCTCCCTATGTGAACTGGGCGGCACAGACCGGTATTGTGGAAGGCATTACCGCCACCACCTTTGCACCGGACACCAACATCAACCGGGAACAGATGGCGGTGATTATGAAAAATTACGCTGCAAAGCTGGGCTATGACCTGCCCCAGACCTTGAAGGCTGTGACCTTTGCGGACAACACACAGATCAGCAGCTGGGCAAAGGATGCGGTCAAGTCCATGCAGCAGGCGGGCATCCTGGCCGGGAAGAATGAAAATAAGTTTGACCCCAAGGGAACCGCCACCCGCGCCGAGGTCGCCACGGTTCTGCGGCGGTTTGTGGAAATCGTCATTGACCCGCAGGCCGCAAACGGCTGGCAGCAGAATGACAGCGGCCAGTGGAACTATTACAGAAACGGGGAGTCAGTGAAAGGCTGGCTCTCCGAGGATCAGAAGTGGTACTGGCTGGACAAGGTCACCGGAATGATGTTTGCCGGAGGCTGGAAGCAGATCGATGGTAAGTGGTACTACTTCTATGCAGACGGGACGATGGCGGTGAATACCGCATCCGACAGATGAAAAATGAACCCGTAATGTAATGCAAAAATAATATCAATAAAGAGGGATGTGAACAATATGGGCAAGTTTCTAATACTGTCGCTTACCGACCATGAAGAATATATACTCAGTAGAATTATGGAGATTATTGCGGTTGAGCCAGGATTTGACCATATTGTGACATCCCACCCTTGTAACACTCTTGTTTTTCCGGGCTTGGAGCTTCGGCTGAAGGAGAGAACAGCATACCGAAACGGTGAGTTGATTTCTATGACTCGTCGGGAATTTGAAACATTGGTATACTTGGCAAAACATCCATCCTGGGTATTTTCTGCCGGACAGATCTATGAAGAAGTATGGGGAGGATGGTGAAAATTGCGGAACGGCTGTTGCCTTCGTACCGAAAATCAATGCGAATCCGGTGTATAACGGAGGGTGAAGCCTGCTATATGTATGTAGCAATCATTATGATAACATAAAAGGCACGGCATAAAGAAATCTGATGTAAAATCTATCAGAATAATTTATGCCGTGTCTCTTTTTAATTTGATTGAAAAACGGCACACCGCATTCTCATTACTTTAGCCTGCAAATAAAAAGTCAAGACTTAATGGGGAAAAAAATATAAAATTTTACATGGTTAAAATTAGGCA
>ENA-UERM01001163-UERM01001163.1-human-gut-metagenome-genome-assembly--contig:-NODE-1163-length-15816-cov-10.862952_pt1 | contig 15816 bp, 16 predicted proteins | sample MGYA00242983_ERZ507983 | MGnify/ENA primary metagenome ERZ507983 (study PRJEB26167, sample SAMN06115432) | human gut metagenome | host: Homo sapiens | place: China:Shanxi | collected 2015-04-29...
GCCTAATCAGCTTTATATTATAAATTAATTATCTATACTAATTCACTTTTATAAACTAATTTATAACTTTCCATCTTCTTCCATCCAGACTATACTGTCGGTTTTGGAATCGCACCAAATCACGAGCCAATGGCTCCTACGCCGTAGCGTTCGCGGACTATACCGCCGATCGGGAATTTCACCCTGCCCTGAAGATATACGTTTTATTCAGTTCTGTTATGTATTATACACGGTAACTTTCATTTTTGCAAGTTAGTCGACGTCGAAGATTTTCCCCGGGTTGAGGATGTCGTTCGGGTCAAGGGCTTTCTTGATGGCCTTCATCATTTCCAGTTCGCCGGGATCGGTGAATTCTTCCATCAAATGCTTGCGCTTGTAGCCGATGCCGTGTTCGCCGGACAGGCGGCCGCCGTGGGCATAAATGAATTTGTACAGTTCCTGCTGGTTGGCCTTGACCCGCTGGTCCCAGTCTTCGTAGGTGGCATCTTCATTCTTGAGGATGTTCAAGTGAATGTTGCCGTCGCCGGCGTGGCTGGCGATACGTGTGACCAGGTTGTATTTCTTGGCCAGGCGCAGGATTTCATCGAGGAGGGCCGCTTCCTGGTCGACAGGGACGACGACGTCTTCTTTGCAGACGATGAGGCTTTCGGCGCGGACGGCTTCGGCAAAGGCCTTGCGGGCCTGCCAGATCTTATTGTGGTCAGCGACGAGGACTGACGACGCGCCGTTTTCCGTGCAGACTTCGTCGAGGATGACGGCCTTGTCGTCCAGGTCGTCTTCGCTGGTCCCTTCGACTTCGACGATGACGTAGTTGCCGTTGTCGCTGCCCTGGAGATTTTCATTGAGGTATTTTTCGACGGACTTGATGGTGATGTTGTCCATGAATTCGACGCACGTCGGCGTGATGCCGGCCTTGATGATTTTGGTGACGACGCCCATGGCCTGGCGGCGGTCGTCGAAGATGGCCAGCAGGTCGAGGGCGTACTTCGGCTTGGGCAGGAGCTTCAGCGTCGCCTTGGTGATGATGCCCAGGGTCCCTTCGGAGCCGATGACCAGCTGGTCCAGGGAATAGCCTGTCGACTGTTTCTGCAGGCGCGCGCCGAGGTTGACGATGCGCCCTGTCGGGTTGACGACTTCCACGCTGTAGACCTGGTGGCGCGTCGTCCCGTATTTGACGGCCCGGTTGCCGCCGGCGTTGGTGGCGATGTTGCCGCCGATGAAGCACGAGTCGCCGCTGCACGGGTCGCCGGCGTAGAAGAGGCCTTTCTTTTCGGCCGCTTCCTGCAGGTCCGACGTGCGTACACCTGGTTCGACGACGGCATAGAGGCCGTCGTCATTGATTTCCAGTATCTTGTTCATCTTTTCCAGCGACAAGACGATGCCGCCGTATTCCGGGACGGCGCCGCAGGCCAGACCCGTGCCGGCCCCGCGGGGGACGACAGGGAAGTGGCAGGCATTGGCCAGCTTGATGATGGCGCTGACCTGCTGGGCCGTTTCGGCAAAGACGACGGCTTCGGGCATGTGATGGTAAGCCGGGTCGGTCACTTCGTCATGGGAATAAGGCTGCATGGCGTCGGCGTCGGTGACGACGTCTTTCGGGCCGACGATGGCCTTTAATTTTTCCAGGATTTCTGTCGTTATTTTTTCATAGTGCATACGTGTTCCCCCTCGGATAAGATACAAAATGTCGTGCCTCTATTATATATAACTGCCGCCCATTTTAAAAGGAATTTTACAAAAAAACTTTATCTTGCCAGCAAAGCACGGTATACTATAGGGTAAGACTTTTTCAGTCTCTTGTTCTTAGAAAGGGTGATTGGGTGGAAACCAAGCAGTATCGCCAGCCCCGGCGCCGAAAGAAGCGCCGCAAGGTCCCCCGGAAGCGCCGTACAGGGCTGCTCATCCGGTTCCGGCAGATGAGCTGGTACAATCTTATTCTCGTGGCCATCATCGTCGCCGGCTTCTATCTCATCGGCGTCCGCCTCTACAGGCTGTGGGAAATCCATGACGACATGAACCGGACCCTGCAGCAGGAACAGACCTTGCGGGACGAAAATCTTCGCCTTCGCGAACGGCGTGACAAGCTGAATGATTCCGATGAAATCGCCCGGGAAGCGCGCGAACAGTTCGGCCTGGCCAAGCCCGATGAAATTCCCTATAAGCCGTGATTCCCTATATTTTGTATTTTGATGATTGAATTTTTTGGCATTTATGAGTATAATGGCTTTATACGTTTAGCAGTAATGCTGATATTACAAGGAGGAAATCAAAACAGCATGACAATCGAAGTAGGCAGTGTGATGGAAGGTACCGTTACAGGAATCACAAAATTTGGCGCATTCGTAGAGCTTCCGGATAAGAAGGTAGGTCTTGTACATATTTCTGAAGTCGCTAATGAGTATGTCAAAGATGTAAATGATTTTTTGAAAGTTCGAGACAAGGTCAACGTCAAAGTGTTGTCTGTAGACGATAAGGGAAAAATCGCCCTGTCTATCAAACAGACCCAGCCGGCGCCGGAAAAGAAAGAATTCCGTCCGAAACGCGATTTTCGGCAGAAACATGAATTCCGCCAGCATAACGGCTTTGATTCGCGCCGTTCGTCGGGCTCGCTGTCTTTTGAAGACCGGCTCAGCAAATTCCTGAAGGAAAGCGATGAACGCCTGATGGATTTGAAGCGCAATACGGAATCGAAACGCGGCGGCCGCGGTGCGCGCCATGCTGATTGAGTGCGTATTGAATAGCGGAAGGTAAAAAAGAAGGGCGCTGTTGCACAAAGACAGCGCCTTTTTACGTTTACAGGAAGGAGCAGATATGGAGTATCAGAAGTATGCAGTCATCGACATCGGCTCCAACTCCCTGCGACTCATGACGGGCTGGCAGGAAGTCCCGGGCACGTGGATCTTTTCGCCGAAAGAACTGGCGACGACGCGGCTGGGGAAAGATATCGATGAAACACACCATTTGTCACCGGCAGGGATGGAAGCGTCCTTTGCGGCCATGGAAGGCTGGAAAGAACAGCTGACAGGCGTACCGGTCTGTGCCGTCGCCACCAGTGCCGTCCGCGAAGCTATCGACGGCCAGGCCTTCCTGGCAGAAGTGCGGGCCCGTTTCGGCTGGCACTGCCGGGCCATTTCGGGCCTGGAAGAAGCGTCGCTCAGCTTCACTGGAGCTACGGCCTCGCTCAGCCCCGATGTGACGGCAGCCGTCATCGACATCGGCGGCGGCAGCAGTGAAGTCGCCGTCGGCCGCGGCGGTGACCTGTGCTGGTCCCACAGCTACCCCATGGGGGCTGTGCGCTTTACGCGGGGCGAAGTCATGAGCCATCAGGCCGTCGCCCATCTGGAAAACCGCTGCTATCAGGAATGGCTGCCCATGCAGGTCCAGCCGGACCTGCTCATCGGCGTCGGCGGGACGCTGACGACGCTGGCGGCCATGGACTTGCAGCTGGCCGTCTACGATGCAGAGAAAGTCGAAGGCCATCGCGTTTCCTATGATGCCCTGTGCGGTCATATCGAACGCCTCCAGGCCATGACGCCGGAAGAACGGCGCCACGTACCGGGCCTGCAGCCCAAGCGCAGCGACATCATCGTCGCCGGCCTGCTCATTGCCAAGTCCTTTCTCCAGCGCTATCACATCCCGGCCATCACCGTCAGCGAACGGGATCTCATGGAAGGCGTCTTTTTCCGCCATTCCTTCCATGATGCGGCCTGGAACTCCCGGGACCGCCAGTCATGAACCTTGTCGACCGCGTAGACGCTTACGGCAGGCAGCACGGCCTGTGGCAGCCGGGAAGGGCCCTGGTCGTCGCCTGCTCCGGCGGGCCCGATTCGCTAGCTCTGCTGGATATACTGAGCCGCCTGGCCCCGTTATATAGGCTGACCTTGACGGCCTGCTACGTCCACCACGGCATCCGCCGGGCGGCCGATGAAGAAGTCGGCCTGGTACGGCGCGAAGCCGTGCGCCGCCATTGCGGTTTTGCCTGGCAGTACGTCGACGTGCCGGCCCTGGCCCGGCGGGAAAAGGCGTCGGAAGAAGCCGTAGGCCGGCGCGAACGCTACCGCATCCTGCGGGAAACGGCCCGGGCCTGCGGGGCCGAACGCATTGCCGTGGCCCATCACGCCGATGATCAGGCCGAAACGGTATTGCTCCATCTCCTGCGCGGCAGCGGCCTCGACGGCCTCTGCGGCATGGCGCCCAGGCGGGGCGACATCATCCGGCCGCTGCTTATGGTGACCAAGGCGGAGCTAGCAGCCTATGCCTCAGCCCGGGACCTTCCGGTCTGTCACGACGAAACCAATGACAGCCGGCGCTACAGCCGCAACCGGATACGCCTGGACCTGCTGCCGCAGCTGCAGGCTTATAACCCGGCCATTACGGCGGACCTGAACCGCCTGGCCGATATCGTCAGGGCCGACGAAGCCTTTCTGGCCGACGCTGCCGAAACACTCTATGGGCAGCTCGTCCTTCCCGAAGACGTGCCGGCTTTAGACAAGAAGCGCTTGCTGGCCCAGCCGCTGGCTATGCAGCGGCGCCTCATCCGCCGCTTGTGGCAGGAGGCGACGGGCTCTCGTCAGGACCTGCCTTTTCATTATGTTGAAACGATACGGGACCTGGCCGCCAAAGGAGCTGGAAAACAGTTCCAGTGCGGCCGGGCCTGTGCTTATACGACCCGGACAGCCCTCTGCCTGGGTCCTGCCGTTCCCCGCAGGGGACGGCAGGGGTAATTCACTTTTTCACGGAGGAAAACAAGATGCATCAGGATATCAAAGAAATTTTATTTACAGAAGAACAGATTGCTGCCCGCGTCCGCGAACTGGGTGCGCAGATCACTAAAGATTATGCCGGCAAGACCATCCTCATGTGCGGCATCCTCAAAGGGGCCGTCACCTTTTTCACCGACCTGGCCCGCTGCATCGACGGCCCGGTCTACTTCGATTTCATGAGCTGCTCCAGCTACGGTTCGTCGACGACGTCGTCAGGCGTCCTCAAGATCCGCAAGGACCTCGATAACGACGTCAAGGATAAAGATGTCCTCATCGTCGAAGACATCATCGACACGGGCGTCACCTTGAGCCATCTCGTCCCCATGCTCCAGGAACGGGGGGCCCGCTCGGTCAAATTGGCAACCCTCCTCAGCAAGCCGGCCCGCCGCCAGGTCGAAGTCCCTGTCGATTACAACGGCTTTGAAATTCCCGATGCCTTCGTCGTCGGCTATGGCCTCGACTACGACAGCCGCTACCGCAACCTGCCGTACATTGGCATTTTGAAAGAAGAAGTATATTCCAAGTAGTTGTTGCTTTAGAAGAAGTGTGGTAATATAAGACTGTATTGGTTGGAATAAAAAAGCATTATCATAAACTAAGTGAAAGGAGCCATATTTTGAGTAAATTTGTGCGGAATGTAAGTTTATACTTACTCATCATCATCGTCGCCGTATCGATCATAGATGCCTTTACCAGCAGTAAGACAGATAAATCGGAAATTTCTTACACGAATTTCATGAGTCAGGTGCAGCAGAAAAAAGTCGATGCCGTCCAGATCACAGCCGACCACGCTATCGTCGGACAGCTGAAAGACGGAACCTCTTTTACTTCTTATGCCCCGACCGATTCGGCACTCTTGCCGGCACTGCGCGATGCTGATGTCAACATCATCGCCAAACCGCCCGAACAGCCTTCGTGGTGGATGAACATGCTGACAGCAGTCCTGCCAATCCTGGTCCTCATTGCCGTCTGGTTCTTCATCATGCAGCAGACCCAAGGCGGCGGCGGCCGGGTCATGAACTTTGGCAAGAGCCATGCCAAGATGCACGGGGAAGGTAAAATCAAGGTTACCTTTAAAGACGTTGCTGGTGAAGACGAAGCGAAGGAGGAACTGGCGGAAATCGTCGAATTCCTGCGCAACCCCAGCAAGTATAATGCCATTGGCGCCAAGATACCCAAAGGGGTGCTCCTCTTCGGCCCTCCGGGGACCGGCAAGACCCTCCTGGCCCGTGCCGTAGCCGGCGAAGCCGGTGTCCCCTTCTTCAGCATCAGCGGTTCCGACTTCGTCGAAATGTTCGTCGGCGTCGGTGCCTCCCGTGTCCGTGATTTGTTCACACAGGCCAAGAAGAATGCGCCCTGCATCGTCTTCATCGACGAAATCGATGCCGTCGGCCGCCAGCGCGGTGCTGGCCTTGGCGGCGGTCATGACGAACGGGAACAGACATTGAACCAGCTCCTGGTCGAAATGGATGGCTTCGGTTCCAACGAAGGCATCATCACCATCGCTGCGACCAACCGTCCGGATATCCTCGACCCGGCGCTTCTCCGTCCGGGCCGTTTCGACCGGCAGATCACCGTCGACCGGCCGGACCTGCGCGGCCGCCGGGCTATCCTCGACGTCCACGCCAAAGGCAAGCCCCTCGGCAAGGATGTCGACCTCGACGTCATCGCCAAGAAGACGCCGGGCTTCACCGGTGCCGACTTGGGCAACCTGCTCAATGAAGCAGCCCTCCTGGCTGCCCGGGCTAATAAGAAAGTCATCAACATGGCTGAACTGGAAGAAGCCAGCGAAAAAGTCTGCTTCGGTCCGGAACGCCGCAGCCATGTCATCAGCGATAAGGAAAAGCGCCTGACGGCAGTCCACGAATCGGGCCACGCCCTCATCGCCTATCTCCTGCCTGATGCCGACCCGGTCCACAAGGTCACCATCATCCCCCGCGGCCGGGCTGGCGGCTATACCATGATGCTGCCGGAAGAAGACCGGTCGTATGAAACGAAGTCGTACTACCTGGCCCAGATCCGCGTCGCCCTCGGTGGCCGGGCTGCTGAAGAAATCGTCTTCAACGAAATCAGCAGCGGCGCTTCCGGTGACCTTCAGAGCGTCACCCGTATCGCCCGCCAGATGATCACCCGCCTGGGTATGAGCCCGAAACTGGGCCCCATGGTCTTTGGCGAACAGCAGGACCAGGTCTTCCTCGGCAAGAGCCTGGGCCACGAACGCAACTACGGCGAAAGCGTAGCCGAACTCATCGACAAGGAAATGCACGACACCGTATCGGAAGCCTATGCCGACGTGCTCCACATGCTGCGGGAACACCTGGATACGCTGAAAAATATGGCCAATGCCCTGATGGAAGTCGAAACGATCAACCATCAGCAAGTCGATAACCTGGTCAAATACGGCACCTTGGAAGGGCCGCAGGACGCTAAAAAAGAAGCTGTTGAAACACCGGCAGAAACGGCAGAAGCCGAAACACCGGACACAGCAGCCATTTCCGAAGCCGCTCCGACAGCCAAGGAAGAAGCACCTGCACCGGCAGCTCCCAAAGCCGAACAGACAGAAGTACAGATCAGCCCCTGGGGAAACCCTGTCCCCAAAGGCGGCCTGACCACAGGCCTGACCGATAAGGACGAAGAAGAAAAAAAGGCTGACGAAGAAAAATAGAGAGTGAAAAAAAGCTTGTCGCATGTGCGGCAAGCTTTTTTAGCAGCTAGCAGTTAGGGGTTAGCAGTTAGCCTCTAACCCCTAACCCCTAACCCCCAACCTCCCCTTGACAGGGTTATCGTTTATGTTACAATTTCTACATAGAATAGGTGAGTTATGCGCTAGGGAGTAGCGCTTTTTTTTGAATGGATGCTGCCAGGGGCAGCGGCAGAGGTGATTGCTATGAGACAAGACATTCTCGATTTTTTGATACAGCACAAGGACGAATTCGTATCGGGCCAGCAGATTTCTGAGCAGCTCGGGATTTCCCGGACGGCCGTATGGAAGCATATTCGCGTCCTCAAACAGCGGGGCTATGTCATCGAGTCGTATACCAAGAAAGGGTATTGTCTGCGCGAAGCGCCGGAACTGCTGTCGGAACAGGCTATCGAAGAAGGGCTTTCGACGAAAGTCGTGGGACGTCATATCGTCTACCGGGAACGCGTCGATTCGACGAATAATGTCGCCAAGAAGCTGGCCGATGAAGGCGCTCCGGAAGGGACCATCGTCGTCGCCGAAGAACAGACCGGAGGCCGGGGACGCATTAACCGCTCGTTCTTGTCGCCTTTTGCCAAGGGCGTCTGGTTCTCCCTGATCCTGCGGCCTAATATCCCGCCCATGGAAGTCTCCAAGATGACCCTCCTGGCTGCCGTCGCCGTGGCCCGGGCCATCCGCCATCACGGCCTGACGGACTGCGGCATCAAGTGGCCTAACGACATCCTGGTCAAGGGCCGCAAGATGGTGGGCATCCTGACCGAACTCAACGGTTCAGCAGAAAAGGTCAATTACATCATCATGGGCATTGGCGTCAATACGGGCATCACCGCCGAGGACCTGCCTAAGGATTTGCAGTCCATCGTCACCAGTTTTGCCCGCGAAGGCGTCCGCGTCAGCCGGCTGGCCCTGCTGGAAACGCTGCTGAAAGAAATCGAAGGGCTGTACCAGACCGTCTGCCGTGACGGTTTCGCACCGGTCCTGGCCGAATGGCGGGCCCTGTCCTGCATGTTGGGCCAGGACGTAACGGTCACATCCATTGACAAGACCTTTTCCGGCAAAGCCGTCGATATCGATGAGAACGGCAATCTCCTCGTCGCGACGTCAGAAGGCGTGGAAGTCGTCATGGCAGGGGATATTCATGTCCGTCCGGCTTAATTTAGCCGTAAAGACTATTCAAGACAGGCAAACTCTGTTATTATAATAGGCGTATTATCAACTTAAAGTAGGCAGGAGATAAAGTTATGCTATTAGTCATTGATGTAGGGAATACAAATATTGTCCTGGGTATTTTCAAGGGAAAAGAACTCATGGACCACTGGCGCGTATCGACGAACCGCCTCCGGACGACCGATGAATACGGCGTCCTCATTCGCAACCTCTTTTATTTGAACGGCGTCAACTCCGATGAAATCGATGCCATCATCATTTCGTCCGTCGTCCCGCCGGTCATGCCCACGCTGGAACGCATGTGCCAGCGCTATTTCGGCCTGACGCCGCTGGTCATCGGACCGGGTGTCAAGACGGGCATGGACATCAAATACGACAATCCCCGTGAAGTCGGTGCCGACCGCATCGTCAACGCCGTCGCAGCGTATGAAAAATTCGGCGGCCCGGTCATCATCATCGACTTCGGCACGGCGACGACCTTCTGTGCTGTCGACAAGAAAGGGACGTACCTCGGCGGCGCCATCTGCCCGGGCATCGGCATCTCTACGGACGCCCTGGTCCAGCGCACGGCGAAACTGCCGCGTATCGAAGTCGTCCGCACGGATAAGGTCATCTGCCGCAATACCGTCGAAAGTATGCAGGCCGGCGTCTTCTATGGTTTCGTAGGCCAAGTCGACGGCATCGTCGCCCGTATGCGCAAGGAACTGGGCTGTAAGGCTAAAGTCGTTGCTACGGGCGGCCTGGCCGTCATCGTCGCTCCGGCTACAGATGCCATCGACGTCGTCGAACCCATGCTGACCCTGGAAGGGTTGAGAATCATTTATGACCGCAACCGTTAAGCCCTTTGCCATCGGCACGGTCGAGCTCGATGCCCCGGTCATCCTGGCCCCTATGGCCGGCGTCTGTGATGCGCCGTACCGGGTCATCGCCCACCGCTATGGGGCGGCCCTGGTCTGCGCGGAAATGGTCAGTTCCCAGGGTATCCGCTACCGCAACCAGCATACGGAAGAGCTGCTGCACATCGAAGATGGGGAACACCCCCTGTCCATGCAGATTTTCGGCTCGGACCCGGACGTCATGGCCCAGGCAGCGGCCGTCGTCGAAGAAGCCGGTGCCGATATCGTCGATATCAATATGGGCTGTCCCGTCAAGAAAGTCGTCAAGAACGGCGACGGCTCGGCCTTGATGAAGAACCTGCCCCTGGCAGAGAAAGTCATCCGTGCCGTCGTCGGCGCCGTGTCCATCCCGGTCACGGTCAAGATGCGCACCGGCTGGGATGACGCCTCTTTTACGGCGCCGGAGCTGGCCAAACGGGCTGAAGCGGCTGGTGCCGCTGCCGTCACCGTCCACGGACGGACGCGGGAACAGTTCTATAGCGGCAAGGCGGACTGGCAAAAAATCAAAGCCGTCGTCGATGCCGTATCCATCCCGGTCATCGGCAACGGCGACGTCGTCGACGGCCCGTCGGCGGCAGCCCTGATGGAACAGACCGGCTGCGGTGCCGTCATGGTCGGCCGCGGCGCTCAGGGCAATCCCTGGATTTTCCCGCAGATACGCCATTACCTGGCGACGGGCGAAGTCCTGCCGCCGCCGACGGCCATGGAACGTTATGAACAGATGCTGTCCCATTTTGAAGCCCTGCTGGCCTATAAAGGCGAATACATCGGCGTCCGGGAGATGCGCTCCCACGCCTCGTGGTATACCCACGGCCTCTATGGCTCGGCGGCCCTGCGCGAACGCATCAACCGGGCCGGTTCGGCTGACGAATTCCGAGCCATCGTCCGCGACATGATGGACAAGGCGCGCCGGGCAGGGACATAGCTGTTTTATTGACACAAGGGACGGATGTGCATATAATTAAGAGTACGGTATAAATTAAAGATATAATATTGAAACGTGATTATATCGCAGGAGGAGCAGGAATATCATGACCAACGAAACGCTGATTACCCAGGAAGGGTTACAGAAATTAAAAGATGAATTGAATGAACTGAAATCGGTCCGCCGCATTGAAATTTCTCAGCGCATCAAAGAAGCTATCGCCCTCGGTGACTTGAGCGAAAACGCCGAATACGATGCCGCCAAGAATGAACAGGGCATCATCGAAGGCCGTATTGCCGAATTGGAAGCCAAGATCCGCACGGCTAAGATCATCAAGGAAACCGATGATGGCTCGGATAAAGTCCGCCTCGGTTCCAAAGTCATCCTGGAAGATGCCGAAACGGGGGACCGCTTCGATTACACCGTCGTCGGTACGGCAGAAGCCGATCCGTTCAACGGCCGCATTTCCAATGAATCTCCTGTAGGGAAAGCTATCCTCGGCCAGGTCATCGATGCTGCCAATCCGGCTATCGTTACCGTCAAAGCACCGGCAGGTGAAATCAAATACCGCATCTTGCCGCCTGATGCAGAATAAATCCTAGGAGGAATATCATGTCGGACACGAAAGAAAAAGAAACGCCCATTATTGAAGAAGAAAAATTGAATGACCAAATGAAGGTCCGCCGCGAAAAGATGCAGGAATTCATCGACGCCGGCGTCTATCCCTTCGGTCAGAAATACAACTGGGATCATCATGCACAGGAAGTCAAAGATGACGCCGTTGAACTGGAAAAGAATGAAACCGTCGTCAGCGTCGCCGGCCGCCTCATGGCCATCCGCCGCCACGGCAAGACTGCATTCTGCGTCCTCCGCGACTTGAGCGGCGAAATCCAGCTCTATTTCCGCAAAGACGTACTCGGTGAAGAATCGTACAATTTGTTCAAGCTCCTCGATATCGGTGATATCGTCGGCGTCGAAGGGACAGTCTTCGTCACCCATACGGGCGAAACGACGATCCGCGTCGAAAAATGGACCCTCTTGTCCAAATCGCTCCGTCCGCTGCCGGAAAAATTCCATGGCCTGACCGATAAGGAAACGCGGTATCGCCAGCGCTACCTCGACCTCATCGTCAATCCGGAAGTCAAAGACACGTTCATCAAACGGTCGAAGATCATCAAGGGCATCCGCAAATACCTCGATGACCGCCACTTCCTGGAAGTCGAAACGCCGATGCTCCATACCATCGCCGGCGGCGCTGCAGCCCGTCCGTTCAAGACCCATCACAACGCCCTCGATATGGACATCTACCTGCGTATCGCACCGGAACTCCACCTCAAACGCCTCCTCGTCGGCGGCTTGGAACGGGTCTATGAAATGAACCGCTGCTTCCGCAACGAAGGCATCGATACACGGCATAACCCGGAATTCACGACGGTCGAATTGTACCAGGCTTATGGCGACTTGGAAGACGTCATCAACATTACGGAAGACATGGTCTCCAAACTGGCAGAAATGCTCTATGGCACGATGAAATTGACCTATATCGACAAGGAAATCGACCTCACGCCGCCGTGGGACCGCATGACCATGATCGAAGCCGTCAAGAAATTCAGCGGTGCTGACTTTGAAGGCATTACCGATGTCGAAACGGCCCGCAAGATGGCTGACGAACACGACGTCGAATACGGCCAGTACGATGGCGTCGGCAAGATCATCAACGCTTTCTTTGAAAAATTCGTCGAAGAAAACCTCATCCAGCCGACGATCATCACCGGTCATCCCCTGGAAATCTCGCCGCTCACCAAACAGGACCGGGACAATCCGCTCTTAACCTATCGTTTTGAAGCCTTCATCTATGGCCGCGAACTGGCCAATGGCTTCTCGGAATTGAATGACCCCATCGACCAGCGCAACCGCTTCATCGAACAGATGAAGGAACGGGAACGCGGCGATGACGAAGCGCATCAGATGGACGAAGACTACTGCCGCGCACTGGAATATGGCCTGCCTCCGACAGGCGGCCTGGGCATCGGTATTGACCGACTGGTCATGTTCCTGACCAACAGCCCGTCTATCCGCGACGTTCTCCTCTTCCCGTTGAGCCGCCCGGAACAGCATAAATAAGACAAGGACGGTTCCATGAAGGTTTCTGCCATCATGCACGATTCCTTTGACTTAAAAGTTTTTCGTTCGTCGTTCATCGTTCATCGCGATGGCTTGTTATTTTTGCTCCCTTGCGACAAACGATGAACGGCCTGCGACCAACGTAAAACGGAGCTGTCTTCATTGGACAGCTCCGTTTTCTCAATCCTACGAAGGAGGAACGCTATGAAATGTACAGCCATGGCTGCGCTGGTCTTCGCTGCCTGCCTGGCCTGGGGGCCGGCAACGGGGGCGGCACCAGCTGAAAAGCCGGAAAAGGCCCTGACCGGGACTGCCGCTGCAGCCGCAGTGGATGCCGGCGGGAAAGCCGGGACCGTTCCGTCTGCCCAGAAGGACGCCGATAAGGCCATCAAGGCCGTCGCGCCTCAGTCCGATGACAAAACCGGCAAAGCGGATAAATCCGATAAAGACGGCAAAGAGAATAAAGACAGCAAAAAAGAAACGGCTCATGTACCGACGGATGATGACTGCGTCCTCCTCGATTCGCTGGATACGCTGACCATTCCGCCCCTGCAGGCCAGTGATTTCTACATCGGCAGCATCCATCACGGCGACAGCCCGGCCAAGGTCAAGCGCATTTTTGGGCCGCCGGCGAAGTTTTCCCGCAGCACCCACTATACGACCATGCAGTACAACGACAAGGACTTGAAGATGCGCTTTACTTTCCGCAACAAGACGGCTGACAGCCTGCGCTACAGTGCCGATACGCGCAAAGCCGTCCTGCCCGGTGCGGAATCGATGTTCCTGTCGGCTGGGACGAACATCCTAATCGGCCGGGACGTACGCCTGAAATATCCGGCCGAAGTGCTGCTGCGCCAATATGGCCTGCCCGATTCGGTCCTGCGCGATGCCGATGCCAATGTCTATTACTTCACTTATGAAAGTCCGCGGAAAGATGTCATGTACGTCTTTGCCATCGGCAACCGCCGCATCGAACGCGTGGCCCTCATGCCCGTGCGGCCGCCGTACATTACGGGGGACGAACCGGCGGACCGCATGAAACTGGGCGAACGGGACTTTACCCTCATGGGTTTTGGCCTCAACCAGCCTTTCGAGCCGAACAAGTACAACATGTGGACCAACCTGGTCAAGCGCAATAACAGCAACTTCTGGCTCTATGGCGATTACGGCGTCGAAGTGGACCGGCGCAATATCGTGCAGAAAGTCTTCCTCTTGACGAATAATGCCTATACTGGCCGCGGGGCGACCCTGGGTTATCATGTCTCGACGATCCTGGCCTTATATGGCCGGCCGGACCGCGTCGAATGGGGGCCGGACAAAGAAAAATCCGTCGACGCCTATTACTATGACAGTCCCTATCAGAAAGGCGTGTCCCTGGTCATCGTCGTGCGTCACAACGAGCCCTATGTCGATGACATCATCCTGACGTCGACGCCGATCAAGAACATCCAGGACCCGATGGAACGGTATGGATTGAAATGATGATACATATTGTTTTGTCATATGTCAAAATAAAATAGCAAAAATGCTTTACTTATATGATGAAAGTTAGATATAATAAAATAAATAATATAAGAAAACGAAGGTGATTTTCATGGTTACAGATGCAGATGTTTTAAAACGGTGGAAGTACATTGCCCAGGACGATGAAAAATTGTTGATTCTCATTGGCGGACCCGGTTCCGGCAAGAGCAGACTGATTCGTGAACTGACATTCCAGGATGGCTGGAAAATCTGTGAAGCCCGGGAACTCTTTGATGACGAATTCCTGGAAATCCCCCGCGCTGACCGCCCGGATAAGGCCATTGCCCTGGTGTCGGCAGCCATTCATCGTCTCAATGCCCGTGTTGTCATGATTGATAATGTTGAATTCCTGTTCGCACCGATCCTGAACCTCGACCCCGTAGCGATGCTGAAGAAGTTGAGCCGCGAATGCCCGATCATCGTCAGCTGGCGCGGCAGCCTGGAAGGCAATACTTTGTATTTTGAACACAATGGCGATCCGAAATATGCTAAATTCGTCATCGATAACCCGAATCACGTCATTTGCCTCGACGAATAAAAATAGGCGTAATTTAAAGATTCGTTATCTTTTCGCAATCGTTTTTTCATAGATACTTGTTAGAATGAGTGCTGTCCCGCAAAGAAAAGCTCTTTGCGCGGCAGCACTTTTTTTTTACCTGCCATTGTGGTATACTTTCTAGTATTGTTGTAAACATTTCATCAGGTATTCAGCGAAAAGGAGTTAAAAACATGAGTGATTATATTATTGCCGTCATCCTGGGTATCGTCGAAGGGGTCACGGAATATTTGCCAGTTTCATCGACAGGCCATATGATTCTCGTCGGCGATATGCTCGGCTTTACCGGTCCCCGGGCCAGCGTCTTTGAAGTCTTCATCCAGCTCGGCGCTATCTTGTCGGTCATCGTCATCTATAAAGAGAAGTTCATCCGCATGCTCCATCAGTACCGCTGCTGGGACCTCTTCCGCCGGGAAAACTGGTTCCGCACCGATACGGGCCTGACCCTGGCCCACGTCGCAGCCGGCATCGTGCCGGTCATGGGCATTGGCTATCTGGCCCACCACGCCATCAAGACCTATCTCTTTTCGGCAGGGACGGTCATCATCGGCCTCATCATCGGTGGTATCTTCATGCTCGTCGCTGAAAAGTCCCATACCAAGACGGTCTGTAACGACGTCGAAAAGATGACTATTGCCCAGGCCTTCCTGACGGGCATGTTCCAGATCCTGGCCTTATGGCCCGGCTTTTCCCGTTCCGGTTCGACCATTGCCGGCGGCCTTTTCCTGGGCCTCAGCCGGAAAGCAGCAGCTGACTTTTCCTTCATCATCGCCGTACCAGTCATGATCGTCGCCTGTTTCTATGACCTCTTGAAGAGCCTGAGCGACCTCAGCGGCAACGACCTGGTCATGATTGTCATCGGCTTCATTACGGCCTTCATCGTCGCCTACATCTCGGTCCTCTGGTTCCTGAAATTCATGAACAAGTCGACGCTGGCATCCTTTGCCTACTACCGTTTCGTCGTAGCCGTCATTTCCTTCGTCTACTTCTTCATCCTGTAGGGCGTTGGCCTGCCATCATGCGAGTATGGTTTGTAGTATGGAGCTTGTAGTTTTCAGAGAAAACCTTTAAATTTAAAGCCATCCCCTAACCACTAGCCACTAGCTGCTAACCCCTAAAAAGGGGGCTGTCGTACGTACGACAGCCCCCTTTTTTTTAAT
>ENA-UERM01001165-UERM01001165.1-human-gut-metagenome-genome-assembly--contig:-NODE-1165-length-15801-cov-72.131646_pt1 | contig 15801 bp, 10 predicted proteins | sample MGYA00242983_ERZ507983 | MGnify/ENA primary metagenome ERZ507983 (study PRJEB26167, sample SAMN06115432) | human gut metagenome | host: Homo sapiens | place: China:Shanxi | collected 2015-04-29...
GGATGTGGATGACATGGATACTTGCCTGAAATTGACCTATAAGGAATTGAAGCGGATGCGTGATACAAAGATGACTACCTCCCAGTTGGCGGCAGCGAAAAAGCAGTTGATCGGGCAAATCGGAGTAGCGTCCGATAACTTTGAGAATAATGCGTTAGGGATGGCGAAAACATTCCTTCATTATCATAAGTATGAATCATCCGAGCTTGTTTTTAAGCGTATAGAAGAGCTAACAGCAGAGATGTTGTTGGAAGTTGCCAATGAGATGTTTGCAGAGGAATACTTATCTACGTTGATTTACAAATAATTGATTGACAGATTTGCTTTCATTGCCAGAATTCGTATTTTTGTAGCAGATACGTATGTGATAACAATCTAATAGTAGAAATTGTATGTTGGTGACGGGCAGAAAACTCCCTATCGGGATTCAGACTTTCGAAGATATCCGCAATGACGGATACTTGTATGTAGATAAGACCGCATTGATGTGGACTATAGCAAACATCGGTAAACCTTTTTTTTTTAAGCCGTCCGCGCCGATTCGGAAAGAGTTTGTTAATTTCTACGTTTGAAGCCTATTTCAAGGGACGGCGTGACCTTTTCACGGGACTTGCCGTGGAACAATTAGAAAAGAAGTGGGAAGAATATCCCGTACTGCATCTGGATTTGAATGCCGAGAAATATGATTCACCGGACAGATTGGATGCTATTTTAAGTAACCAGTTAACTCAATGGGAAGCTATATATGGCAGGGGAGAAGATGAAACCACTTTGTCTTCCCGCTTCTTGGGCGTCATTCGTCGTGCCTCCGAACAAGCAGGCAGGGGTGTTGTAGTCCTGGTGGATGAGTATGATAAGCCCTTACTACAGGCTATTCAGAATGAACCGCTTCTCGATTCTTACCGTTCTACTTTGAAAGCTTTCTACGGTGTGTTGAAGAGTGCAGACCGCTATCTTCGTTTTGCTTTTCTGACAGGTGTCACCAAATTCTCGCAAGTAAGTGTGTTTAGTGATCTGAACCAATTGAATGACATCAGTCTGAATTATGACTTCTCTACTCTTTGTGGAATCACCCGCGAAGAACTTCTTGCTAATTTTGAACCGGAGATTGCAGCTTTATCGCAAGCAAATGACATCAATACGAAAGAAGTTGTGGAAACAATGACCCGGCAGTATGACGGTTATCATTTTCATCCTAATGGAGAAGGAGTGTTCAATCCATTCAGTGTTCTGAATGCATTTTTCAGTAAAGAGTTCGGTAATTACTGGTTTCAGACCGGAACTCCTACTTTCCTTGTGGAGTTATTGAAAGAGAGCGATTATGATCTTCGCTTGCTGATGGATGGTATAGAGACAGCTGCTTCCGCTTTCACTGAATATCGTGCTGATAGGAAAAATCCTATTCCATTGATTTATCAGAGTGGTTATCTGACTATTAAAGATTATGACAGAGAGTTTAGACTTTATCGTTTAGGCTTTCCTAACGACGAAGTACGTTATGGCTTTCTTAACTTTTTACTCCCATTTTATACGGCAGTCACGGATGAAGAACGAAGCTTTTATATAGGTAAGTTTGTTCAAGAACTACGTACAGGCAATGTTGACGCTTTCATGCACCGCTTTGAAGCTTTCTTTGCAGATTTTCCTTACGAGTTGAATGACCAGACTGAACGTCATTATCAAGTCATCATATATTTAATATTCAAACTGATGGGACAATTCACGCAGGCAGAAGTACATAGCTCACGGGGACGTGCAGATGCGGTTGTACGAACCCCGAAGTTCATCTATATTTTCGAATTCAAGCTGAATGGGACTGTTGAGCAGGCCATGGAGCAGATTGAAGAAAAAGGTTATGCTTTTCCTTATACGGCAGAGGATCAACAAGTGATAAAAGTTGGTGTAGAGTTTAGCGCAGAGAAACGAAATGTAGAGCGCTGGATGGTAGCGAAAGAAATTTAATATAAAATTGATTATGAAAAACTTAATACGAAATGTCTGGGTTTGCTTGGGGCTGATGGTGCTTCCCTTCACAGCCTCCGGACAACAAAAGGATAACATTACCTATGTACCGGCTCAAGAGCTTTTACTGGTAGGCAAAGCAACTACCGAAGGCGAATACTTCCATCGGGTAGATACAGCCAAGTATTGTACAATGCCTCCCACAGTGAAGAAACTATTCACAAACTCTGCCGGTCTGGCTATCTCTTTTACAACGAATAGCCCCGTCATAAAAGCCAAATGGATGGTTCCTGATAATTACCAGTTACCCAATCTGACCAGAGTTGCTCAGAAAGGTCTGGATTTATATATCAAACGGGATGGAAAATGGCAATTTGCCGGAGTAGGGATACCGGGTGGTGTGACTACGGAAAAAGTGCTTGTTGATAATATGGGTACGGAAGAGAAAGAATGTTTGTTATATCTGCCTTTATATGATGAACTGAAAAGTCTAGAAATAGGTGTTTCTTCTGATGCACACATACGTAAAGGAGAAAATCCGTTCAAAGAAAAGATAGTGGTATACGGGTCCAGTATTTTGCAGGGAGCATCTGCCAGTCGTCCCGGGATGGCTTATCCGGCTCGTTTGTCCCGTAGCAGCGGATATAATTTTATCAATTTAGGATTGAGCGGAAACGGCAAGATGGAGAAAGAAGTTGCCGAGATGTTGGCGGATATTGATGCGGATGCTTTCATTCTCGATTGTATTCCTAATCCTTCTCCCAAAGAGATAACCGACCGGACTGTTGATTTTGTAATGACGTTGCGCCAGAAGCATCCGGATACGCCTATTATTGTGATACAGACATTGATACGTGAAACAGGTAATTTCAACCAGAAAGCTCGTGAGAATGTAAAACGGCAGAACGAGGCCATCGCTGAACAGGTAGAAGTATTGCGAAAGAAAAATGTCAAAAACCTGTATTTCATAAAAGAAGATCAATTCTTGGGAACAGACCATGAGGGGACTGTAGATGGGACCCATCCGAATGACTTGGGATTCGACCGAATGTTGAAGAAATATAAACTGGCTATCAGTAAGATTCTGAAGATCAAATTCAAGGCTGAATAACAGGAATGAAAGATTATAACAGAGACAGATAGAAAAAAATAAAGGTCAATTCATGGGGGTGAATTGGCCTTTTTCTTTTGCAAATGTGTTAAGTTGCTGTTGGTATTTTATAGTTTCCTTAAACCTTTATCTTCTAAGTATTTGATTAATTCTTGGGGACGATCAGTTTGTATCATAGTTGCCTTATGTTCCAGTATCCATCCCCAATGCTTATCTTTACCTTCTAATAGGGCGTTTTCGTCATCATGTCCACCGCATAGACTATCCCATAGAGTATTCATCCATACCCGGCTACCAGATTGTACAATTTTATCAATAACCTTTAAATTTGAAGTCTGTTCGTCTTTGAAGCAGAGTTCATAGGCTATTGGCGTAAAGTCTTTAATAAAACTTTCGGTCGCTTTTATATCTTCTTCTTTCCATAAATGAATGATAGGCATATAGAGCATACTGGTATTGGTTCCATATTCCTCTTGAACTTTCTCGACAGGATACCTTCCTTTTATAATCACTTGTTTTTCCATTCCACATTTTCGAATGATGGGAAGAATCTCCTTTATATATGTTCCGCCTTTATCTATATTGACCAGAATACGATCTTTACATGTCATTAACGCTTCTTCTAAAGTGGGTATGGATCGGCGGGTCTTTATACCGTTTCCACTTTTCAGCACAAATTGTTTTAGTTCTGTTGTCGTATAGTTTTTAATGGCGCCTTTTCCTGTTGAAGTGCGGTCTAGCGTTGCGTCATGCATACAAATAAAGTTGTTGTCTTTGGTTTGCTGAATGTCAAGTTCAACCATGTCTGCTCCCATAGCGATGGCATTCTCTATACATTGTATGGAGTTCTCCGGAGCATTCCTCCAGTCGCCACGGTGAGCTATAACAAATACATATTGAGAATTCTTGTCGTGAAGATTCCTCAATAGTTTATCAATTCTGGATTCTGCTTCAGCAGATAATGAAACCAGAAGAACTGATAATAGAAATATAATTTTCCTTGTCATACGTGCTTTTCTTAAATAAAATGTTTTGATCTATATTGGGTACCTATGAAAAACTATCCTATAAAGTTATCTTAATCCTTTTTCTTTTAAATAAGAGTTGACAAGATCAGAGTAATCAGTTTGCACAACTTCTATTTTGTTATCTATAAAAGTTTGAAGGTGCGAATATTTACTATTCAGTAGATCGCTATCCCAATCTAAATGATTGGCATAACCTACTAACTTGGCATCTTTAATAGCTCCCATTAGTTCAGTGAGAGATGCATTGTCTATTCCGAATTGTACCATTTGTACTTTACTGTAATATTTGGCGAGGACTTTTACTTCTGCCGCAGTGGATACCCATGGAAAAGGAATGGCTCCAGGGTTAATAGTATTCATTTCTTCAATATATGATGTACTGGAACCAGTATAATAGCAAACCTGGTCGATCATCCCTTTTTCTGCAACCGTTTTAATGATTTTACCTAAAAGCCCCTTCTCTTTTACATCGACACAAACATAGATTTTGCCTTTCGCAGCATCCAATACTTCCTCAAGTGTAGGCACTTTGTATTCAGTGATACCTTTAGAACCTTTTAAAAAATATTGATAAAGAGTTTGATAAGTCATATTGGCTACAGCACCAGTTCCGTTTGTTGTAGCATTAATGGTTGTATTGTGCATATTTACGATTACTCCGTCAGAAGTAGCTCTAGGGTCTATTTCAATCATATCGGCACCGACTTCTATTGCATATTGGATAGCGGGAATAGAATTTTCAGGAATTCCGTCACGTATTCCCTTATAGGTGTTGCTACGATGAGCGCAAGTCCACATTTTCAGACTTGTGTTGCCGGAAAGATTCTTTAAGTCGGTTGTTAAACTTTTAGTGTCAGGTTCTTCACCTGGGTCCTCCGGGTCTTCATTATCATCCGGAGGAGTCGGCTGATTTTTGTTTTCATATTCATCATTGGAAGAGCCGCAACTGGTACACATCACTTGCCCGGATACAAGTAAGATGATTGCCAAAAGAAAAAATACTTTCTTCATAGTCTTTTTATTTTATTTATTAGATAATGTAGGATAGGTTATCGAAATAACCTATCCTGTTTGATTTGAATTATTTTACTGTAGCAGTGTGTTGAGCGTCTTTTGCACGCATCGGCCAGCCTGTTGTTGGTAATCCTTTCACATATTTGGATGACAGGGCCACTAATAAACTTTTCGATTCATCTTGAGTGTTAGTAATGGCCACATAGATAGTCCCGTCTGCATCCACTACCGGTGAACTCCAGAATTTGCCTTGTGTTGCAGCCCATTCGGATGCATAAGCACTTTCACTGTTAGCAATTGCTCCGGCCACATCAAGTACGGCAATAGCGTCAGTACCATTTGCGTCAAGGATATAGAAATTACCACGTTCCGTACCGAACAAGATATGTCCATCCTTATCAATAACAGGAGTACTGCTAACACTTTCTGATATCTCATATTGCCATTTGATAGTTCCACCTGCTGACAATGCAACAATTCCGCCAGGCATATCTCCCTGACTTTTCAATGAGGCATATACAGTGCCATCTGTGCCGATAACGACTCCTCCCTGATCTTGTTTGCCGGTATTCTCAATAGGGGTAGTCCAACGTACACTACCGTCACTGGCAACGGAATAGATGGTAGTAGTCAGATCAGATGTATAAATCATGCCATATACATTTCCTTCATTGTCTATGGCCATTGATGCATGACAGCCGCTGTTCAAACCACTGTCAAATGCTCTCCATGCCCATGGGCTGAAAGTATTGTCATCTTTAGCCATAGTAGCTTTTGCTACACCAAACATTCCGTAGTTGGTACACATGATATACATCATTCCTTGTTTGGAGATAACAGGACCTGCATAAACACCTCCGGCAGGACCGCTGGTACCATCTGCGTTAGTTAAATAGCTAACACGGTTTCCTGTTGTTTTGTCTACCGCAATCATTGAACCGGTGCTTCCCCCATTACCACAGTATACATATTTATCATCAAATGCTGGTGACACACTACGCATTTTGGCATTGGCGGCGTTACCTTTATTCCAGAAACCGGTAGTCGGATCATTGAAAGTAATCCATTTCTTATTTCCATCAGGATTGATAGCAAATAGTTTACCATTGCTTCCGTCACCTGTGCCAATGTAGATTGTACCATCCGTATCTACAGACGGTGTCATGTTTGAGCCTCCTGTTGCCTGCGCTCCCCAAGATGGATCAGTCATGTCGAATGACCATTTTTCAATACCTGAAGTTACATCATAACTATGTAATATGTGGTCATTACTATTGATGTAAACCGTTTTTTCATCAGGAGAAAGAGCGGCGGAATTGGAAACTAACTTGGCTAAATGAGTGGAGGAGGTCCATAGTAATGTAAGGTCTCCTTTTTCTACTACTTTATCGGTAATTTCAATTGTTTTCCGGTAGAGGTTCGATCTTCCACTGCTGTCGGTTATGGTCAAACTAACAACAAATATACCTTTCTCATTGTACACGTGCTTCGGGTTTTCTTCGGTAGAAGTCGTTCCGTCCCCGAAATCCCATACATAAGTAAAGTTGCCACTACCTCCATAAGATGCGTTAGTGAATTGTATTTCACCTTCTATTTGCCCTCTTTCGGGAGCGATTGAGAAAGTTGCGGAAGGAATGTCTTTCCCGGCATTGTCTTCGTTGCTGCATGCGGCAAATAATAAAAGACAAACAATATATATGAACGGACATATCCGTACTTTATTTTTAATAGTTGTCATACACATAATAATCATTTAAGGTTTTGTTATTAATTTCCTGTATATCCCGCATATCCGGGATTTTGTGGGTAGGCTACCGTACCGGCCATGTCAATCTCATCTTGAGGAATCGGATAATACATCAGATAAGTACGACCATCAAGTGTTTCTAGCAATTCTAAGCGATTTGTACGTTTGATGTCCTGCCAGCGCATGCCTTCAGCATAAAATTCACGACGGCGTTCGTCCAAGATCAATGTCTGATATTCTTTGTCCGATAGAGCTTTGATTGCTGCTTCACTTGGAGCGGTAGTATATCTTTTTTTCATATATTCCACTAATGCGGCGGCTCCGTTCGTTTTTCCGAGAGCTTCGGCTTTTATCAGATACATTTCTGAAATACGGGAGATTACTACCGGTGTGCAGGTATAATCTGACGTTTCCGCCAATTGATAAGTTCCATTCGGATATTTGATTACGCGGTTGGCATCTTGGCTGGTGAATGTGGCTTTTAACCGTACGTCTCCTTTGCGTGAAAGAGTATTATCATCAGCAAAAAGACTATTATAACACCAATCAGATGGAGCATAATTCCATGAACCGTCCGTGTCATTAACGTATAATGTGAAGTTTAGAGGACTGGATGCTCTTGAATTATTAACATAGGCAAATATAATTTCCGGACTTGAACTTCCTGCAACCCAATTTTTAGAGAAATCCATAGCGGTGGATGCGAGTGAGAAACTGGAATTAGCTAATACTGCTTCTGCATAGTTTGCAGCATCCGTCATCTTGTTCTGGAAAAGAGCTACACGTGCAGCAAGTGCATTTGCTGCGTCAGAAGATACGTACCATTTGGAATCTGCTTTTGACAGTAAGCGGATAGCTTTACCCAAATCCTCTTCGATGAATGTCCATACTTCAGCTTCCGGAGAGATAGGAACCACCTCTTTTGAACGTTTACGCAGGATGGGGACATTTCCATAATGAGAGGCCAGACGATAATAAATAAATGCACGGAAATAGTAAGAGACACCACCTACTTTTTTCATGAGAGCACTTTCTTTATTTTCGGAAGCTTCATAAGTTTCTACGAGAAAATTGACCTGATGCAATGTTGTAAATGAGTTTCTCCAAAAGGAGAGAATGTTAATTGCCTGATTGGTATACGAGGGAGACATTTCGCATGGGTCTGTAATTTGACCTCCTCCAGGACCTGCTTTGAAATTTTCCCCTTGTATATCATCCAACCACCAGAAAGTGAATGTATAATTTTCCATAGTGGCGTATACTCCATTTAATAGCTTTTCGAGATCATCATCCGTCAAGGCTGATTGAGGAATTGCATGTCGGGGGCTGATGTCGTCCAGCCAGTCAGAACAGCTCGTGCCGAGTACAGTTATGGTCATTAAAACCAGAGTGAATAATAGTTTTATATTTTTCATATCGTTAGTTTTAGAAGTTAATGCTTGCACCTATGATAAAACTCTTTAATGTGGCTTGTTCTCCGAAATCTGCTCCGTAGCTGTTGCCTGTCGGATTACTTTCGTATGAGAATTCCGGATCATATCCGGAATATTTGGTCAGTGTAAAAAAGTTGTCGAGAGAAACAAAGATGCGAGCTCCCGTTACATGTATTTTTGACAACAGAGAATGAGGAAGGCTATATCCCAATGTGATGGTTTTGAATTTGAAATAAGAAGCATCTTCCAGATAGCGGGTAGAAACAAGATTGTTTCCGAAACCGCCGGTGAACGTGCCTGCCAAAGTAGGGCGTGGAACAGTGTTGCTAGTTCCTTCTCCCCTCCAGTAATGGTTGGCGGCATATTTTGATATGTTATAGAATTGTTCCGAATCGACCAGTGTGCCATTTTTGTAACCTTTGATACTGCTGGACGCCAAGCCGAGATGTTCCGTACCTTCTGTTCCCCCGCAGCCTTTCCATGCTGACAGGATTTTACCTCCGGCTGCAAATTGGCAGAAAATGGATAAGTCGAAGTTTTTCCAGTTCATAGTCGAAGTGATACCACCATAAATGTCAGGTGTAACCTTTCCTACATACATGCGGTCATCGTCTGTGATGTCTCCGTCATTGTTGTAGTCAAAGTACTTACAATCACCGGCACGTACTCCTTTTGCGTAGAGTTTGCTTGGTACTTCCTGGTCGGTTTGATAAATACCATCCTGACGCAACATATAGAAAGCACTAACCGGTTTACCTACCATTAAAGCATGCATTACTTTACCGGTATTGGCACCACCACCGTTGATTTTCATATCAAGTACTCCATCCAATGACAATAGTTTGTTTTTTGTATAGGAGAGGTTAGTAGCAAGCTCCCATTTAAAAGGACCATCGAATATTTTACCGCTCACCATCACTTCCAATCCTTTGTTCTCCAGCGAGCCGATATTGGCTGTCCGGGTAGTATATCCTGTTGTAGCAAGTGTACTGATATTATAAAGTAATCCGCTTGTCTTTTGATAGTATCCGTCTACAGATAGCGCCAGTCGTCCGTTGAATAGCTCTGCGTTGATTCCGACATTCACCTGATTAGCTTTCTCCCAGATAAGATCCGCAGCATCTGCTCCGATTTTAAAACCGGATGAACCATTATAGGAATTTCCTCCCGAAGTTACTAATGACATAGCTGCCCAGTTACTGATACCATCCATACTGCCAGTCTTACCCCAACTGGCTCGTAGCTTTAAGTCATTCAGTGGCGTGCCTTTAGGGAAAAAAGGTTCGTTGATAATCCGCCACGCGAAAGAAGCAGAAGGAAATGTTCCATAACGTTTATCTTTTGAGAAACGTGAAGAACCGTCACGACGCATCGTTACATTTAAGATATAGCGATTATCCCAATTCAGGGCGGCACGTCCGAAATAAGATTCGAGTGCATATGCATTATATCCGATACTACCTGCGTAGATGTTAGAACCGGAATTTATCAGACCGAAGCTGGAAGAAGGATAAGCACCGTTTGCGTAATTATCACTATAAGCCCCAAAAGTTTCATAATTATACTCTTCGTATGAGTGACCAAGCATTGCTGAATAAGTTAGTTTATCCCAACTATTTTCATACGAAATTACGTTGTCTATAACATATCGGTAACTTACATTTTTCTGTTCGCTAAGTGCACCCCATCCTGCATTTTTGGAACGTGCGTCATGTTTCTCTGAAATTGTTTTCTTTTCTTCATCAAGAATACCGTATATGCTGAATGAGGGGGTGTATTTGAGTCCTTTGATAGGAGTAATATCAAAACTAAGGGCAGCTACTCCTTGTTTCTTATGTACAGTCCAGTCTTCTTCATTAATCAGCATAACGGGATTATGACGACATAATTCTGTTGACATCACTGTATAGCCTCCATCTTCCCGATAAGCTCCAATCCATGGTTGTTCTTCACGGGCAGTACGAATCACTTTCAAACTGGTAGATGACTCTTCCACTTTATCGAAACGGCTGTAAGATCCTGTGAGATTCAGATTCAGTTTAAACCATTTGTTCAGCTGATGAGTAAATTTTGCCCTTAGGTTGGTTTGCTGGAATCCGCTGGTACGGATGATACCTTGTTGGTCGTTAAATCCCACAGAGGTGAAAAAGGTAGTTTTCTCATTACCTCCCGAGAGATTGATAGATGCCGTAGTAGAGTGTGCTATATCACGTTGAATGAGTCCGAGCCAGTCTGTTTCGGTAATCCGGTCGGGGATAAAGAATGATTTTGTGTCCTTCTTCTGCACATTCCAATTATCTACGGCTGCTTGCATAGTACGAGTATATTCTGCTACATTTGCCATTGGTATATCGTTGGCAATCCATCCAAGGCTGTGGCGTACACTGGCATTTACGCGTGTTTTACTGTTGGTGTTCCCCGATTTTGTGGTGATGATGACAACACCGTTGTTAGCTCGCGAACCATAGATGGCAGCAGCTGAAGCATCTTTCAATACGTCCATGCGTTCGATGTCGTTGGGGTTTAGCATAGGCATTGATTCACTGGGAACTCCATCGACCACATACAATGGGGTGCTGTTACCTGTGATGGATGCAATACCGCGTACCCGTACACTCGGTTGTTCACCGGGGGTACCGCTGGCAGAGGCTACATTTACACCAGGAGTACGACCTTGCAGCATCTTGGCTACATTGTAGTCACTGCCTTGATCCAGATCATCCACTTTCAGGCTACTGATAGAAGTGGTTACTAGTTTTTCGGACTGGGAGCCATAGCCGACTACAACTATCTCATTTAATGCAATGCTGCTTTCTTTCAAATATATTTTCAGATTGTTTTTATTGCCGGCTTTCACTTGTTGTGAGTCAAATCCAATATAAGATACTGTTAGTGGTTGGTTAGGATCTGCTACAATGGTAAAGTTTCCGTTAATATCTGTAATGACTCCGGTTCCTTTTCCTTGCATGACATTGGCGCCAATAATAGGAATTCCACTTTCATCTAGTACGGTTCCTTTAATCGCTCTCTTTTCATTACTTCTTTGTTCTGTCTCCTGCTTTACCAATACGATGGTGTTGTTGGTAAATGAATAAGATATATTCAAAGGAGTAAATACCTGTGAGAGCGCTTCGCTGATAGGTTTCTTTGTGCAGCTAATTGTCACTTTAGTCTGATCGTTAAGAACATGATTCCGGTATACAAAAGTATATCTCGTTTGCTGTTCTACTTGTTTCATGAAAGTTTTTACCGTGCCATTTTTGATATGAATGGACACATTTCCTTCTTGGGCAAACACTCCCGAAGGGAATAAAATTATAGCAGCGGATAAAATGGTAAAGTTTCTAAAAATAAGGCTGTTCCGCAGTTTCCTTCTCAATAAAAATGTTAACTTTGTGATATTCATAGTTGATAATGTTTTGATGTATAAAATTTTATCGACTTCCATACAACCAAAGGATTGGGCGATTCTTTGGTTGTTCTTTTTTGATTTTAACTACTATGTGTTTTCCATAAGCTCCTTTCTTTTAAATTAGTAAATAGTTATTATATCTTTATGTATCTCGTACTTAAATCCGTATTGTATGCTTAAGGATCTTATGACATTCTGTATACTTTCGTTTCGGAAAGATCCCGATAGTAAATCTTGTGCGATTTGCTTATGATGCAATCTGATTTCCACCCCATACCATCGTTCTATCTGGGCTATTACATCAATTAATGGTGTGGATTCAAAGATGAGGTAATTATCTCTCCATCCGGCTTCAACATGGGCATCCGCTTTGCTTATTCGTAGTGTTCTGTCCATAGCGGAATAGGTTGCCTTTTGTCCAGGTGAAAGCGTATATTCATGGGGAAGTGAACCACCTGATATTCTGATTCGTCCGCTAAGTAAAGACGTTTCTACAATGTCTTTTTTATAGGTCTTTACATTGAATGAAGTTCCTACTACTTCAATTTGCAGATCGTTGATTATTACCTTGAATGGGCAATCGGGATTCTTGGCAACATCGAAAAAGGCTTCTCCTGATAGTTTGACGAGGCGTTGCTTGGAGTTGTTTACATCATATTCCAGGTTTGTAGCCGCATTTAGATGTACAAATGTACCATCAGGGAGAGCCATTTCTGCTTTACTGCCAGCTCTAACTGTTACAGCAACCATTTGACTTTCCGGGTTATTCATCCATGTATAAAGTCCAAAAGAGGATGATAGGATGATAGCGATAATGGCAGCATATTTCATATATTGCAGCCAACGGCGTCTCCAAATGATTTGTTGTAGTTCCTTTCGAATTTGCTTTTTCATCATAGGAGGCATCTTTATCTCTACTGTGTCGTTTTCCATATCTATCATGGTATTCCATAACTCTTCGTCAGGTATGTTGTTGAGTTCATTTCTGAACTTTCCAATATCGGAAGAGGTGATTCCTTTTTCGATGTACTGGCAATATAACTTTTTAAATTGTGGACTCATATTATTGGTGTTTCTATAGGTTATACGTAAATACATAAAGGGAGTACTAGACTTTTTTTATGTTGTAGAGCATAGAAAAAGTTAGGAATAGTAGGTGTTTGTAGAGTTTTGTGGAGTTTTAATTATTCCTACTGAAAGTGTTATTCTTGTTACAGGAAGAAAATAAAGAGAATATTATATTTCATCATTTCGCTGCGAAGAATCTTCAGGGCGGAAGTCAGATAGTTTTTCACCGTTTGTTCGGAGAGATCCAGTTGTTCGGCTATTTGCTTGATGGGGATATGTTTCTCCCTGCTTAATTCATAAATCTCGTGTTCCCGTTGTGACAGAACTTTCTTCGATTGTTGAAGTTGTTGCAGGAATTCGTCGTACAATAAGATATCTTCCGGCGATACGTCAGTTGCCTGGTTCTCGCAATACTCCATGAAGTCTTCGAATTGCAGTTCGTTGACTTGTTTGCGGAAATAATCGATTACCTGATGTTTGGCAATAGTGAAAATAAAGGCTTGCAGATTGCCGAAGCTATTCAACTGGTTACGGTTGTCCCATAGGCGTAAAAAGGTATCCTGAACAATATCCTGTGTCAGGGAACGATTTTTTAGTTGTTTAAGAACAAAGCTGTAAAGTCGGTCGGCATAGGCTTCATAAATCTGTGTAAAAGCCTGGTAGGAGCCGTTGCGTAGTTCTTTTATGCACTGTATTTCGTCTATTTTCATCCTTTCTGCAATAGAAGTAGGTCGGGCAAATGTACTGAAATAATTTAGAAATCAACAAATCTATGTGAATAAATAAAGAGAAACCGATGTCCGGTAGTTGGCAGATGAATTTTATTTTGCAATCATATTACAATCATATATTGAGCTTTATTGTGCCGTCTCTTGCTTTCCGCTAATTAATTTTGTATCTTTACTGTTTTTTACCCTTGTAAAGACAGGTGGTCACCTTATGCAGTGATAAATATCACCTTATAAGGTGACATTAGGCTGTTTACAAAGTGACTATTGTCCCGTTACAACCGGACAACTACCCGAGTGCATAAACAATGATAAATCTCTGCACTGAAAATCTTTATTCTCTGCACTGAAAAGTCTTAAATATAACAATAAGATTATGGCCTTTTACAATTTAAAGAAGAAGCCTGCCTTGACTACTAAGGAAGGAGAAACGGAAACAATGTATGCCGACATTGTCTACAGTGGAACGATTCCGGCAGAACGATTGATCCGTGGTGTTGCTAAGAGAACCGGATTTAAGGAAGGAGTGATAGAAGGTATCCTGATGGAACTGAAAGACGATGTATTGCAATATCTAGGTGAAGGATACCGCGTCGAATTGGGAGAGTTCGGCTTCTTTTCAGCCAAAGTGAAAGCTTCCCGATTGGTAGCAAATAAGAATGATATTCGTTCTGAATCCGTAGCTTTCAACGGGGTGAATTTCCGTGCTTCCAAGAGTATGCGTGTGGGTATTCGCGGAGATTTGGAGCGTAGAAAGTGTGTCGATTTCAACACTTCGCGTAAGTGGGACAGAAACAATCTGGAGAAACTCGTCCTGCAATATATCGGAGAGCATGGCTTCATCACAAGAGCCACTTATACGCAACTTACAGGACGCCTGAAGAATACTGCATTGGACGATCTTAAATCTTTTGCAGCCGAAGGCATTATCAAGCGAGAGGGACGGGGTAATCAGATGCATTTCATTGCACCGCCACGAAAGGAACCGGATGGCGAGTAGTGAAATCTAACGGAATATCGATGAAAACCTTGTCGCACAAGATTGGAGATTGGGAACAGAACAGAGAAATGAAGAGGTAGTATCTACCCGAATGGATTGAATCAGTGCAAAATGTGGTATAAGTATGATGTATGGCTAAAAAAATACAGTACCTTTGGCTGTGAATACAGGTAAAACGGTGATGAGGTGTCTATGAAACAGCCTTACAGTGGATTTCTCGTCCGAATGTTGTTTGACCGATAACACAGACTATAATATGTTGGATATTATATACTACTTCAATATCTTCGGTTGTTTGACGATGGGGATGGCTCTACTGTTGATTCAAACAGCACCACAGCTGATAAACCCGCACTACCGCAATGCCAAACGATTCCTGGGTATTGCATCGATTATCGTGGCTCTGTGCAATGCGCTTATCCTTTACAACAGGGTACAGGAGAGCGTTGCCGAAATATTTGCAATGCCTGTGCTCGTTGCGGCACAGTTGCAGGCGGCGCTTTTTACTTTTATCGTACTGATACTTTTTCATTCACCATACGTTTGCCGGCGAAATATTTTGCGACACCTCTGCCCGACATTGTTTTTTGTGGGACTCTATCTATTAACGATACTTCTATTTCCTGATGTGAGGATCTATTCGGTGGATGAGTATATAGCGAATATCACGAATCCGGTTCTTTTGTTAAGAACTGTATTTGCGGCTACTTATCTGACGCAGATCGTGATTTACGTCCGTTTATTCCGGCGTGAGCAACGGAATTATATGGCCAAGATTGAGAACTATTTCTCCGACACCGACAAATATGAATTCCGGTGGGCTTCGAGACTGTTCTACGAGGCTGCCTGTATCGGCATTGCCGTTCTGGTGTTCAGTATATTCCCTGCCCCGTTATTCGACGGAATAATTACGGTGGTGGTTACAGTGTACTACTTTAACTTTGGAGTGAGGTATATCAACTACCAATACAAACTTTACTATGAGGCTTTGCCCGCGATAGAGGAGAAGGAAGAATCGCAGCCGACAAAGGAGAGTGAAGGAGACAGGGAACTGGAAGATGAAATGGCAAAACTATTATTGTATCTCCAGCAGGGTGTTGTGCTGGGCGACTATGCCGAGGCTCTGCATATTCCGGAACGGAAACTATCTGTATTCATCAATTCGACTTACGGGGTGAGTTTCAAACGTTGGGTGAACAATAAACGGGTAGAATACGCCACAGAGCAAATGGCGAAACATCCGGATTATACAATGGAGAGAATTGCCGAGCTTTCGGGTTTTGCCCACAAAAGCCATT
>ENA-UERM01001173-UERM01001173.1-human-gut-metagenome-genome-assembly--contig:-NODE-1173-length-15696-cov-47.990332_pt1 | contig 15696 bp, 9 predicted proteins | sample MGYA00242983_ERZ507983 | MGnify/ENA primary metagenome ERZ507983 (study PRJEB26167, sample SAMN06115432) | human gut metagenome | host: Homo sapiens | place: China:Shanxi | collected 2015-04-29...
ATCTTAGGAACTTTCATCGAAGGCGGATTAAATCTGGAAGAGATTAATCGTTTTCCTAACCACCTGATTGAAGTGGGTGGACATTTCTATTGGGATATTTATGCATTATATCGTCATATTATTGACGGATTGAAGTTGGTGGCTCATCGTGGCGAATCCATTGCTTCTATCGGTATTGATACCTGGGGAGTGGATTTTGTGTGCGTCGGAAAAGACGGTAACTTGCTTCGTCAGCCATACGCGTACCGTGATCCTCATACGGTAGGTGCACCGGAAGCTCTTTTTTCCCGTATTTCGCGTAGTGAAGTCTATGGCAAAACGGGTATTCAGATTATGAATTTTAATTCACTTTTCCAATTAGATACTTTACGTCGCAATCACGACAGCGCATTGGAGGCGGCAGATAAAATTCTGTTTATGCCGGATGCGTTGAGTTATATGCTTACCGGAGAGATGGTGACGGAATATACGATTGCTTCGACAGCCCAGTTGGTGAATGCGCAGACACGCCGTTTGGAACCGGAGTTGCTGAAAGCAGTAGGTTTGAGTGAAAAGAATTTCGGACGTTTTGTATTTCCGGGTGAAAAGGTGGGAGTATTGACGGAAGAAGTGCAAAAGATAACCGGACTGGGTGCAATTCCTGTGATTGCGGTAGCCGGCCATGATACCGGTTCTGCTGTTGCTGCCGTTCCGGCATTGGATCGCAACTTTGCTTATTTGAGTAGCGGAACTTGGTCATTGATGGGAGTTGAAACGGATGCTCCGGTGATTAATGCCGAAACAGAAGCGTTGAACTTTACCAATGAAGGTGGTGTGGAAGGAACCATCCGTCTGTTGAAGAATATCTGTGGAATGTGGCTGTTGGAACGTTGCCGTCTGAATTGGGGAGATACAAGTTATCCTGAATTAATCAGTGAGGCGGATGCTTGTGAACCGTTCCGTAGTCTGATTAATCCGGATGATGACTGTTTCGCGAATCCTGCGGACATGGAAAAAGCTATTACAGAATATTGCCGGGCTACCGGACAGTCGGTTCCCGAGAAACGCGGACAAGTGGTGCGCTGTATTTTTGAAAGTCTGGCTTTGCGTTATCGCCAGGTGTTGGAGAATTTACGTTCGCTTTCTCCCCGTCCGATTGATACATTGCACGTAATTGGCGGCGGTAGCCGGAATGATTTGCTGAACCAGTTTACTGCCAATGCGATAGGAATCCCTGTGGTAGCCGGTCCGTCTGAAGCGACAGCTATCGGTAATGTGATGATTCAGGCAATGGCAGCAGGCGAAGCGACGGATGTTGCCGGTATGCGCCAGTTAATCAATCGCTCTATCCCGTTGAAAACTTATCAGCCGCAAGATACGGAAGCTTGGGATGCGGCTTATATCCATTTTAAGAATTGCGTTCGATAGTATATTGAACAACCGACAGAATAATCATTTTTTTAACTAATAGAATATCATGAAAAAAGAAGAACTGATTCAGAAAGCGTATGAGATTGCTGTGGAACGTTATGCAGCAGTAGGTGTAGACACCGAAAAAGTATTGAAAACGATGCAGGATTTTCATCTGTCACTTCACTGCTGGCAGGCTGATGACGTTGCAGGATTTGAAGTACAGGCCGGTTCATTGACCGGAGGTATCCAGGCAACCGGTAATTATCCGGGCAAAGCTCGTAACATTGATGAACTGCGTGCTGACATCTTGAAAGCTGCTTCTTATATCCCGGGTATTCATCGTTTGAACTTGCATGAAATCTATGGAGATTTCCAAGGTAAGGTGGTAGACCGTGACCAAGTGGAACCGGAACATTTCAAGAGTTGGATAGAATGGGGTAAAGAACATAACATGAAACTTGACTTCAACTCTACTTCTTTCTCTCATCCGAAATCAGGTGACTTGTCACTTTCTAATCCTGATGAAGGTATCCGTCAGTTCTGGATTGAACATACCAAACGCTGTCGTGCCGTTGCGGAAGAAATGGGTAAGGCACAGGGCGATCCATGTATCATGAACCTTTGGGTGCATGACGGAAGCAAGGATATCACTGTAAACCGAATGAAATATCGTGCGTTGTTGAAAGATTCTTTGGATCAGATTTTCGCTACCGAATATAAGAATATGAAAGATTGTATCGAATCTAAGGTGTTCGGTATCGGCCTGGAAAGCTACACGGTAGGTTCTAACGATTTCTATATCGGTTACGGTGCTTCTCGCAATAAGATGATTACTTTGGATACCGGTCACTTCCACCCGACAGAAAGTGTAGCTGATAAAGTATCTTCATTATTGCTTTATGTTCCTGAATTGATGTTGCACGTAAGCCGTCCGGTTCGTTGGGATTCAGACCACGTAACTATCATGGATGACCCGACTATGGAACTGTTCAGCGAAATCGTTCGTTGCGGTGCTTTGGACCGTGTACATTATGGTCTTGACTATTTCGACGCATCTATCAACCGTATTGGCGCTTATGTGATTGGTAGCCGTGCAGCACAGAAATGTATGACTCGTGCTTTGCTCGAACCGATTGCGAAGTTGCGTGAATACGAAGCAAACGGACAGGGATTCCAGCGTTTGGCTCTGCTCGAAGAAGAAAAAGCGCTGCCTTGGAATGCAGTTTGGGATATGTTCTGCTTGAAGAATAATGTTCCTGTAGGTGAAGATTTCATCGCAGAAATCGAAAAGTACGAAGCCGAAGTAACTTCTAAACGATAAGTTATGGATATTTTAATCGGCTTATTGATTATAGCCATCGGTAGCTTTTGCCAGTCCAGTTCTTATGTGCCTATTAAGAAGGTAAAGGAATGGAGCTGGGAAAGCTTCTGGTTAATACAAGGTGTATTTGCCTGGTTAGTGTTCCCGTTTCTGGGTTCACTACTGGGTGTACCCCAAGAGAGCAGTTTGTTCGACTTGTGGGGAGCGGGAGGTGCTGGAATGAGCATCTTTTATGGTATATTGTGGGGAGTAGGAGGTTTGACTTTCGGACTTTCCATGCGCTATTTGGGGGTTGCACTGGGACAGAGTATCTCATTAGGGACTTGTGCCGGTTTCGGAACCCTTCTTCCGGCTCTTTTTGCAGGTACAAACTTGTTTGAAGGTAACGGGCTGATTCTTTTGTTGGGTGTTTGCATCACGTTGGCAGGTATTGCTATTATCGGGTATGCTGGTAGTTTGCGTGCGCAAAACATGAGCGAAGAAGAAAAACGTGCTGCTGTAAAAGACTTTGCATTGACAAAAGGGTTACTGGTTGCACTCCTGGCCGGTGTCATGAGTGCTTGCTTCGCTTTGGGACTGGATGCAGGAACACCTATCAAGGAAGCTGCCTTAGCCGGTGGAGTGGAAGGACTTTACGCCGGTCTCCCGGTGATTTTCCTGGTTACATTTGGCGGGTTCCTGACAAATGCAGTTTACTGCCTGCAACAGAATGTGGCTAATAAATCGATGGGTGACTATGCTAAAGGAAAAGTCTGGGGCAATAATTTAGTTTTTTGTGCGTTGGCTGGCGTATTATGGTACATGCAGTTCTTCGGACTGGAAATGGGTAAGAGTTTCCTTACGGAAAGTCCGGTATTGCTGGCTTTCTCCTGGTGTATTTTGATGGCATTGAATGTCACATTTAGTAATGTTTGGGGAATTATTCTGAAAGAATGGAAAGGTGTGTCAAACAAGACCATAACTGTGCTGATAGCTGGTCTGATCGTGCTTGTCTTCTCATTAGTGTTCCCGAATTTGTTTTAAAAAATTTAGGTATGGATTACATGGATTACGCGTTTTTTTTATAACTTGCGGCAAAATCAGTGTAATCCATGCCTAATTAAAATTATATATAGAATGAAATCAATTTTAGAGAATCGTCCGGGACTTGCCAAAGAAGTAAATAAGGTAGCAGAAGTTGCCGGATACTTGTGGCAGAAAGGATGGGCTGAACGTAACGGTGGTAATATCACTGTTAATATCACAGAGTTTGTAGACGATGAAATTCGTCAGATGAAACCGATCAGTGAAGTTAAATCTATCGGTGTGACTCTTCCTTATCTGAAAGGATGTTATTTCTATTGCAAGGGAACGAATAAGCGCATGCGTGATTTAGCTCGCTGGCCGATGGAAAATGGTTCGGTAATCCGTATTCTGGACGACTGTGCCAGCTACGTAATTATTGCGGACGAGGCTGTGGCTCCGACATCGGAATTGCCTTCTCACTTGAGCGTACATAATGACCTGTTGAGTAAAAACTCTCCTTATAAAGCATCTGTACATACACACCCGATCGAACTGATTGCCATGACACATTGTCCGAAGTTCCTGGAAAAAGATGTGGCTACTAATTTGTTATGGAGTATGATTCCCGAAACAAAGGCATTCTGCCCGCGTGGTTTGGGTATCATTCCTTATAAATTGCCTAGTTCTGTAGAATTGGCGGAAGCTACCATCAAGGAATTGCAGGATTATGATGTTGTGATGTGGGAGAAACATGGTGTATTTGCAGTTGATTGCGATGCGATGCAGGCGTTCGATCAGATCGATGTACTTAATAAATCGGCTCTCATCTATATCGCAGCGAAAAATATGGGCTTCGAGCCGGATGGTATGAGTCAGGAACAGATGAAAGAAATGACTGTTGCTTTCAATCTGCCTAAATAAAACAACAAATAGCACAACCATGAATCGAATTATTTTAAACGAAACTTCTTACTTCGGTGCCGGATGCCGAAGTGTGATTGCTGTGGAAGCAGCTAGACGTGGCTTTAAGAAAGCCTTTTTTGTAACGGATAAAGACCTTATCAAGTTTGGTGTGGCTGCTGAAATTATTAAAGTATTTGATGAGAACCAGATTCCTTACGAACTTTATAGCGATGTAAAGGCTAACCCTACTATTGCAAATGTGCAAAACGGTGTGGCAGCTTACAAAGCTTCCGGAGCCGATTTTATCGTTGCTTTGGGTGGTGGCTCTTCTATCGATACTGCCAAAGGAATCGGTATTGTTGTGAATAACCCGGATTTTGCGGATGTGAAGTCTCTGGAGGGGGTAGCTGATACCAAACACAAAGCTGTACCTACCTTTGCACTGCCTACTACTGCCGGAACGGCTGCCGAGGTAACTATCAATTATGTGATTATTGATGAAGATGCCCGTAAGAAGATGGTTTGCGTAGACCCGAACGACATCCCTGCCGTGGCTATCGTAGACCCCGAACTGATGTACTCAATGCCGAAGGGGCTTACTGCCGCTACCGGTATGGATGCTTTGACACATGCCATCGAAAGTTATATTACTCCCGGTGCCTGGGTAATGAGCGATATGTTCGAATTGAAGGCTATTGAGATGATTGCACAAAATCTGAAAGCAGCCGTAGACAATGGTAAAGATGTGGCAGCTCGCGAAGCAATGTCGCAGGCACAATATATTGCCGGTATGGGATTCTCGAATGTCGGTTTGGGAATAGTTCATTCAATGGCTCATCCGTTGGGTGCATTCTATGATACTCCACACGGGGTAGCTAATGCCTTGCTGTTGCCGTATGTGATGGAATACAATGCTGAATCTCCGGCAGCTCCGAAATATATCCATATTGCGAAAGCAATGGGAGTGGACACTACCGGGATGAGTGAAGCGGAGGGCGTTAAAGCTGCTATTGAAGCTGTGAAAGCACTTTCTATCAGCATTAATATCCCACAGAAATTGCATGAAATCAATGTGAAAGAAGAAGACATTCCTGCATTGGCTGTAGCTGCTTTCAATGATGTTTGTACAGGTGGTAATCCTCGTCCTACTTCGGTAGCGGATATTGAAGCCTTGTATCATAAAGCATTCTAAATCTCGTTATAGTAAAGTTTGTTTTTATATAAACATCCGGGGATACTTGAAAGTACACTCCGGATGTTTTTTTATACCCTTGCGTGTGTTTTCTGAAAATAATTCCTATTTTTGTCCAACTCAATTACATGAAAACACTCTGATATGATCGAGGATAATAGTTTGGGATTGGAATTTAAATATCTGATTGTAAATGACATGGACCGTAAATTCGGGCTGTGGGTGAATACCGTCGGCTATCAGTCTATCCCTCCTGATTCACCTTATCCATTGAAAGAGCATCCCTCCGGTTACTTTTTTAATGCGGAAAAAGGAAGGGTGCTTCGCGAATATCAGTTGGTCTATATCACAAAAGGGCGTGGTTTGTTTTCATCCGATTCCACTTCTGAAAAGCAGGTTTGTAAAGGCCGGCTGATGGTATTGTTTCCCGGGCAATGGCATACTTACCGCCCGTTACGGCAGACTGGTTGGACGGAATATTACATCGGCTTTGAGGGGCCAATGATAGATGCCATCGTTAATGATGCTTTTTTGTCGCAGGAGCAGCAAATATTGGAAATCGGTATTAATGAAGAGTTGGTTTCCTTGTTCTCCCGTGCTCTTGCTGTAGCTGAAGCGGATAAGATTTCTGCGCAACAATATCTTTCCGGGATTGTGCTCCACATGATAGGTATGATTCTTTCTGTCTCCAAGAATAAAGTTTTCGAGATGAGTGATGTGGATCAGAAGATAGAACAGGCGAAAATCATCATGAATGAAAATGTTTCCGGTAATGTAGATCCGGAAGAGTTAGCAATGCGGCTTAACATCAGTTATTCATGGTTTCGACGTGTTTTCAAGGAGTATACTGGTTATGCTCCCGCCAAATATTTCCAGGAATTGAAACTCCGTAAAGCCAAACAAATGTTAGTAGGAACTTCCCAATCCGTGAAAGAGATTTCTTTTTTTCTGGGTTTCCAGTCTACCGAATATTTTTTCTCTTTTTTCAAGAAACGTACAGGGCTTACCCCGTTGGAATATCGTTCGTTCGGACGGGAAGAATAAAGTAGGGTGAAGTCTATATCTATCAGTTATTTTGCTCTGATTTTGGGAATATCATAAAAACTGTTACTTTTGTGACGAGATTAATGTGTGCTATAAACCATCATTCTTGATATGCGCGAACAAAGACTATCTAAGATCCATTTTTTTATTCTGCTATCTCTTTTTGGATTTGTATTTCCACTCCGGTCACAGGAATACAAGTTCAGAACATTGGGTGTGGAAGATGGATTGTCGCAAATAACGGTGAGCGATATTTGCCAGGATGAGAAATCGCGTATATGGATTGCCACTTTGGACGGGCTGAATTGTTTCGATGGCAATCACATCAAAGTCTTCAACCACTTTCATAACGACTCTATCAGTTATGGTAATTTATATGTGACTCAAATGGTGGAAGACGGTCAGGGAAGTCTTTTCCTGTTGACCTCTACCGGACTTTTCCAGTTCGACCTTGAAACAGAAAAATATTATATTCTTCCGGTGACTTCTCCCTCCACTCTTGCCAAAGGAAAGACGGGAGTGTGGATTGCAGAAGGAGGGAAACTGTTCTTATACGATAAGAATACCCGCCTCTTGAAACCGATGTATGCCGATTTGCAGTTGCCGGATAGTGGCCCGACGATGGTGGAAGGTTCCGAAGGAAGTCTCTGGATTGCTTTGAAAGAGGGTGGGGTGATGCGTGTAGATACTTGCGGATCGATGTCACTTCACTTGCCCGGAATTAAAGTGATGAAACTGATAAAAAGTAACGACCAGAATATCTGGATTGGTTCGCAGGATCAGGGCGTTTTCTGTTTTTCACCTCAAGGTACGATCATACATCACTATGAATATAATGATAAGAGTGTTTACACGGTTCGGGACGATATGGCGAGAGCGTTATGTCAGGATTTGGAAGGGAATATATGGGTAGGCTACAGAAGTGGATTGAGTAAGATTGAAGTGGCTACCGGGAAAATATTCCATTATCAGGCTGATCCTAACCGGGTGGATGCTATGTCCAATCGTTCGGTGACGTCTCTTTATACGGATAAACAAGGAACAGTCTGGGTGGGAACCTATTGGGGTGGTGTGAACTTTTTCTCTCCGGAATATCAGCATTTTGTACATTATCATGCTTCGGACACCGGATTGTCTTTTCCGGTAGTCGGTGCTATGGCAGAAGATAAAGCCGGAAATATCTGGATTTGTACGGAAGGAGGGGGATTAGATTTATATCAACCGGAACAGGGAAAGTTCAAGCATTTTAATGCGCATACGGGATATCATTTCAGTACGGACTACCTGAAAGATGTTGTTTTTGATGAGGCTAATAATTGCTTATGGATTGCAGCCGACTTTACCAATAAGGTGAATTGTTTTCATCTTAATAACTATCGGAATGATATCTATAATCTCGAACCGCTTGGAGAAGAAAGTGTAGGAGAAGCCCTGTTTGCCTTGGCGGATACTCCTCGTAAATTGTATGTCGGGACAACATCCGCTATTGTGAGTTTGGATAAACAGACCTTGAAATCCGAGGTGTTGTTTCATCAGAAGGAACTGTTTACACATAATTATAACACCCTATTGCTTGATTCGAAAAACAGATTATGGTTTGCTGCCGACGACGGTTGTGTAGCCTATGTGATTGATGAAAAGCGGTTTGAAACCTATAGGATAAGTCTGAAGAAACGGGTCAGATCTCAAAAAGAGTTGGTCAATGTTATCTATGAAGATCGAAAGGGAAATATTTGGGTAGGGACACATGGCAACGGACTTTTCTTGCTGGATAAGAAAGAACGTTTGTTTCGTTTACATACTTCTGAAAGTGTGTTGTCGGGAGAAAATATCAGGGTACTGGGGGAAACCCCTTCCGGGAATTTATTGATTGGTACCGGGCATGGATTGTCAATGCTGGAACAGAAAGAGGGGAAAGTGATAAACTTCAATTCTAAAACAGGATTTCCGCTGACTCTTGTTAATAGGAAATCCATGCATGTATCCCGCAATCATGATATTTATATGGGAGGAGCTACCGGACTGGTTGCCATTCGTGAAAGTAGTTTGTCCTATCCTCCGAAAATATATGATTTGGAGTTGGCGCATTTGTATGTCAATAATAAAGAGATTACCACAGGCGATCAAACCGGCATCCTAAATAAGTCCTTTGCCTATACCGACCGGATTAAATTGAATTATTTGCAGAATGTGTTTTCTATCGGTTTCTCGACAGACAACTTTCTGCATATTGGCGGTGGTGAGGTAGAATACCGGTTGATAGGTTCTAATGACGAATGGAGTGAGAATCGTTTGGGGAATGATATTACCTATACAAATATATCTCCGGGCGATTATGTTTTTGAGATCAGACTGAAGAACTTTCCGGAAGTAATCAGATCTCTTCATATAACGATCACGCCACCTTTTTATGCCACCTGGTGGGCTTATACTATTTATGTGTGTGTGATTCTGACGATTCTATTCTTTGTGGTGAGAGAATATAGAATTCGGCTGTTCTTGAAAACATCATTGGATTTTGAACTTCGTGAGAAACAATATATTGAAGAAATGAACCAATCCAAACTGCGTTTCTTCACTAATATCTCACATGAAATCAGAACCCCTATTACCCTTATCCTGGGGCAGGTTGATCTGTTGTTGAATTCCGGTAAGTTGTCTACGTATGCTTATTCGAAATTACTGAATATACATAAAAATGCCGGTAACCTGAAATCATTGATAACGGAGTTGCTTGATTTCCGGAAACAGGAGCAGGGACTTTTGAAACTGAAAGTTTCTCAATTTGATTTATATTCTTTACTCAAAGAGCATTATGTATTGTTCAAAGAATTGGCAGCTAACAGGAATATTTCGTTTGTTTTGCATGCTGACTGTGAGCAATGCCTCGTGTGGGGAGATCGTATGCAATTGCAGAAAGTGGTTAATAACCTGCTGTCGAATGCTTTTAAATATACTTCAGACGGTGGAAGTATCAGTATGGAATTGGCTGATGGAGCGGATGAATGTATGTTTTCCGTTTCAGACAATGGGGCAGGAATATCCGAGGAAGATTACGTGAAGATATTCGAGCGGTTCTATCAGGCCGAGAATATCGGACAGTATGGAGGAACGGGTATCGGGCTGGCTTTAAGTCAGGGAATTGTGAAAGCTCATCAGGGAGATATAACTGTAGAAAGCCAGTTGGGGAAAGGTTCATGCTTTAAGGTCACTCTGAAGAAAGGAGATGCTCACTTTGATTCTTCTGTTTCCCGGATTGAACCGGAGCAGGATAAGGAATATATTTATTATTCGGAAGATAAAGAACTATTGGTTAAGGAGGTACAGACGGCTCAAAGTGAGAGTGGGACTACTGACTGCAAGCTGTTGGTTATTGATGATAATGAAGAAATCAGAAATATCCTTGTAGATATCTTTTCTCCATTGTACACGGTTGAAACTGCAAGTGATGGTGAGGAAGGGTATGAAAAAGTAAAAATGATGCAGCCTGATCTGGTTATTTCGGATATTATGATGCCCGGAATGCCCGGAACGGAATTGTGTGCCAAAATTAAGAACAATATTGAAACTTGTCATATCCCTGTCGTTCTTCTGACTGCCCTTAGTGCGCCCGAACGTGAGTTGGAAGGATTGAGAATTGGAGCGGATATTTATGTGGTGAAGCCGTTTAATATGCGGCGGCTGGTGATGCAATGCAATAATCTGATTAATACCCGCAGACTTTTACAGAATAAATATGCCCATCAGCTGGATAGCAAAGCGGAGAAGATTGCAACGAATGAACTCGATCAGAGGTTTATCGAACAAGCGACGCAGGTAGTGGAAGATAATATGGAAAATCCCGAATTCAGTGTAGATGTCTTCTCACGTGAGATGGGGGTGGGACGTACTGTCTTATTCCAGAAGATAAAAGGTATCACGGGAAGTACGCCAAATAATTTTATCATGAATCTGCGTCTGAAAAAAGCGGCATATTTTCTGCAGAATTCTCCGGAAATGAATATATCGGATATTGCTTACCGGTTAGGATTTGGAAATCCTCAATACTTCAATAAATGTTTTAAAGAACTTTTTGATATTGCTCCTACGCAATACCGAAAAGCTCATAATACCTCCTCCGAACCCTCTGTGAAGTGATTAAAATAAGTCATCTGGATTTTTAGACTAGATAAAACGAACAATTCGATAGGGTGCAATATATTCAAATGCGATACTTTTGTGGCGTTGGATAATGCCAGCTTGTACTTGAGTTTTCTTTGGTTAGGTGTGTCCGCACACACTTTCATTTGGTAGACCGGGTACTGTGTAATCTTTATTCTAATATAATAATTATTGTGTAGTATTATGAAAGACAAATATCCATGTAGTAAATAAAAGATAGCATTTTATTGGAGAGAATCAATATATTTTTCCCAATTAATTAAGTAGTGAGTAAAACCTTGATAATTAACCAATTTAATTTTATTCTAGTTATGAAAAATTTGCAGAGTAGGACAAAAGTGCGGTTGCTTCAGTCGTTCCTTTTGATTTCCTTGAGTCTCTTTTTCCTTGTCAATCCGGCTTATGCTCAAGGCGGGTTTGCAGTGAAGGGAGTTATTGTGGATAAAACAGGATTTCCTTTGCCTGGCGCCAATGTGATGGAAAAGGGAACATCTAATGGAACAATTACAGATTTAGATGGTAATTTCTCATTGAATGTTTCGAAGAAGGGAGTTACTTTGACTGTATCATTCATGGGATATACCCCTAAAGATGTGGTAGTGAAAGATAAAACAATGAATATTACGCTTGAAGAGAACTCTAAGCTATTGGACGAAGTAGTGGTAGTGGGTTACGGTACGATGAAAAAGCGTGATGTAACAGGAGCTATTACTTCCATCTCAAGCGAGGCCATTGAACAAAAAATGGCTACTAATGTTTTTGAAGCATTGCAGGGAACTACTGCCGGTGTACAGGTGGTATCCGGTTCCGGACAGCCCGGTGAATCTTCTTCTATCAAAATTCGTGGTACTTCCACGTTCTCTGCCGAAGGGGTTACTCCTCTTTATATCGTAGACGGTGTGCCTTTGGAAAGTATCGATGGTATCAATACCAATGATATTACTTCCATGGAGATTTTGAAAGATGCTGCTTCTGCAGCTATCTACGGTTCGCGTTCGGCGAACGGTGTGATTATTATCACTACCAGAAGTGGGCAGGAAGGTAAAGCCCGTATTGATATCAAGTATAATCACTCGTGGGGTACATTGTCTCACAAGGTTCCACAAGCAAACCGTAAAGAACGTTTGTTGTACGACCAGTATCGTAAAGAGTATTTTGAAACATACGGCGGAGGTAATCCGGATGAAAGTAGTGATATACTGAATGATCCGTTGAACTCTTTCTTTAATGTGGAACAATTCCCCGGACACATTGCATGCAGCTCCCTCTCCCGTTCCGAAATAGTAGTCCCTATCCTTGCTGATGAACAAGTAAAAGGAGTGTTGGACATTGATAGCGACGTATTAAACTCTTTTAATGAAATAGACCGCTACTACTTGGAAAAAGTAGCTGCCGTCATAGCTAAAACATTGTACTATTAAGATGAAAATGATAAACCAAGATACTATCTGTGCAATTGCCACCGCTCAAGGAGGAGCCATCGGAATTATCCGTGTATCCGGTCCTAGAGCTATTGAAATAACTTCACACCTATTTATCCCTGTACAAGGAAAACCATTAACCGAGCGAAAGCCTTATACTCTTACTTTCGGAAAAATCCTTTCTCCACAAGGAGAAGTTATCGACGAAGTATTGGTTTCTTTATTCCGTGCCCCCCATTCTTATACCGGTGAAGACAGCACAGAAATCATGTGTCATGGTTCATCCTATATTTTACAACAAGTAATACAACTCCTCATCCAGAGCGGATGCCGATCCGCATTGCCTGGTGAGTACACCCAACGTGCTTTTCTGAACGGAAAGATGGACTTGAGCCAAGCCGAAGCCGTAGCTGATTTAATCGCTTCTTCTTCTGCTGCAAGTCATCGTCTGGCAATGAGCCAAATGCGCGGTGGATTCAGTAAAGAACTTGCCGAACTACGTAATCGGTTGCTACACTTCACTTCGTTAATGGAGTTGGAACTGGACTTTAGCGACCATGAAGAATTGGAGTTCGCCAACCGCAGTGAACTGAACGAACTCGCTGCCCATATCGAACAAGTCATTGCACGATTAGCACACTCTTTCAGCGTAGGAAATGCCATCAAAAACGGTATTCCGGTAGCGATTATCGGAGAAACGAACGTTGGAAAATCCACTTTATTGAATGCATTGCTAAATGAAGAAAAAGCCATTGTAAGCGATATCCATGGAACCACCCGCGATGTGATAGAGGATACAATAAATTTACAAGGCATTACCTTCCGGTTCATTGACACCGCAGGCATCCGTCAGACATCCGATACCATTGAAAGTCTAGGGATAAAGCGCACTTTTAAAAAAATGGAACAATCCCATATCATTTTATGGATGATAGACTCTACAGATGTCAAAGGGCGGCTCGAAGAGTTACAAACCGAAATTCTTCCGCATTGCCAAAGTAAGAAACTGATTATTCTGTTCAATAAATCAGAATTGTTACTGCCCATACAAAAAGAAGAACTAGCAACTATGTTTGCCAATATTGAAACGGAGAAGTTATTTATTTCCGCCAAGAAACGAGAAAACATAACCACTTTGGAAGAGAAATTAGTGCAAGCAGCTACTTTGCCGGAAATCAGTCTTAATGATATTATTATCACAAATGCAAGACATTACGAAGCATTAGTCCAAGCCCTGAACTCCATTCATAGAGTACAGGAAGGATTACAATCGGATCTACCAGGAGATTTGGTAAGCGAGGATTTAAGACAATGTATCTTCCATCTTTCAGATATTGTGGGAGATGTAACTAATGATGAAGTGCTTGAAAATATATTTAAAAACTTCTGCATCGGCAAGTAGGATATTGTAATCAACTGCAACGAATTAGAACCAACTATAATGAAGTCGCTGATTTTCAGCGGCTTTTTTATTTGCCAAAATCCGGCTATGTGCAGTCGGATACAGTAGTCCGCCCTATTTTTCTACCGTATTTCTACCACGGAACATTTTCGGGATTTGCCCCGATGTCACGATGACGCAGTAGTTGACGTGTGTTGACAATGGTTTACGTGAGTGGACAAAAAGGGAAATTATTCGAGCTGCCAAAAGCTCATGTTTAACGAAAATATGGAGGACAAATGACATGGAAGTAAAAAGAATCTGCCAGTGGTGCGGCAAGCCTTTTATAGCGCAAAAGACCACCACAAACTATTGCAGTCCGCAATGCTCCAAGAGAGGTTACAAACATCGCATGAAAGAGCGGAGAATGGAACTTCGGCAAATTCAGGAAATGGTTGAAGTAAAGAAAAAGCTGGAGAGTCAGGAATACTTCACATTTTCCCAAACGGCCAAACTGATGGGTGTCTCCCGTCAGTATATTTACAAGTTGGTGAAAGAGGACAAACTCCGTGCTTCCCGGCTGAGTTCGAGAATGTCTCTCATCCGCCGTGCCGACATCGAGCTGATGTTGAAAACCAAACCATACGAAAGCATCAAACCGAAGGACGATGTTGACATTACTGAATACTATACTGCCGAGCAGATTGCGGAGAAGTACAAGGTAAACGCCAAATGGGTATGGACATACACCAGAGAGCATGATGTCCCAAAGGTCAAGATCCGCCAATTCAACTATTACAGCAAGAAGCACATTGATGCGGCATTTGCCAAATACAAGACGGATGACGCTTTGACCGAATGGTACACTCCCGAAGAAATCGAGAAGAAGTACGGAATGACCCGTGTAGCCATCCGTTCACATGTCTATCGTAACAACATCCCCTCGAAGAAAGAGCACGGCCAGATATTCTACTCCAAACTTCACTTCGACCTGTCAAAGCAGACCGCCGAAGATGACTCGTCTGAATACTACACCGTACAGGAAGCCATGAAAAAATACAATCTCACCAGGGATTCAGTTTACGGCATCCTGCAATTCCACGAAATCAAACGGGAAAAGAAAGGCAGGTTCGTGCGCTTTCTAAAGGTGGAATTCGACCACATCATGGGTGCCAGGTAACGCATCTATGCGCACAGATATACAGACCGGAAAATGTTTTTATGCTGAATGCGGTCTGCATAAAGCCATTGTGCAACTTAGCCGCAAAATTTAATTTCAACTAAAAATATTCGTAACCATGTCAGAATGTAAAACAGTAACACTGAGAACACGTCCATTGAAGAAAGGGATGTTATCTTTCTACCTTGATTATTATCCGGGCTACCGGGATCAGGAAACAATGAAGACCATCCGCCATGAAGGATTGAACATTTACATCTATGCCAATCCCAAGAATCAGCGTGAACGCGACTTCAACGCTGCTATGTCGGAAAAGGCCGAAGCAATCCGGTGCCGGAGGTTTGAAGCCATTGTAAATGAACGGTACGATTTCTTCGACAAGCGCAAGTACAAAGCGGACTTTCTGGAGTATTACCGGAAGCAGCTCCGCAAGCACGATCAGAAATGGGGATTTGTCTATCAGCACTTCTACAATTTCGTTCACGGCAAATGCACTTTCGAAGAAATAGATGTGGACCTGTGCAACAAGTTCCGGGAATACCTGCTTAACGCAAAGCAACTCCGGCGTGACGGACAGATATCAAAGAACTCCGCTTCCGGCTACTGGTCCACTTTCCGGGGATTCCTGAAGATTCTGTATCGCAACAGGATGATAAAGACCAATGTCAATGACTTTCTGGAAAAAATCGAACCGGA
>ENA-UERM01001176-UERM01001176.1-human-gut-metagenome-genome-assembly--contig:-NODE-1176-length-15620-cov-38.687576_pt1 | contig 15620 bp, 10 predicted proteins | sample MGYA00242983_ERZ507983 | MGnify/ENA primary metagenome ERZ507983 (study PRJEB26167, sample SAMN06115432) | human gut metagenome | host: Homo sapiens | place: China:Shanxi | collected 2015-04-29...
AAATTATTAGATGGAAAATATATAGAAAACTTAGAAAGTTCTTTTCTAAATATTTCTATATATTTTCCATCTAATAATTTACATGCAAAACTAGATGCTATAGATATTTTCTTCTTATCCGTATGAGCAAATTCCAAAAGAAAAGTAGGGTCACAATTCGTGTATTTAGTATTCCATACTTGATCACTTCCTATAATATAAACATCATACATAGTACCTTCATTTTCTTCCATATCTTTCAGAGTACTATAAGGTGAGGTAAGATGAATATGGCTTTTTACAAATTTTTTCAAAAGTTTCGCCTTACGGTGTTTAGCTTTCAAGCCCAACCAATTTCCTACTTTACTTTTAAAACTCATTTCTGGTACTCCATGTCCTTTAGCCCATTCTCCTCTATTATGATCATAGTTAAGTACCCGACACTTATATCCAAACTGTTCTACAACACATTGCGTAGCATATGTTTGTAGAACACTGCCAAAATTAGGTACAGTAAAAATAGTTACTATCAGTGCTTGTTGCATATTATTATTTAAAGATTTTATTAAACTTCCCTATAATTCTACTAAAAAAGACCAATTGTTTCATTGAAACGGATTGTAATTTAGCAAAAAAAATAACAAATGACCATCCCATAGGATATTTTATCTTAGTTTTTATTTGCCCTTCTGCTACTCTTGCAAATGGATACTCAACTAATTCACAATTCACATTATTCAACACATCCATTCCTTGTTGAGTAAATGCAACGCAAGCGGTTACACCTTTGTCTTCTTTAGCATAAGTCTCTCCCCACATATCACCAATACGAATATCTGCAGATGAATGATCATATTTGAATTTACAATATTTATAACATGCTTTACCCAAGCAGTTATTACCTAAAAACATATTATAAAAGGTATCTCCTTGGGTCCATCGAGAATTAACACATCCTTTTTTCTCTTTTATTAATAAATTGTAAGAATCATACCAATCAACAACTTCTCCTCTATCTAATGGACTAATAGTCATCGCCCATGAATCATGCCATCCGTTCTGTTTGTTTCTCCAGGACACAAAATCTATATTTCCCAATTTATCCGCATTCAGTGCCGCAGCTATGACAGAAGCGGTATAATCTGAACCGCCACGTCCCAAATTGGTCACTTCACCACTGTTCTTATCAGTAGAGATAAATCCGGGAACCAATGCCACTTCCGGTAATTTCTGGAAAGTTTCTTTAACCAAGCGAGTGGTCAGTTCGGAATCCAGAATATGTTTGGCATGTTTTTTTTCAGTCTTAATGAAGTTGCGGGAGTCATACCATACAGCCCCCTTTATCAACGAAGCTACAATAATAGACGACAAGCGCTCACCATAACTTACAATAGTAGCCGACGTTTTAGACGACAAGTCCTTTATCAGATAAATTCCCTGAAAAATATCCTTCAGTTCACTCAACAATTCATTGACCTTATCCAATAAAACAGTACGCTCATTACCTGCCGGAATTACGGTATATACCATTTCAATGTGACGATTCACAATTTCACGGTATTCTTTCTCGTATGCGGAATCCCCATTGGCAGCCATCTGCGAAGTATTGATTAACTTGTCAGTTATACCGCCCAATGCCGACACAACTACAATTACGGGCTCTTCAACTGCCTCTACTATCTGTTTGACGCTTAAAATGCTGTTCACGGAACCTACGGATGTCCCGCCGAATTTCATAACTTTCATGCAATTATCTATTTTTATTCCAGCTTCTTTTGCCATTCTGTCCTCCGAGCCATTTCAAGTCCGGTAAAGAATCTACTTTCGTTTCACCCAGCATGACAACGAAAAGAAACTGTATCTGTTTACACTAAAAAAATAAAATTAAAAGCTTGTTTTGCTTACGTCCGTAAGCGTGTATCACGTAGAAACACATATACTATCCTTAACCCCGAGGGGTCATTGTTGTGGATGTGGACATTGTAGTTGTCATGTGCCCCATCCCTAATGTGGTGGTTGTATGGAGATAGTATATCGTCATTTTATTATTGTTCTTCTTCTGTTTTTTATTTGAACGATGCAAATATAAAAACAATTTCCTACAATCTATCACAATTTCCCATTTTTTTGCGATAAAATATAAGAATGCTTTTTATTACAGCAGAAATAAGACAAAACTTTTTTATCCTGCCCATGTTGATATGCAGAACTATTTCCTTACCTTTGTACAAATTCAGCCTCAAGTTGCGCTGTTTTAATTATCCCGTAAGAATATGGCAAAGGAAAAGACTGTATATGTATGCACCAACTGTGGGCAGGATTCACCCAAATGGGTAGGGAAATGTCCGTCTTGCGGTGCATGGAACACATACGTAGAAGAAATTATACGCAAGGAACCTGCAAACAAAAGACCGGTATCCGGCCTGGAATCCGTAAAAAGCAAGCCTGTCACACTGAATGACATTACCGGAGGGGACGAACCTCGAATTGATATGCACGACGAAGAACTGAACCGGGTATTGGGAGGCGGTTTAGTACCGGGATCACTCGTTCTACTGGGCGGTGAACCGGGGATAGGCAAATCCACTTTGGTGCTGCAAACCGTACTTCATCTGCCTGACAAAAAAGTATTGTATATATCGGGAGAAGAGAGTGCCCGGCAATTAAAACTGCGTGCAGACCGTATCCCGCATAATTCTTCCGACTGCCTGATAGTCTGTGAAACTTCGTTGGAGCAGATTTACGTCCATATCAAGAATACACGACCCGATTTAGTGATCATCGACTCTATTCAAACCATCTCAACCGAAACGATAGACTCTTCTCCCGGCAGTTTGGTACAGGTACGTGAATGTTCCGCTTCTATTTTAAAATTTGCCAAAGAAACAAATACGCCGGTCATTCTGATCGGCCATATCAATAAAGAAGGAAGCATTGCCGGCCCCAAGGTACTGGAACATATTGTAGACACCGTATTGCAATTTGAAGGTGACCAACATTATATGTACCGCATTCTCCGCAGCATCAAGAACCGTTTCGGAAGCACCGCCGAACTGGGCATTTATGAAATGCGCCAAAACGGTTTGCGCCAAGTGAGCAACCCGTCCGAACTGTTGCTTAGCCAAGACCATGACGGGATGAGCGGGGTCGCTATCGCCTCTGCCATAGAAGGAGTCCGCCCTTTCTTGATTGAAACACAGGCTTTAGTCAGTTCGGCAGTATATGGGAATCCGCAACGTTCTGCCACCGGATTTGATTTACGACGTATGAACATGCTTCTGGCAGTACTTGAAAAACGGGTAGGATTCAAACTGGCACAAAAAGATGTCTTTTTGAATATCGCAGGTGGATTGAAAGTGAATGATCCGGCCATCGACCTGTCTGTCATCAGTGCCATTCTATCCAGCAATATGGATACGGAAATAGAACGTGACACCTGCATGGCGGGTGAAGTAGGACTGAGTGGTGAGATCCGACCTGTAAACCGTATTGAGCAACGCATCGGAGAAGCAGAGAAATTAGGTTTCAAACAAATTCTTATACCGAAACATAATTTGCAAGGAATGGATACATCAAAATTAAAGATAGAAATCATTCCGGTAAGGAAGGTAGAAGAAGCGTTCCGGGCTTTGTTTGGATGAGATAAATAAGAGAAAACTTAATTTGAATAATGATATAAAATGACAAAAGAACAATCATACCCCCCGACCTGCATAGACTGCGGCACACAGAACTGCAAGTTCAAAGAGCGCACTTACCCTGAATTTTGTCTGACTACCCATTTGGAACAAGAAGATTTGGAATGGGCGTTGAAACAATATAACGACAACAACAAGATAATGGCAGCCAGTGCCGAAGTGGAATATGAAGGTTACTGCCGATTAACCCGTGTGGAAGAAATCATGACTTTCGCACGCAAGATGGGATATAAAAAACTAGGAATTGCCTATTGTATCGGACTGGTGAATGAAGCCCGTATTTTTGCCCGCATCCTCCGTGCTAACGGCTTTGAGGTATATTCAGTAATCTGCAAAGTAGCCGGAATAGCCAAATCCTCTATCGGAATCCCCAAAGAATGTGAAAAAATCGGTGCGGCAATGTGTAACCCTATCCTACAAGCACGCCTTCTCAACCAAGCACATACAGAGTTGAACGTGGTTATCGGACTATGTGTGGGACATGATAGTTTATTCTACAAGTACTCTAATGCCTATACTACAACTTTAGTGACCAAAGACCGTGTGACAGGACACAACCCTGCCGCCGCACTATATACCGCCAATTCTTATTACCGTAAAAAATTAATGCCGGAAGGCGAACAATCCAAATAAGAACCATGATACAGGAATTTCAAATAAGAGTCTTGCCTGAACAAGCAGCCAACGAACAGTCACTGAAACAGTTCATCGGACATGACAAGGGATTGGATATACGTACCATCCATGCCCTTCGCATCTTAAAAAGGAGCATAGACGCACGTCAACGCACCATCTATGTAAATTTGAAAGTACGCCTATATATTAATGAAATGCCACAAGATGAGGAGTTCACCCGTACTATATATAATAAGGTAGATGGGAAACCACAAGTCATTGTCGTGGGAGCAGGACCGGGCGGACTTTTTGCTGCTTTGCGATTAATAGAGTTAGGACTCCGGCCTGTCGTAGTGGAACGAGGTAAGAATGTACGCGATAGAAAAATAGATATCGCCCGTATCAGCCGTGAGCACAAAGTTGCCCCTGAAAGCAACTACAGTTTCGGAGAAGGAGGAGCAGGAGCCTACTCAGACGGCAAACTCTATACCCGAAGCAAAAAGCGAGGGAATGTGAACAAAATTCTGAATGTATTCTGCCAACATGGCGCCAGTACCTCCATCCTGGCAGATGCCCATCCCCACATCGGTACAGACAAGTTGCCGCGTGTGATTGAAAATATGCGGAATACCATCATAGAATGTGGTGGTGAAGTGCATTTCGAAACACGAATGGATTCCCTTATTATAGAAAAAAACAAAATCACAGGTATAGAAACAAATACCGGAAAGACTTTCAAAGGACCTGTTATTCTGGCTACCGGACATTCCGCACGGGATGTGTATCGGTGGTTGTATGACAATGGTATAGAGATGGAAACCAAAGGAATTGCAGTAGGAGTACGTTTGGAACACCCGTCCATGCTGATTGACCAAATACAATATCATAATAAAAACGGACGTGGAAAGTATCTGCCTGCCGCTGAATATAGCTTTGTGACACAAGTAGAAGGACGTGGTGTCTATAGTTTTTGTATGTGTCCGGGAGGATTTGTTGTTCCTGCCGCAAGCGGTCCGCATCAGATTGTAGTAAACGGCATGAGTCCCAGCAACCGCGGCTCCAAATGGAGCAACTCCGGCATGGTGGTAGAAATCAGGCCGGAAGATCTGGCGGAAAATAATCTTTTTACAGAAGAATTAAAAACGAAAAGTGAAGAATTAAAAACCACTAATAAAAATCATGGTCAATGGACTACCGACCATTGTCCATTAACCATGATGTATTTCCAAGAAGCATTGGAGGCCTCCTGCTGGCAGCAAGGCAATATGCGCCAAACCGCACCTTCACAACGAATGGTGGACTTCACCCGCAAAAAACTAAGCTATGATTTACCCGACAGTTCGTATAGTCCGGGATTAGTTTCCTCTCCCCTGCATTTTTGGATGCCTGCATTCATTACCGACCGTTTGAGCAAAGGTTTCCAACAATTCGGAAAGAGCAGCCATGGCTTCCTGACCAATGAAGCAGTGATGATTGGTGTAGAAACACGCACGTCGGCTCCGGTACGGATCCTGCGAGATAATGAGACACTGCAACATGTCACTGTCAATGGGTTATTTCCTTGTGGAGAAGGAGCAGGTTACGCCGGAGGAATTGTTTCAGCAGGTATCGATGGAGAAAAATGTGCTGAAGCAGCAGCCACTTATTTAGGAGTAATGACAGATTGAACCTATCCGAAAATGATTTACAGCACATATGCGGGCGCATTCAAATGCGCCCCTACAAATAAATGATTGGTGATGTTGCCTAAAAGAAGATTTCTTTGTCTTTATGAATCTGTTTTTTATAAAAGATATGTATCTTTGCACCAAAGAAAACATCATGCATCATCCCGAAATAGCCATAGTAGACCCAAATACCCTCACTTGCCTGGGGTTAAAAAACATTTTGGAAGATATCATTCCAATGGCTACTATCCGTGTATTCCATTCCTTTGGTGAGCTGACGGATGACACACCGGACATGTATGCCCATTATTTTATCTCTGCCCAAATCTATTTTGAACATACTTCCTTCTTTTTACTTCGTAAACCAAAAACAATTGTATTAGCAGGAGGTGACAACCAGCCTCAATTATCCGGTGTTCCCAAACTGAATATCTACCAAGATGAAGGTTCTTTGATAAAAGACATCCATCAATTGCGCCAATATGGACATCAGGCAAGAAAACAAGCAGCAGATAAAGCAATGCACATAGAAAAAACGGAACATGAATTGTCTGTCCGGGAAATAGAAGTATTGATACTTATCACCAAAGGACTTATCAACAAAGAGATAGCCGACAAACTTAATATCAGCCTGACCACCGTTATCTCCCACCGCAAGAACATTACTGAAAAACTGGGCATCAAGTCTGTTTCCGGTCTTACCGTTTATGCTGTGATGAATGGCTACATTGAAGCAGACAGAATATAAAATCCTCATTTATTAGGATTGCACACATATCAGGTTTACCGTTACTTTGCAGCCGGAATCATTCTCCATCATGGATTATACAGAGTGGAATATATAAATTTTCCGCCTGGTAGAAACTTGTAGCAACTCTGGTTATCCGTGATGTATCAAATAAAACCAAACAATAAATATGAGAAAAAACATTTTATTCATTACATCCTGCCTGCTGGCTGCAACAACTTTTGCTGAAGATATCAACACGCTGCCTAAGGACACTACAAAAGTCATTGATATAGAAGAGGTGGTAGTTATCGCTTCACCTAAAGAAACCGGAAAATTAAGGGAACTTCCTACAGCCGTATCTTTACTCTCCCAAAAAGATATGCAAGCAAACCAAATCACCACTTTAAAGAACGTGAGTTCACTGGTACCCAATTTCTTTATGCCCGACTATGGTTCAAGACTCACCTCAGCCATTTACATCCGGGGAATCGGATCGCGTATCAATACTCCTGCGGTAGGTTTGTATGTGGACAATATCCCTTACATTGACAAATCTGCATTTGATTTCAATTTTTATGATATAGAACGTATTGATATTCTTCGCGGTCCACAAGGAACCTTGTACGGACGCAATACCATGGGGGGACTAATCAAGGTACATACCCGCTCTCCATTCTCCTATCAGGGAACAGACGTAAAACTGAGTTATGGAACAAAAAGTAACTACCGCAGTGCTTCATTAACCCATTACCACCGTTGGAGTGACTGTTTCGCTTTCTCCGCCGGTGGTTATTATGAGGGATCAGACGGATTCTTCCGCAATTCGCTCAATGGGAAAAAAGTAGATAATATGGAAGCGGGAGGCGGACGAATACATGCTATCTGGCTGCCTTCAGAAAACTTAAAACTAGACTTCACCATAGGCTATGATTATAATGACGAAGGGGGATACCCTTATTACTATACAGGAGCTATAGACGGATACGACAAAGAGAATGAAAAATATAAAAACTACATAGGGAAGATTTCATACGATCAGGATTGTACTTATCGCCGTGGACTGTTCAATACCGGTTTGAATATTGAATACCAGGCGCAAAAGTTTATCTTAAGCGCTGTTACAGGATTCCAGAATTTAAACGACCGTATGTTTATGGACCAGGATTTCCTGCCTGTCAGCATTTATACCATTGAGCAGAAGCAGCGTCTGAATACCATCAGTGAAGAGATTACTTTTAAAAGCAAAAACAACAAGCGCTGGCAATGGGTTACAGGGGTTAGTGGTTTTTATCAATGGCTACATACCACCGGTCCGGTAAACTTCATGGAGGACGGAGTGACCGATATGATCGAAGGAAACATCAACAATACTTTCAAGAAAATTCATTTAGACGATCCCCGCCGTACCCCTGAAATGAGTCTGGACGTTTTGAACAACCGTATCCGCGTAAGTGGAAGTTTTGACACACCGGTATTCAGCACCGCACTGTACCACCAATCTACATTCAACGACCTGTTTGTGAAAGGCTTTTCAGTAACAGCAGGTTTGCGCTTGGAATATGAAAAAATGTCTATGAATTATTTCTCGGATAGTAATATTGATTTCGATTTCTTTCTTAAAATGGCAATGCCTCCCCTTAATATTCCATTCAGGAATTTGAATGCTGCACCGCTATTGGAAGGAAAAGAAAAAAACGACTATGTACAGCTACTTCCCAAGCTAGCTTTTAAATACGATTTCAGCCCTGCAAACAATATGTATGTAAGCATAACCAGAGGATATCGTTCCGGAGGTTATAACGTACAGATGTTTTCAGAACTGATACAAAGTGACATGCAACAAAAAATGATTGAAGCCATACTAGACAAGGCACCAGAATCTATGGCAGGTATGATAGAAGGAATGATCAAGCAACACATGCCCAACTACGGAAAAGAATTGAACGTACAAGAAACAACTGTCTACAAGCCCGAGTACAGCTGGAATTACGAAGTGGGATCACATCTCAGTTTGTTCAACGGCAAACTGAAGACCGACCTTGCCGCATTCTACATGGATACCCACGACCAACAAATCGCCAAATTTGTCAATAGTGGCTTGGGACGAATGATGGTCAATGCCGGTAGTAGCGAAAGTTATGGAGTAGAGGCCAGCTTTCTGGCATCCATCAACAAAAACCTGAATATGAATGTAAGTTATGGATATACTCATTCCACATTCAAAAAATATGACGGAGGTACTACATCATCAGAAGAGCAAATTGATTATAGCGGCAATTATGTACCATTTGTTCCCCGCCATACCATGAATGCAGGCGCAAATTATAGTTTCTTTTTCGATAAAAGCAATTGGATGCAAAGCCTGACTTTAGGCATGAGCTATACCGGAGCAGGAAAAATTTATTGGACTGAAAAAAACAATGTCTCACAAAGTTTTTACGGAACACTGAACGGGCGCATTTCTTTGCAGACAAAAGCTTTACAGATAGATGTATGGGGACGTAATTTAACCAACAAGGATTATACAACCTTCTATTTTGAAACCATGCATAGAGGATTCGAACAAAAAAGCAGGCCTTTACAACTGGGAGTGGATATACGTTATCACTTCTAACCATTCTTGCAAAAACAGAAAGGGGGTTCATCACGAACTCCCTTTCTGTTTCCACATTTACCAAATCAAATTTATTTTTTATTCTGTCACACCAAGAAAAGCAAGAACTTTATTATTGCTGTAAATGATACCCATAGCTTCTAGAACAAACCTATTTGTTTTAGTGTATGTACATAGAGAAAATGCTGTTTACAATAGAAAACTGCTTGAGCCTTTGTTAAAAGAAACAAACAATAAAATTATTCATTGACAGCGCCGCAATGAGGACACACTCCTTTATTCTTTATCTTCGCCCCACAATTTCCACAACTGAATTTATACCGGGAAGCATGCTTTATACGATTAAATGACCATACAGCATATACCAATAAACATGGATAACCCAAATAGTAATACGTAGTAAATGTAAAAAACAAATATAAAAAGATACAGCAGGACATCAATCCCAACAAATAAAAACATGCAGCTTCAATATGTGTCTGATGAAACAAATCATCCAAAGTAGCCAACCCCACAAGAATAATCCCCCAAATATTAAACATGAAAAGAGAAAGAATAAAAGGTAAGCTAAAAGGATTCAAAGAAGGATTATAATAAAACTGCTCCCAAGTTCCCGGAACAAAATGCTGAATACTGGCATAAAGCGTAGCTGCTGTAGCTACCAACCAAGAAAGAACTGTAGGAAAAACGCTATCAATATCATTCAACCAGATTAATTGCAGCTTCTGGCGACGAATAGCCCTATGAATATACCAAATACCGAAAAAGCCTAATATGACAAAGAAAGCGATGGTATGAGAATTACTGAAAAAATGAATAAACTGTGACACTGAATCCACAGGAACTACTTTCTCCAACAATTCCTTTTCATGTATCCATCCCATTGTTTCCTGGTCCCGTGCTACCTTTACCCATACAGAATCCACACTATCAGCAGCTTGTATCATAAACTCCGCTACCACCAGCCGTTCTCCTTTAAAAACAGGAAGCACATCAACCAATGGCAGTTGCTGTAACATAAGCGAATCTGAAGTAACCTCAAAATTACTGTTTAATGTATAATGCCGTTCCATCAAATAATTGACAGAATCCCTTTTCTTTTGCGGCATATCCCCACTCAGAGTAACAGGTGAAGGATATTGGCAAGCCATTAAAATAGCCAACACCAAAAACAGTAATCCGATGTACTTACTTTTCAGCATAGACTTTCATCTGACAATTTTTACAATCAAACTCTAAGCGGAAACGTCTGTTATCCGAGCTAACCAAATAATAAGGTTCCCTATAAGGAGAACGCACTTTATGCCAAGAGGGACACCATCCCATACTATAACGCAAACAATGCTTGCAAAACATCAATACCGCTTCTTCTGCCGGAGCCTTTTCATAAGCCGGAGCAATACGCTGCACGCCATGATTCCTATAGAAGGAAACAGCATCAGCATTCATCACATTTCCCAAATAAGTCAATTCATTCACAGGAAAAGCATGATGCGTTCGAGGCAACTTGTAAATTTCCTGCCGATAGTTAATACGGCGCACTTCCAGCAGTTTCTCTATTCCCTTACGGCGAAGTTCGGCAAGCATAGAAGCTGGAATAAACCAATTGTCCGACCAGTCAATCACTATATCTGACGCTTCAAATGGAGTATTTCCTAACTTTCCAAGTTGTGTACGCAAGTTATCTTCCTGCGGAGTACGGGCACGTTCCTTCTCCCTTTCCAGCACCACACTGGCACTGTGATCATCTTCATCGGTCAGAGACAGAGTAAAGCCCCGATTATTTTCAGCCAATTTTAAAATGACAGCAATTTTCCTTTCAGCTGATTTACGCGACATCAACCTCTCAAATTCCTGATCAAAATTACGATAAAGTATCGTACGGGGATTTATCCGAGGCATCTCTTGAGGAAATAACTTATTATTCTCCACCCGGTTTATGCGAAATCCCTGCAACTTACCAGTCTCATCCAAAAAACAGACGCCATCTCCATTATTAAAAGACTTGATTCCGGCTACGGTAAGATAATTACCACGAATTTCCTTCACTGTCCCCATCTCCTCCCCTAAAGACTTGGGAGTATCAAAAGAAAAAATATCCTTATTCCTGTCAAAAAGAAAATAATTAGTAAAACCACGACTGAAACTCTTATCCAATTGAGGTTTGAACTCTAATTTCACTTTCCCCGATGAAGCACGGATATACTCTTTACGACGTTTGAAAACACTATCCAGCTTCTGGCGATAATAAGCTGTTACATTTTTAACGTAAGATACATCCTTCAAACGTCCCTCTATTTTCAGGGAAGAAGCTCCGGCATCCAGCAATTGCTCCAACTCTTCGCTCTGATTCAAATCTTTCAGAGACAATAAATGCTTATTCCTTACTATAGATTTACCGTCCGCATCTACCATATCAAAAGCAAGGCGACAGAACTGGGCACATTCTCCCCGATTAGCACTACGTCCGAAACAAGCCTGACTAACATAACATTGTCCACTATAGCTTACACACAAAGCACCATGTACAAATACCTCCAAAGGCACATCAGGACAAGCATGATGGATATTTCCTATTTCAACAAGAGAAAGTTCACGAGCCAATACCACCTGACGGAAACCTGCCTCAGCCAGGAATCTTACTTTTTGAGGAGTACGATTATCCATCTGTGTGCTGGCATGTAACGGTATAGGTGGCAGATTCAATTCCAACAATCCCATATCCTGCACGATCAAAGCATCCACTCCGGCACGGTATAAATCCCAAATCATTTTTTCCGTATCCTTCAGTTCCTCATCCTTCAGAATCGTATTCACCGTCACATAGATACGGACATTATACACATGAGCGTACCGCACCAACTCAGCGATATCCTCCAATGAATTCCCCGCAGCCGCACGTGCTCCGAAACGGGGAGCACCAATATAAATGGCATCAGCACCGTGATCAACAGCTGCAATACCGCACTCCAGATTTTTAGCAGGAGCTAATAATTCTATTTTTCGTTGTCTGATCATCGTATCTGATTTATATCAAACGGGGTTTCCTGATATACATAATAGTTCAACCAATTAGAAAACAACAAATTGGCATGTCCGCGCCAACGCACCACCGGGGCATTGTCCGGATTATCGTCCTTATAATAATTTACAGGCATTTCAATAGGCAACCCTTTCCCCAAATCACGCTTATATTCCGTATCAAGCGTATAAGGAGAATACTCCGAATGCCCGGTAATAAAGAATTCACGCCCATTACGAGCCATAGCCATATAAACCCCAGACTCATCAGACTCAGCTATTAAAGCCAACTCTTTTACTTTCAGAATATCCTCACGGTGTATTTCGGTATGACGGCTATGTGGTACAAAAAACTCATCATCAAAACCACGGAATATGGGCAATCCCTGTACATTGATATGATGACGGAAAATACCAAACATTTTTTGTTTCAGCGGATATTTGGGAACTCCATAGAAATGATAAAGCCCGGCTTGGGCCGCCCAACAAATATAAAGAGTTGAGGTAACATGAGTACGCGCCCAATCAAAAATAGTAGTAATCTCATCCCAATAATTCACATCCTCATACGGCATCTGCTCTACCGGAGCTCCCGTAATAATCATCCCGTCATATTTCTCGTCGCGCATCAAATCAAAGTCATGATAGAATGCTTTCATATGTTCTACCGGCGTATTTTTCGATGTATGGCTTTTCAACTTCATAAATGATATTTCCAACTGCAAGGGAGTGTTGGAAAGCAAACGTACCAAATCCGTTTCTGTCGTTATCTTCAACGGCATCAAATTCAATATCACGATTTTTAACGGACGAATATCCTGTGCACTGGCACGTGAATTGTCTATGACGAAGATATTTTCCTCCTTCAGCAATTCAATAGCAGGTAGTTTATCGGGTAAATTTAACGGCATTTTCTTATCTGTTAATTAGTTGTAAGTGCAAAATTAAAAAAATCCCGCCAATTCTCCTTATTAAACGATCTTTTGAACTAAATTATTTCCTTTCCCTGATCGTTTTCGATCAACAAACCTTGATTATTTTTAGATTTTCACTCATACCTTCACAACTTCTGTCTTGATTCCACTTTTTCCCTTCTTTCATATTATTTATTAACTCACCTTTTTCTTAGAAAAAAGAGGACGAACTTATATCCATAATCAAAAAAGATTAATTATCTTTGAGCGCAAAAATAAAAAATATTCTTATTATTAACATGAAATATAATTAAGTTTCAAGTGGTTGACTCAAGAAACAACCTATATTTTTAAATTTTAATCTTTAAATTCAAAAAGTATGAGAACCTTTAAATCATTGATGATAAGCTTATGTATGGGTACAACCCTATGCATGTGCTTACCACAAACCACGACAGCACAAACCGTAAGTTCAGGAGATTCCTGGACATGGGACAAAGGAACCATTGTGATTGATACTCCTGAACGTCCGGCCGGCCAGAAAAGCGTATTAGGCTTAACCACCCCTAAAATGGAGGTAGTCCGCGTAGGATTTGTCGGATTGGGAATGCGAGGCCCCGGAGCCGTAGAGCGCTTCACTTATATTCCCGGTACACAAATTGTGGCCCTTTGTGATTATGAAGCATCCCGTGCAGAAAAATGTCAGGATATCCTAAAGAAAGCATCTATGCCGAAAGCTGCCATTTATTCCGGAGAAAAGGGATATGAAGAATTATGTAAACGTACAGACATAGATTTAGTTTATATCGCCGCAGACTGGTTGCATCATTTCCCGGTAGCAAAATGCGCATTGGAAAACGGTAAAAATGTAGCTATTGAAGTTCCCTCGGCCATGAACCTGCAAGAATGCTGGGACTTAATCAACCTGAGTGAAAAAACCCGCAAGCATTGCATGATTCTTGAGAACTGTTGCTATGACTGGTTTGAAATGAATACACTGAATATGGCACAACAAGGTGTATTTGGCGAAGTAATCCGTGCCCAAGGAGCCTACATTCACAATTTAAGCCCGTTCTGGGATCATTATTGGAAAAACGGCAAAGAAGACAAACTGGGATGGCGTTTGGATTATAACATGAAACACCGGGGTGATGTATATGCCACTCACGGCCTGGGTCCTGTAGCACAAGCATTGGATATCCATCGTGGTGACCGTATAACCACTTTAGTAGCTATGGACACCAAATCTGTTGTTGGTAAAGATTTAGTGGAGAAGAGAACCGGCGAAGAATGTAAAGAATTCCGTAACGGAGACCATACCACCACCCTGCTTCGCACAGCAAATGGAAAAGTTATTGAAATCCAACATAATGTAATGACTCCCCAACCTTACAACCGCCTGTACCAACTGACAGGAAGCAAAGGGTTTGCCAATAAATATCCCGTTGAAGGATATGCTTTGGATGCAGCACAACTGACCGCATCGGGTGTGCAACCCAAAGTAGACGATTTGAACTCTCACGGATTCTTACCCCAGGCAGAAATGGAAGCACTTGTTGAGAAATACCAGCATCCTATTTTAAAGAAATATGGTGAAATGGCAAAAGAAGTCGGCGGCCATGGCGGTATGGACTTCATCATGGACAGCCGTCTGGTATATTGCCTGCAAAACGGACTGCCTTTGGACATGGATGTATATGACCTGGCCGAATGGTGCTGTTTGGCTGAACTGGGAGCTATCTCTATGGATAACGGCTGTGCGGCAGTAGCCTTCCCGGACTTCACACGAGGTGAATGGAACGTGACCAAAGGTTACAAACATGCATACGCTTCACCCGAAGACGAAAACGCAAGCATGGAAAAAGCAAAGGCTTTCACCGCGAAACTGAAAGAGCAGGGAGCTAAAGAATGGGCGAAAGAAGCTAAGAAGAAAAAGAAATAAACAGGAATAAACAAGAAAAAATGTGCCGGAAGTCACTCTGTCATAAAAGGCAGCCCAATTCTTCAGGCACATTTTTTATGCCGTCCGAACAACAACCGTTTCCGGATTTTATCGAGAATCAAAAAAAGGATGTAACCGGCATTCTTATAATTTCCGGCCAAAGCACTTCGACAGTGTCAAATTCAATCCGACACGCCATTTTGTCAAAGAAGTATACAGAAAGGGTGAAAAGGAACTGGAACACGCAGACCCCACATACGGTTTCAAGACGTCTTCTTCCAAGCACACTCAGGAAGAGCGATTCGGCATGCTGATGGAATATCTAAGGGAATACACCTTCATCACCCGCTAGGAATACCCTGTTCTCTTATATCCTATGATAGATTTCATCGAAAGGAACCCTGCCCCGTTCTCCCCAAATGCCTTTGTTCCCATCCCGT
>ENA-UERM01001178-UERM01001178.1-human-gut-metagenome-genome-assembly--contig:-NODE-1178-length-15580-cov-7.611172_pt1 | contig 15580 bp, 12 predicted proteins | sample MGYA00242983_ERZ507983 | MGnify/ENA primary metagenome ERZ507983 (study PRJEB26167, sample SAMN06115432) | human gut metagenome | host: Homo sapiens | place: China:Shanxi | collected 2015-04-29...
AGTGCGGGAACTCCCCGTCCGACTGGCCCTTCCGGGGCATCGCGAAGGCGATACGTCCATTGCCGGCCGCATCGACGGGAGCTGATGACAGGCACCGCCTGCGAGGCTGGAGTCTGCTCCACAGCAGCCAGTACGGCCGCCTGAAAAGCGACGCAGCCTATCTCGCTTTCCACCGCATCCAATCCCTGCCGCCGTCAGGGCCGAGACTTGTCGGCCAGAGCCGGGCCGGCACGGGCTTCGACGAACAGCGCATCGCCGAATGGCGCCTGACCTATGACCTGACGCCGAAGCTCACGGCCAGCCTGGACCTGCTCCAAGCCTGGGGCCGCCACGGCGCCGATGGCTATGATACGACCGATTCAGGCTTCGTCGCCGCCCTGACCTATGGTCATCTCGACGAGCGGCAAAAAGGCTCGTATGAAGCCTGGATACGCTATTACGACCAGCCGTCGGCGTCTATCCTCTACCATACCATGGACGGCGATACGACCTTCTTCCGCCGCATGGACTTTCGCGGCTGGGGCGCCCGTCTGGATTACATCGTCTGTCCAGGCCTGGACTGGGCCATCGAAGGCTTTTCCCTGAAGAACCGTCACGACACGGTCTGGACGGGAGACTTCCGGGAAACGGTCATCGGCACGAGCCTGACGGCTTACTTCTGACGGGACGGGGCATAGCCCTTATCGGCGGCTTCAACTGCCAGGCCAATCAGGCTTTTGTGGCCCGTCTTGCTGAGCATATTGCTGATGTGGAAGCTGACCGTCCGCTTGCTGATCTGCAGTTCATCAGCGATTTCCTGATACGACAGATTCTGACAGACCAGGCGGAGGATATCCAGCTCCCGGTCCGTCAGGCTGATATGGCAGGCCCCAAAGGTCACTTTTCCCCGTACATCCGGGAACAGGTGCTCCCCGGCCAGGGTCCGCTCCAGGCAGTCGATGAAATCACGGGCGGCACTCTCTTTGTAGATGAAGCTGTCTGCCCCAGCGTCGCGGGCCATTTCAATAAAGCTTACATCCTGGAACCCGGTCATGATGATAACCTTCTGGCCGGGGTATTTCTTTTTCAGGCGCCGCGTCAAAGCGATGCCGCTGTTCTTCCCTTCCATGCAGATATCCAGGAGGACGGCGTCGGGTCGGAACCGGTTGCAAGCCGGTTCGACGAGTTCCGAAAAAGACAGGGTACTGACGACTTCAATATGCCGCTGGCCTTCAAATATTTTCTTCAATCCTTCAAGCAAGATTTTTTGGTCGTCTACGATGATCAGTCGGATCATGGTCCTCCCCCATTTCTACAGTAATGATAAAGTGCGGTGTCTTGGTCAGCGTCAGACGGCCGCCTAACGCCCGTACCCGCTGCTCCATAGCCTGCAGGCCCGTACCGGTCTGGATGGGGCCCGGACAGCCCTGGCCGTCGTCGGCAATGACTAAAGCAGGCTGCCGGCCGGTGCCGAAGGTCACGGCAATCGACCGGGCCTGACCGTGGAGCAAGGCGTTGGTCATGGCCTCACGGATGATGCGCACGAACTCCCCGGCCCGCCGGGTATCGGCAGGCAACATCCCTTCTACCGTCACGGCGATGCCCAAGTTGCGGTACGTCGTCACCAAGGCATCTAACCGTTCTTGCGGATTGGCCACGGCATCACGCCGCAAATCGGACAGGACATCTTCGACGAGCGGCAGAATTTCGCCGTAATCGCTGACATTCGGGTTATTCAGGAGCTGCTGCAAGATAGTGATGCGCTGACCCAGGAGGTCGTGTATCTTATAGCGGAGGCTCTCCGTCGTCTGCCGGGTCTGAAGGGCTACGAGGCCGTCGAGGACGTCTTTCATTTCTTCATTGCGCTGTTCCAGGACAGCGTTCTTCTGGGCCAGTTCCCGGTTCAAGCGATGAAGGGCCGTCACATTGGCTGCCGTAATCTGCCAGCCCGACTGGCGGCGGAAGCGGATAGGGCGCCGCTGCAAGAGCCAGGCCTGGCCAGAATCCCAACGAAAGAGCAGATCCCGGCCCTGGCGTTCCATAGAAAGACCGGGGCGATTGCCACAAAAGGGCAGGAGATGCCAGAAGATGTTGGCATTGCGGACGACTGTGCCGACGAGCTGTTCCATGACGGCATACATGGTAAAGTTGACCAGCACAGGCTCGCCCTTTTCCCAGCTGATGAGGATTCCTTCATCAAGGCAGTCTACGGCCGTCTGGATGGAGCGGGCCGTCAGACGTTGCTGATACTGGTTGTAAGTCCGTGGAAAGATGCGGATCAGGCGCCAGGCCAGACAAACCAGGGCCAGGACCAAAGAGCCTGGCAGCCAGTCATCGAAAACGGGCAGCAACAGGATAGACGCTGCCAGAACCCAGAGGCTGCCTGCCTGACGGTCATGGATCCAGTACACAGCACCTGCCGTCCCGGCCAAGGCGGTGCTGTAGCGCCAGAAATCCGTCGCTTCGTCGTAGACGATACCACTCAGGCTGTCCGTGTAGACTTCATATAAAATAGTCGCCACCGCCATAAGCAGGAGCAAGCTGCTCCCTTCCAAACATTTGCGGCCGAGCTGGCGGAACTGGGCCTGCGGCATGAGGTAATAATAGAGGACGCTGTTAGCTAGGAAAAGACAGAGAATCACACCGATGAACAGGACGACGACATACGTCGGCAAGGTATAGAGATTAACCATGGTCCCCCTCCTTTCCCACACAGACGGTCAGCCGCCGGCCATAGCCTGTATCGTCACAGTCCACGGCGACGTCATAAGCGGCCAGGCCTTGCCACACAGGCAGCCAGTCTGGGCCTTCGGCTTGTTCCAAGACCAGGGAAAAGATCCAGTCCTTCTCCGATTCCCGGAACTGACAGAGCCAATACGATTCATGTTGAGCCAGGGCCGCCTCCCCCACCTCTTCAAAGACATCATATAAGGTCAGGGCTGCCGACGCCGGCAGTCTCCCTGACAGGTCGAAACCGACCCGTCCCTGGAGGCCGGCCTGGTCCAAGTAACGCTGCGATTCCTGCAGTGCCAGGAACAATTCCCGGGCATCGAGGGTCCCGTCTTCCCGTCCCCGCAGCAGGAGGACACAGCGCTTTTTCAGATAACAGGCCAAAACGTGGAGCCGGCAGACGACGGCATCCGTATCGGGACCGGGCCGGGCCGTCTTGAGATAGGTCAGGCGTTCTTCGATAGCCGGGCGCTTCTGAGCAATGATTTCTTCCAACTCCCTATAGATGCGCTGACGGACCTGACGGTCCACGGCTTGGCGGCGGATGGCACCCGCTCGGCAGCGCAGTTCATATGACCGGGTCAGGGCCCGGTTGACACGGTGCAGGGCGGCCTGTTTTTCCCGCAAAGGGCGGATATCCCGATACCAGCGGACCCAGCCGCCGCGGATGGGCATGGCCTGGGCTTCCCAGTCGGTCTGTACTTTGCGCTCCACGTCATGCGAAGCATAGCAGACACGGCCCCTATCGTCGTAGAGCTGCATAGCCAGGTTAGACTGGCGGAAAAATTCGACATAGCCTTCATTGGCCGGAACGAACCGCCCTTTAGTGACGATTTCCAGCCAGACCAAGGTACAGATGACCGTCGTCAAGACCAATTCGGAATGAAAGATATTTAGCAGTCCCCAGGCGTAGCCGACAACATAGCCGCCATACACCAGGGTACAGGCCAGGGGCAGGACCAGCCGCCAAGACGGGCCTACGCGCTGGCGCAGGGATGCATAACAGAGAGCGCCGTTGACGGCTAAGAACTCGGCTCCATAAGAGAAAGCCAAGAGAAAATATAAGGGACCATAGCCGTGGTTGCTGTCAGCTGCGATGACACCAGCCGGAAAGGTAAAAGCCCATTGGTGGAAATCATTGGTCATGACAGCAACTGCCAGGAGCATATTCCCCACAAAGACGGGCTTCAGCCATGACGGACAAGAACGGGTCAGGCCGATGTGAGAGGCGACATAGCCAATCCAGACCAATAGGGAAATGAGGAGCCCATAAAAGAGATAATAACTATACCAGCTCCAGCGGAGCCAATCAGCCCAAAAGACGGGAAGGCTCAATTTGAAACAGCGGAGCAATATCCAGGCACAGAGAGTGATGATGACGCCGAGATAGGCCTGGCGGACAGGCGGCTGCAGGACTTGGCGCCGCAAGCGGCATCCCCAGAGGATGACCAGGAACAACGCTGCCATGTACCAGGTCAGGTGGTTGATACCTGTCAAGCTGGTAAGCCGGTAAACCTTGGAAAGGCGGTAATCGATTTGTCGGGAAATCTTGTCAGCTTCTTGGAAAAGCGTTTCGTTGTCTGAAATGTATTGGCTTGGAGATGGTGGGATTGGGGTGTAACCTTGAGATATTAACATTTCCGATAACTTATAGTTATTCAAAGCCAACGGGCGTTTAGCTAGTAAACCTTTCTGGAACGATAAGGTCCCTTCAACAGGGACGACGATATGAATAGGCGCTCCCCGACGCTGCCACTGCCGGGCTTGGTAATCAAAGAGGACCCATACCTGGGCCGGCAAGTACTGCGGTCCTTCTGCCATCTGCAAACGCCATTGTTCCTGGATGCGCTGCAACAGGTCCATCCCGGCTTGGCCAGACAGATTCCCGTCCAAGCCATAGCTTATGGCTTGCATGAAAAAGAGCGACTCTGGTTCATCGGCCGTCAGCGCCAATGACACTGGTGCCGCTGCCAGGCTCTGCCAGCCTGTGATAGGAAAAGGACAGGCATCGGCTACGGCCAGGACGACCGTCGCCGTATAGTGAGGATACCAATAATAAGGAATACGGCGATTCTGCTGCAAGACCGCAGCCTGGACGTCGTAAGCTTCAATGGCCAAGACTTCATCCTCAGCCAGCCAGCGCAGCAGCTGGGACGACGGCTGGCCCTGTACTTCGTCCCCTGTCAGTTCAGCCAGGATACGGCCATAGGCCTGACCATCATTATGATCATATAAAATGACGGCCCCAAAGGCTCCCGTAAATGCCAAGAGCCAAAAGAACCAGCAAAGGCACACCAGCCTGCCCCTTTTCCCCACCTCCGTCACCTGCCTCTCCGTACACATAACCGTTGCTTTTTATTAATTATAACATAAGTGTCATACAGCTGAACAGACAAAAGAGGCTGTCGCATTAAGACAACCTCTTTTTAGTGATTAGCAATTAGTGGCTAGTTCTTAGCAGGATGAACGACGAACGAAATTCGTCCTTATTTCTTTACGCGGACACGCTGTACCGTCGGCGTGCCGTCTTTATCTTGATGAATCGTATCGATGCGGATATAGGACAGTTCATTGCTAAATTCACGGGCCAGGCGGTTCATTTCCGGATCCGTATGGCCAAGTCCTTTTTCCATCAGCCGATAGACGATGGCTGCAAATTCGTAGCGCGTCATCATCTGGTTACCCTTGAACAAGCCATCGGGATAACCTTCGAGGATGCCGTTGCCAGCCAGTTTGCTGACGTATTCGTAAGCCCAGTGGTTATCAGCTACATCGGGGAAGAGCAGGCTCTTATCGGGGTCGATAGCCAAGTGGTGCATTCCCTTGAGCTGGGCGATTTCAGCCGCCTGGTCTGCCAAGGCTTGCCGCAGGTCGCGGATTTCCTTGGCCATGGCGACACGGGAGTTGGAAACATGGCTGCCGCCGCCGATTTTTAGGCTGACGCCGGCGTTAACCATGTTTTCACCGCCGCCGAAGCTGCCGCCGACGCTGAACATCGTGTCTTCATTGGGCCAGTAGTAGAGGCCAACGGCTGCTGCATTGGCACCGCGGTAGTTGCCGTAACCAGCGGCGAAGTCCCATTTGTCGTCCGGGTCGAAGTCCAGCGGATGGAGGGCTGCCAAAGCGGCTGCCCCGGCGCCGACGCGGTTGATGCGGTTATCCAGTTTATTCAGGGAATTCCCGAGCTGAGTGATGTTCTGCCGGTTTTCCTGGACCATCTGGTTGGTCGCGTAGAGCTGACTGCCGTTGACGGCGTCCGTAGACGTTTCAGAGATTTCTCCCGGTGCCAGCTGGGTGATGGATTGATTGGCCATATCGAGTCCGTGTCCATCCAGTTTCGGTCCGTCCCGGGAAATTCGGACGCTATCGACGGTAATATTCTTGTCCAGTTTGATGTGGATATTGTCCACGGTCCGGCCGTTGGCGTCCGTGGTGGAGCTGGAAGCCGTATGGATGTTGTCCCCGCCCAGTACATTGACGGTCCCTCCGTCGTTGAGCTTGGCCGTATTCCCGTCGTCAGTAGCAAACTTCACTTCATTGGCCACATAGCCTACATGGATGGGCCCGCCGTCGTCCCTTTCCGGTTCCGCTACGGAACGAGCCAATTGCAATCTAGGTGCCAATCCGGGCTGGTCTGGAGATACTTCCGGCTGAGCCGGATCATATGGGAATTCTTTCGGGTTGGACAAAATCTGGACTTCCCCATGAATATTGCTCAATCCGTTCAGATTGGCTTTGATGGTGTATTCCGTCCCCAGTTTCTCTACGATGATGCCTTCGCCGGCATGGATGGAAACCCGGGCATCGCTCATGGCTTCCTTCAGCTGGGCCACGTTCACGGCATCCGTATCTTCCGTGCCGGCGGCCAGGTTGATGATTTGCCGGGTCCGCTGGGGAATCACTCTGCCGTTTTCATCCTGAGAAGGCCCGGCCCCGATAGAAATGGCCCCCCACGAGGACTGCCAGGCAGGAGACAAATCGACCATCTGGCCATAGACTGGATGGTATCCCTGCCAACCCGCTTCCCGGTCGGCTACGGAACTCATACCCAGAGCCACGGATCCAGTAGCGGAAGCTTTGCTCAAGAGACCTACAGCCGTGCCACCTTCTGCAGAAACCTGGCTGGCAGCCCCTATGGCCGTGCCCCTAAGGCCTGCTTCGCTGCCATAACCCAAGGCAGAAGCAAACTTCTCAGTCGCTTTACTGAAACCTCCCAAGGCAGTGGACGCCAGGCCGGAAGATTCGGAATAGGCTCCGACTGCCGTGGAATGGTCAGCGGCCGTTCCGCCTTCGCCCATGCCATTGGCCATGATGCCGATGCTGGTGCTGATTTCTCCTTTGCTCTTAGCCTGCTGGCCCAGAGCCACGGCTCCCTGAGCAGTGGCTTCAGAATAGCTTCCCACTGCCGTTGTATACATGCCTACCGCATGGCTCTGTTCGCCAATGGCGATGGCATTGGTCCCGTTGGCTTCGCCCTGGCTTCCCGTACCGATGGCGATGGCGTCCAGACCGGTGGCCTTCGAGCCATTGCCTACGGCCAGGGCCCGTTCGCCATTAGCTACGGCATCGTTGCCCAGTGCCGTGGCACCCATTTTCCCGTCTGCATAGGCTCCGGCTCCGACGGCCAGGGAATCGGTCCCGACAGCGCCATCATTATCGTAATTATTGTCACGGTTCCCATCTTCAGGATTGACACTAAAATAATGGATGCCGTCCTGGACGGGATTCGGAGTCTGCCCGGCATCAGCGGCCCAGGCAGCACTGCCCCAAAAAGCGGTCATACCGCACAGGGCCAATACGGCTAAAGTCACTTTAGCATGGGATGATTTACAATGATGACGTCTTTTCATGATTTACGCCTCCTTTGCTTTTATACTATAAATTATGTAAGTTATTTTCTTAATTTCATTATAGTAAAAAGGTGAAGCCTGTACACTGTAATTTATTACAGGTAAATTAAATATATTTTGCAATTACTATCGTGTTTTAAGCCGCATCATTGCCTTTTGCGAATCTGTCATGACACATGACATAATTCAACAACGTAACTGTCATGACAGATAAAAAGGCAAAAAAAAGACTGCCCCATGATGGGCAGAAGCCTTCATGGGACAGTCCCTTACCGTTAGGGCAGATCCAGGCGATAGAGGTGCTGGACGTTCTGCTTACGATTGTAAATGGTGAAATAGACGTGGTTTGTTCCGTCCGTGGTGATGGCATCGGGCGTGTAGACCTGGTCGTCAATCTGATAGGTGATATCTCCGACAGCGGCACCGGTCTTTTTATTGAAAATGCGGAACAGGCCCCGTCCGGTAAACACGACATAGTCCTGAGTCACTACGATAGGTCCGCTGGCGGAAGCTTTCTGCATTCCTTCAGCCAGGCCTGTATTTACTTCAAAGGAACGCAGTTCCTTGCCATCCGGGTCAAAAGCATAAACCGGTTTCGTCCATCCCGTGCCATTGTTCGAACCATTACGGGCCGTCCACTGCATATAGAAGCCGTCTGTATCAGCTGCAATCAGCTTGGGAGCGACTTCGTCTTTAGCAGCCTTGCGCTGGTCCATATAACCAAAGGTAGCCAGCAGCAGTTTGGGATTCGAAAAGCCGTCTTTCGTGAGCGTGCCCCGCGTGATGCCGGCCGTCGCACTGGCCCCTTCGCGATCGAAATAGACCGTATCACTGCCGTAGACAGCCTCGACGGAGCCTTCCCGGTTGCTGCTCAAGGCCGCCTGGTGGACAGCCGAACCGTCATAGATGCCCTGGACATGATTGCCCTGGCAAAAATAGACGTTCTGGCCGTTCGTCGTCAGCCAGTACCGTTTCATCAGACCGATTTCCTGTCCGGCCGAGAGCTTGTCGCCTTTCATCGGGAATTTCCAGAGATGAGCATCGTCTTCCCCTTTCTCCTGAGTCGGAGCATAGACCGCATCGGCTGTTACGGCCAGGAGAGAATTGACGAAGTGAGGCAGCTCAGTGCCCGTCAATTCATAGAGCGGTACGTCTTTGCCAGCCAGTTTAAGTGTCTGGATAGCTTCCATCTTAGGCGGCGCTTCTCCGCCCGTTTTACCCGGCTCCGTACTGCCGCAGCCGCTCAAGAAGGCCGTGCAGATAAGGCCTATTGCGGCCAGGGAAAAGAGCCGTTTCGTCATGATTTTCTTCATAGGACACCTCCTCTTAACCAAAGGCCTCTTTGCGGCCTGCGTAGATGTCATAACTGTCCTGGAGCATCATCTCGACGGTGTCCGTACGGCCAAGCCAGGGAGCTGCGGCCGTTTCAGGATGCATCGTGAACCAGGCGATGTGCTGCCGCAAGGCATGGCGATAATACCACTGCTTACTTTTTGGCTGCAACCCATCGCGCGCCGGCGTGACCTCGTAGACGAGCAACCCATCGCGCGCCGGCGTGACCTCGTAGACGAGCGGTGCTCCCTTGTCCGCGGGCGTCCGCGACAGGATTTCCAGTAAGCCGTTGCCGTCAAGGTCCGTCACGGCAAATTCCTGCAGCGGCGCCCCATCCAGGGGATGAATGATCTGCCAATGCTTTGTAAAGACGTGGATCTGCTGGGCTTCATCAGAAAGAAGGCGCACGGCCTGGGGACGGCCTTCTTCACAGGCAAAGCCGCTGCTGCTGAGCAGGCAGGCTGCGATTAGGAGTAACAACTGTTTTTTCATAGAAAGTCCTCCTCGTATCATTGTTTGGAGGGGCGCTTTTTTTACGGGCCGATGGCAATCCGTCCTTGTCCAGTGGGATTGCCATAGTCCGCAGCCAGCGTGTCCCCTTGATGGCGGAGATAGTCTGCCAGAGCCTCGACGTCGGACAGGCCCGTATCTTCCAACAGGATGCCGCCTTGCAGGCTGGTCTGTCCATCGCCGCCATGGCAGAGGACGTAAGCCGTACCGCCGACGCGGTAGTCTTCATCGGCCTCGATGGCCTTTCCGTTGACTTTGACGTCTTTGACCCGCCGCGGGCCGGCCACTTTGACGAAGCGGCCTTTATCGTCGAGGACGACGGAACTGGGAATCGTCGGATCGATGCGGTAGGTCAGGCCGGACACGTGCAAAAATCCGCCGAATTCCTGAGGATACCGCGAAGTCCCCATTTCCAGGGCATCGAGTAGCTGCTGGCCCGTTACGCTGCAGACGACGAGCTGATTGGAAAAGGGAAAGACCCGGTACAGCGATTCATAGGTCACGACGCCGGCTGGCAGCGGGGCCCGGAAGGAGCCGCCGTTCAGGAGCGCCACATCCGTATGCAAGCGGTAACGGATGGCATCGACAGCTAAATCGGCCAGATTCGTTTCTCCGTTGCGGACGCGCCGCTGACCCTCGATGTCGGTCACGAAATCCACCGGTGACGTGGCGACCGGCTGCTGGAGCCGTTCCCGGACGACAGCCATTTCGCGCTGTACGACAGCTTCGGTCGCCGCATCGGCCCCGTCCAGCTTGGTCACTAATTCGCCCCGCACGTGGCCGTAGTCATCGATGACCAATTTGCCGACAGACTGGAACTTCGTTCCCGTCTGTGCGATGAGGACGGGCTGACCTTTGCGGTTCTTGACCAAGCGTTCATATTGTTCATGGGAATGACCATCGATGATGGCCGCCACTTTCTGCGTATGTGCAGCCAAGGCCTCGCTGGTCCAGACCGGGAGCGACCCATTCTGACCTAGATGCGTGACCAGGATAATCGTCCGGGCCCCTTCGTCCCAAGCCTGGTCGATGGCCTTTTGGACTTGTTCATAGAGTTTCTGTCCTGTCGCATCTTCTGAAAATCCGTAGATGAACTGTCCCTTATCGTCCTGGAAGTAACGGGGCGTCGAAGAAATCAAGGTCTGCGGCGTCGTCACGCCGATGAAGGCCGCCTTTTTCCCGCCGTCATAGGCCACCATCTTATAGGGCGGAAAAACGGTCTTCCCCGTCCGCAGATCTACCAGGTTACAGCTGTAATAGCCGCCAGCAAGCTGCGGTGCCAGTTCCAGCAGGCGTGCTACGCCATAGTCAAATTCGTGATTGCCGGGAATAGCGAAATCATAGCCGGCGACATTCATGATGTCGATGACGGCCTGCCCCCGGGTCAGACTTCCCAGAGGTTCGCCCTGGATGGCATCGCCTGCATCGACGAGCTGCACCGTATCGTCAGGATTCTTCATCAGGTCCTTTTTATACTGGGCTAGCTGGGCATAGCCCAGCTGATTCTCCACACCACAGTGGACATCGTTGGTGTGTAAGACGACGAGATCGGCCCGGACCTGGCCCAATCCCTGCAGGGCCAGGCAGAGGGCCAGGACCAGCCAATATCTTCTGCTAAAAGCCATCCCATTCCCTCCTTCTTAATAGACTTTTAATACATATCTCGTGAATGATAGGGATTATCCAAAGCCTTCTTTACGGCCCATATAGATGTCATAGCTGTCCTGGAGCATCCATTCGACGATTTCCGCACGGCCTACCCAGGGGCCGGCTGCCGTTTCAGGATGCATGGTGAACCAGGCGATGTTATGTTGGAAGACGTGCCGGTAATACCATTGCTTGCTTTTCAAGGTTATCCCCCGACGCTGCGGGTCTACTTCATAGACGACGGGAACGGTTTCCCCCTTCTGGGCCCGCGTCAGGATTTCCAGCAGGCCGTTACCGTCGAGGTCGGTGACGGCAAATTCCTTTAAGGGGTTCCCGTCCATCGGGTAAATGGTATCCCAGCATTGCGTAAAAACGTGAATCTGCTGGGCCTCATCAGACTCCAGGCGCACGGACCGGTAAGGGGCACCTTCACAGGCTGAGGCACTGGTGCCGATCAGGCAGGCTGCCATCAGCATGAGCAGTATTTTTTTCCCATATCTCATAACGAACCCTCCTCATAAGCCGGCTTAGAACTTCCCGCCGCCACCGCCGTGATTCTCGTCGGTACTGTCGTTGCGGCCCGATTTTTTCGCTTTGGCTACGCGGGATACATTCATGAACAGGAACGTATCTTCCTTTTCCGTAAGGTCGAAGCTGTTCTCATCGAGGTAGGCCGACGCCGCCAGGGCCGGTGCGACATTGCTCATGGTGCTGATGAGATAGCGCCGGATGAGGAAGCCGCCGCCGATGCCGAGGGCCAGGGCGATGAGCAGCGCCGTCCAACTGAAGGCGTCATGCGGATCATAGGCCTTGCCATTGGCTTCATAATAGGCCAGCAGTTCACCGGACTCCAAGGCATAGGCTTTGAAAGCCTCGGCATATTTCTTTTCTTTCAGCAAGGGCAGGAATTTCTCTTCCAAGACGGGAAGGCTGCCTTTATCGCTGATGCGCTGGCGCATGGCTTTATCGGTGGCTACGTAATAGTCCCGCGTATCCATCGCCAGGACCAGGACCATATTGCCGTTCTTCCCGTCTGTATAGGTGCTGTCCAGGAGCTGATTGGCATAGTCGCCGATTTTTACTTTATTCGTCGTCTTGACGGTGACGACGGCCAGGCGCACGCCGTATTTCCTTTCAATGTTGCCGAGTTCATTCAGCACGGCAATGCGTTCACTGCCCTTCAGGAGCTGGGCCCCGTCAGCCAGGCTGGACGGATTGGCGGCCAAGACATTCATCGCCAGGAAGAACAGACAGGCCAGGAACAGCAGACTCTTGGTTACATATCCTTTCATGGCTATCCCTCCTTACACGAACCACTTGGCAATGAAGTAGAAAATCGTCGTCAAAATCAAGGCACTGCCGGCCCAGTACAGGTTGGCCCTGGCCTTGTCATAAGGCAGGCTGCCGACCATCTTGCCGGTCTGGCCGTTCATCATGAACGTATACGGCTGGTCCTGGTAACGCGTCGTCAGGATCCACACGGGCGCCATGGCATAGGACACAGCCCCTTCATCTTTGCTGATGACATCTTCTTTGAGTTCTACCCGGTCATAGCCTTCGACTGTATCTTCGAGGACGCCGAGGGCGCTCTGGCGGACCCGTTCGTCCGCCCGGGGCACGGCGGCTTCGGCATCGACGTCGTATTTATCGGCCAGATAACCCGTCAGATAGGCGCTGCTGAAGGGAACCAGGTCGTGATAATCGTAAGGCTCGATGCTTTCCATATAGGTATCGTCCATCTTCTGGCTGCCGTCGACGGGAATACGCTGGAAGCGCATGGTCCCCTGGCGGTCGCAGCGGTAGACGCTGGTCTCGGTCACGGTTTCATCATTCGTTTCATAGACCGTATCGGTCTCAGCCCGGAATTCGGCCGACGCTGTCACATCAGAATCGAAGAGCCAGAAAGGCACGTACATGGCCTGGATGGCTTCGACGCGGTTATTGGCCGTGAAGGCCTTGGGCAGAAGCCGTTTGCCCTTATAAAATTCTTTCAAAGCGGCTACGGCCTCGTCTTTCGTCTTTTTAAAGGGGATGACGAAATCCGGCTTGAGCATCCCCGAAAAACGGCTGGGAATCATGGTCGGGTTGCCGCAGTAGCAACATTCCGTCGCCATCGTATTGCCATCGCTGACCAGCTCAGCGCCACAGGAGGAACAAGTGAAGGTCTGCATCTGGGCTGCTTCGTCTTCGCCCCATTCACTGCCGGCATCGGCCGTATCCCACTTGGCTTCTTTTGCCGCCTGGGCTTCGGCAGCCAATTTTTCCTGTTTGGCAAAGAGTTCTTCGATCTTGGCGACTTCAAATTCCGTATCGCAGTACGGACAGGTCACTTTTTCCGACCCCGGCGCAAAGGCCAGTGGGCCGCCACAGTTCGGGCATTTATAGCCTACGGAAGTATTGGCCATAAGCTCACCTCATTTCTTACGCTATTGTTGATCGTGCTCGTCGAAAGGATCGCCGCACTGAGGGCAGAATTTCGGCGGATGATGCGGATCCGGCGGCTGCCAGCCGCACTTGTCGCACTTGAAGAGCGGTGCGTCAGCCGGCTTCTGAGTCCCACATTCCATGCAGAACTTACCTTGATTGACAGCGCCGCACTTGGGACAGGTCCAACCCGCTTCCGGCGCTTTCCCTTCGGGCTTAGCCTTACCGCAGTTCATACAGAATTTCCCCGTATTGCCAGTCTGGCCGCAGTCGCAGTCCCACGTATCGGCCGGCTTGGGTTCCGGTTTCTTCGTGCCGCAGTTCAGGCAGAATTTGCCCAGGTTTGCCGTGCCGCATTGCGGGCAGGTCCAGCTGCCTGCCTGCGCAGCTACGCCCCGTTCTGCTTCAGCCTTCACTCGGGCCATTTCAGCTTCTAACTGCTGATGGTCCATCAGTCGTTGCCGCCGTTCCATCAGCTCCTGCTGCTGAGCCATCTGCTGATACATGCCGGCACCGGCATTGCCGGCCATATTCATATTCATGAAGCCGAAAGCCGCGCCGCCACCGCCTTCATTCTGGGCCGCCATGCGCAGGGAATCGCTGGTGGCATCGGCCATGGCACCCATGGCCAGCGACGGATCCGACAGGGTCTTGCCCATCTGTACTTTCTGGATCTTCGCTTCATCTTCTTCATTGGCCTTGATGCTGTTGATGCCGAAGGATACGATTTCCAGGCCGCGCAGTTCCCGCCAGCGCTTGGACAGGACTTCATTCAGGGCGTCGGCGATTTCAAAGGTCCGCCCCGGCAGTTCGACGTAGTCGATACGCTGGGCACTGAGCTTGGCGAAGGCCGGCTGCAGGGCGTTGAGCAGTTCCGATTTCAGCTGGCTGTCAATCTGGCTGCGTTCATACCGGTCGGCGACGTTGCTCGCTACGTTGGTATAGAACAGGACCGGGTCGACGATGCGATAGCTGTATTCGCCGAAACAGCGCAGGCGGATCAAGAGAATCTGACCCGTATCGGGGTCTTTCATCTTGAACGGGACTTCCTGCGGCGTGCCGTACTTATTGCCGATGAGCTCTTTCATGTTGAAGTAGTAGACCCGCTGGTCCTTGCCCGTATCGCCGCCAAAGGTGAAGCGTTCCTTCATCTGGCCCCACATATCCCGGAGCCCCTGTTCGAGGCCTCCCGTAAAGATGGACGGTTCTGTCGACATATCGTAGATATATTCGCCCGGTTCGTTGCAGACGTCGACGACCTTGCCCGATTCGACGATCATCATGCACTGGCCGTTGTTGACGGCAATCTTCGAGCCGTTGGAAATGATATTGTCTTCGCCGCTCGTATTGGAACTGCGGCCACGCGAACTCGTCTGCTTCTGCCCTTTCATCATGAGGATGTCAGGGGGCATACTATCACAATAGAAAAATTCCTTCCACTGGTCAGCCAGGACACCGCCGGCTGCTCCCATTGCCGCTTTGATCAAACCCATAAGACTACCTCCTTTTCGTAACGATTCTTATAAAATTCTTTTCTTGCTTATAGGATAGCTTATTTCAAAAAAAAATCACCTGTATTTTACTACAGGTGATAGATATAAAATATACATAGTATGCGGCCATTTTGCCTTTAGTTATGCTGTTCAATCATTATTTGATTTTATTGAGCTGCGCTGCCAGTTCTTCTGCCGACGGGTCGCCGTTGACCGGCGTCATGATGTTCTGCGGCCCTAAGTAGAGCGTACCGCCTGAGGCCGTAGCCTGCTGCTTGCTGTGGCCGTTCTGATACGCGGCAGCCAGGTTGCCCAGGACGAAATAGGACCGTTCGGCACTACTCATGCTGTACGTGGCGGCAGGCTTGATGAATTTCTTGCCATTGACGTAGACTGTACCGTCTTTGACGCTGGCATGCTTGCCGCTCATTTCATAGAGCTTCTTGGCGTAACTGTCGCGCCGTTCCTGATGGGACGGATGATCCGACGGCGAGAAGATTTCCCCGACGAAGTCACTCGTGTTGTCGCCGTATTTTTCAAACTTCAACTCACAGAAGTAAAACCACTTACTATTTCTTACCGTGAAGAAATTTTAAAATTAGGAGTCAATGTTCC
>ENA-UERM01001187-UERM01001187.1-human-gut-metagenome-genome-assembly--contig:-NODE-1187-length-15392-cov-5.224486_pt1 | contig 15392 bp, 10 predicted proteins | sample MGYA00242983_ERZ507983 | MGnify/ENA primary metagenome ERZ507983 (study PRJEB26167, sample SAMN06115432) | human gut metagenome | host: Homo sapiens | place: China:Shanxi | collected 2015-04-29...
CAATCATCAACAACTTAAAAATCAGGAACATGAAAAGAACAATTCTCCTTATGGCGGTATGCCTTTGCTTCATCGGCTTCGTGGAAAACTCCTCCTAAAGAAGATGCACCGAAACTAAGATTTGAAACGTACATTCCGGTTTTTCCGATTTCATTGTATTTCATTGGTTTAAAATGCTATTTAATCTGTTTGTGGCTTCAAAGTAAAGTAATATATAGGTAAGATGCAGGGGGATCTTTTGAGAAAAAGTACGCAAACCTTTGCGTTAATAGTACTTATAGCTACCTTTGTGAAAAGTTTGGATGGATATGAATAATAAAAAGCATGTGTCCTTAAAAGATTTGGCAGAAGAGTTGGGTGTTTCTGTATCTACTGTTTCACGTGCCTTGAAAGATAGTCCCGAGGTAGGGGAAGAGATGCGTGAGCGAGTAAAGAAATTGGCCGGAGAGTGGAATTATCGCCCCAATCCTTTTGCAATAAGTCTGCTCAAGAACAATCCGCGTATTATTGGGATTATTGTACCGGATATTGTGACTCATTTTTATTCTTCCATTATCAGTGGCATTAGTGATGTGGCACGTAAAAATCATTATTCTGTTATAATAACGTCTTCTTATGAACAATATGAATTGGAAAAGCAATGTGTGGAAGATCTGATGAATATCCGTGTGGAAGGGATTATTGCATGTATTTCACAAGAGACAACGGACTATGCTCACTTTGAATCGCTGATTATGCAGCGTGTACCCTTGGTATTCTTTGACCGGGTATGTTTGCACGGTCGCTGTTCTTGCGTAGTTGCCGACAATGCAGAGTCGGGTAAGGCAGCCACCGAACATTTCTTGCATCATGGGGCGAAGCGGATAGGCTTTATTGGAGGAGCCAATCATCTGGATATAGTAAAACAAAGAAAACATGGATATTTGGATGCGTTGAGGCAATATCAGATTCCCATTGAGAGGGAATTGATTGTTTGTGAAAAAATGACTTATGAAGAGGGACGTGAAGCTACTCGGAAGTTGCTGGCGTTGTCCTGTCCTCCCGAAGCCATTCTTGCCATGAATGATACGTTGGCTTTTGCTGCGATGAAAGAAATAAAAGAGCAAGGACTGCGCATTCCGCAAGATGTGGCATTAATTGGATATACCGATGAGTTACATTCCAATTATGTGGAACCGGCGCTGACTGCCATTACCCACCAAACTTATGAGATGGGTGTGGCATCATGTAATTTACTTCTGCAACATTTGCAAAAAAATCAAAGCCCGAAGAAGGTAGTGGTTCCTACCCGTTTGATAGTGAGAGGATCGTCTGTAAAATCGCCTTTCTCCAAAATAGAATGAATTTTGATTTTTGCTCTCATACTCTCATCAATATATCTGAAACATCGATGAATAAAGACTTTCAGGGGTGAGAGATGGGGATGAGACATAAACCAAAAAGTGAGAACAATGCTCTCACTTTTACCTGACTCTGTATCTTTTGTGCATTTCCTTCTATACAAGTTGATACATTCTTTCTTTACTTCCTTCAGTTACATACTTTCCTGCGATGTGTTTCATGCGGTTGAAACACTTTGTTCCGGAGCAAAGAACAATGTGTGCAATAGGCGGAAACAGGTTGTTCAATAGGCAGAAACAATCTGTATCATTCGGGAAACACATTGATTCGAATAATTGCATATTTCACTGCTGCCGAAAGGAGATGTCTTTTTCATTACCACCAAGCGTATTTATCCACGAAGCCATCATAAGCCGGTTCGGATGTTATGCCGTATCTGCGGAATGTCTGGCGGACAAATGCCTGATCTTTCGGGTTAAGAAGGGATTCTTTGCGATAAAAACGATAATAGCCGCTTCTGCCGAAATAATACAATAAACTCCGTTTGATGGCAACAGCTGCATTGTGTGGAAGGTTATCGTACAGATGCGCCACTCCGCAGGCGAATCGAACTGTTTCTCCCGAACGGTAATATGGGCATTTCGCATTCATTTCAGGAGTGTAGGTAGGGTTCACTATTTTGATAAACTGGCAGTCTGTCGGGATATGAAGAGCCGCTTTACGGCGCAGGCAGTCAGCGGATTGCGGACACTGCTCATTCAGACAATGGGCGAAGCCTTGGGGAACTGAATCGTAATCGAATTCTTTTGTTTGCATATTGTTTTTATTCTAAGTTTAAAGTGTATAAAGGTAATCAAAAACTATCGGAAAAACAAATAGAAGAAAGGTAATATTATTTTAATGATAAATGGGCGTATACTTGTTTTTGTGTAAGAAAAGCATTACTTTTACAATAACTAATAAAATAATGGATGAATATAACAAAATTAGGATGTAGGGGAAGTAAAACTACACATCGGAAACTGGATGACGAAAGTATACTCTCTCTTCTTACAGCCGGTAATACACAAACACTGATTGAGAAAGTTCGTGAAAAATTACAGTCGGCAATACCCGATAAGTCTTATAAATTTATACAGCGAATCCCTCGGCTGATTTTTGCAGGAATATTCAAAATGGATGGAGAACGGTTGCTCTTAAAAGAGTATACCGGTTGTGTCCTGCTGGAAATCAATCATTTGAAAGGATTGGAAGAGGCACGTGAACTGCGTGCCCAAATAGCTGCCTATCCCCAAACATTGTGGGCTTTTGTGGGGGCAAGCGGGCGAAGTGTGAAATTTGTAGTTCCTTATACCCGTCCCGATGGAACTCTGCCGCAAACGGAAACGGAAGCGGCGTTGTTTCATGCGCATGCTTTTCGTCATGCCATCAAGACTTACGAACCCAGATTGTCTTATCCCATCGAACTGAAGGAACCTCATCTCACCCAAAGTTGCCGCCTGAGTTATGACCCTGAAACGTATTATAACTCTCAGGCACTTGCCATTCATCTTGAACAACCTACCCAAATGCCGGTGGAAACGGGATATCAAGAGAATTTTCATAAATTGACCCCTGCGGAGAGTGTCGGAAAATCTTGGTATGAGAAGCAACGTTACGTTTCTGTTCAGTTTGAGCTCGCTTTGGGGCGTGCGATAGAGAAGTATGGAAACATTGATTTGAAACTGGATTTCAAACCGTTGCTTCATTTGCTGGGAGAAGGCTGTTTCTATGCCGGCATTTCCGAAGAGGATGCCGTGAAGTGGACGATGCTGTATTGGGATACCGTCTTGTCGGAAGTTGAAATAAGGGAGACTTTGCATCATACGTATCAGTTGAAGACAGGATTCAATGAAAAGGCATTGTGTAAGCCCGAACAATTACAGGCGTTGAAAGTGAATGAGTTTATGAACCGTCGTTATGAGTTTCGGAGAAATGTGATGACGGGAGTAGTGGAACATCGTGAACAGGGAACATTCTGTTTTCAGTTCAGACCTGTTACCGATTTGGTTTACAACAGTATAGCACTGAATGCTCAGCTTGAAGGATTGCAATTGTGGGATAGGGATGTGCGTCGTTATATCAACTCCGATAGAGTGAAGAACTTTTCACCGATAGATGATTTTCTGCAAAATCTTCCCCATTGGGACGGGCATGACTATATCCGTGAGTTGGCAGGGCGTGTGAAATGTGACAATCCGCATTGGCAGGACTTGTTTTACCGGTGGTTTTTGGGAATGGTGGCGTATTGGCAGGAGCGCGACACGAAACATGCCAACAGCACCTCACCATTGCTGGTGGGCCCGCAAGGTATTGATAAATCTACTTTTTGCACAGAGATTCTTCCTCCGGAACTGCATCTCTATTATACGGATGATTTGGATTTCAGCGAAAAACGCCATGCCATGCTCTATCTGAATCGTTTTGCGTTGATTAATCTGGATGAGTTCGACCAAATCAGTGTCCGTCACCAGGGATTCCTGAAGCATTTGTTGCAGAAGCCTTCGGTCAATGTGCGCCGTCCCAACAGTGCTTATATAGAGAAAGTGCGTCGCTATGCTTCGTTCATTGCCACCAGCAATCACGAAGATTTGTTGAATGATCCTAGTGGCAGTCGTCGTTTTATCTGTGTGCATGTTTCGGAAATAGATAATTCGCAGCCGATAGATTATCGGCAACTTTATGCTCAGGCAGTAGCCGCGTTGGATAGTGGGGAGCGTTATTGGTTTACTCGCGAAGAGGGTGTGCTACAGACGGAAAGTAATCGTGAATTTCAGCAACAGCCTCTTCAGGAACAGTTGTATTACCAATATTTTCGTGGCGCCGATGATGAGTCGGAAGGAGAATGGATGTTGGCAGTGGAGATTTTTCAGTTCTTGCAGAAGAAAAGCGGCATCAAATTGCCATCGGGTAAAATGAATTTGTTCGGACGTTTTCTGAGTAAGTTGGGCATTTTGACTCATCGCACTAAGAATGGTGTATATTATAAAGTGGTGGAACGTACAAAGAGTGACATATTTTGAAAAAAAAGTGAGAGTAATGCTCTTTTTCTAACGATAGCATAAACAAATTGGTTGAGGAACATAGCCTGTTGATAGAAGAAAAATGAATACCTTTGCATTTGAATATAATAAGAATAGAATTTATGGAAACAGGATTGACTTATACTTCGACCGTCACAGTGTCGGAAGAAAACATAGCTGCCACAATGGGCAGCGGAGATCTGGAGGTTTTTGCTACGCCGGCTATGGTAGCATTGATGGAAAATGCGGCAATGAATGCCGTAGTAGGAGAATTACCTGAAGGTGCCACTACTGTAGGTGCGATGATGAACACGACTCATATCAAGCCTTCGGCCATGGGAGATACAGTTTCGGCAACTGCCGTATTGAAGGAAGTGGCAGGCAGAAAACTGACCTTTGAAGTGCATGCCAAGGACAGTAAAGGGGTGATTGGCGAGGGAATGCATGTGCGCTATATTGTAGATAGGGAGAAGTTTATGAGCAAACTTTCCTGAAACTTTCTGTGGCTATTTCTCCGTGGGTGATGATACGGGCACCTTTTCCATCAATGGTCAGGTTTTGGAGGTTTTTGAGCCAAAGTCCGATGTGTTTGGTCTGGTTCGGGTTCTCTTGTTCTGAGGTAGTGTTGGATATGTGATAAAGTTGATGTGATGAACTTTCACGATAGATATGATAATCAGCATTTTGAAGTTCAATGATTACCGGTCTCCCATTATAGCTTTTTACCTTTTCTATCGCTGTTTGTATTTTGTTTGTCATGTCTCCTCTTTCGGGAGCCAGACGAATGACATTCTGTGCCAGCAGAGTGAGTGTGGCAGCGCAGAATGTTACTAATATGAGAAATGTTTTTTTCATGACTATCTGGATTTATACTTTTCTAGGTTTACTTTGGGGCACGGTTACTTTTTTCGGAAACTCTTTCCTTGTGATTACCCATGCCTTCTCCCCCTTTTTGGGGGGGGAGAAGGCATGGAATAAGTACATGGCTCTGCTGTGCAGAGTGCTTTGATAATGTACATTATTTTGTTTTTATCGGTTGAAACGGAAGCGGTATTCTTGTTTCACTTTTATAGCATCGAGTGTAGGTGTAACACACTTCTCGGGATTTACATTCTTTTCAAAGTAAATGTTGGCATCAGCCGATTTCAGCCCGTCTATCCGTAATACCAACGGATTAGTTTCTATCGTTCCTTTCAGCCGGCTCAGACTGAGAATCCAGTCAGTACCGTCGTAGAATGAATCTGCAACTAAATTTCCGTTCAGATAGGCATTGGCTTTGTCGCCTTTGTAGTTGATGTACATTCGGGTCTCTTCCTCGCCGGCAGTCGGTGCCGGTGCATTAACTTCGTAGAGCGCAAGATGTTCTTCGGGGGCGAAGGAATGCGGTGTCTCTTTGTGCTTCACTACAATGACCGGCTGTTTGTCGGAGGCTCCGGTCCAAGTTCCGTCAGTGTGCCATACAAAACGTTGTCCGTTGGTCATCAGTATTTCTATTTCTGCGACTATCGGCTGGGGAGTGCTATCCGGAAAGCGGAAAGTAATGGTGTTCTCTCCGTTCTGAATCAGTTTGCAGACATCTGCACGACGGTAATCTCCCAATGTTGTAGAGGAAACTTCTTTGCCGTTCAGCAGGCATATCGGATTACTTTCTGAAGCATAGCGTATCCATGCCTGCTCTACGCCGGCAAATGAATGTATTGCAAAATTCCGTTTTACTTCTTTTTCTTCTCCGGCAGGACGAATCCATTGACCGTATCCCATTGGGCGAAGCGGGCGGACGGATGCCTGAAGGTCGTGGGCGGGTTGACGGAAGAGCTTTTGCATAAACCGACCGTTGCGATACATTTGGATTTCGGCATTGGGATTATTGTCTATCAGTGTAATGCCTTCTTCATCATAAATCAAGGATGAGGCGGTGAGTGCAACAAACTCTTTGCCTCTGATTGTTCCTTTCCATAGTTGGTCGGATTCTTCTTCGGTCAGTGTAACCAGACGAACTTTGGCACCGTCTTTCTGTGTGATTTCGATGCTGCAATCCGTTCCCGGAACAAGCTGGTTGATGAAGTAGCCGTTTTTGTCGGCTTTGCACACTCCGTTGTTCACCTTTATATCTTGTATGTTTTTATTTTCCAGCAGATATTCTCCACCTATTTGGTCATCTTCAAAAAAGAAGAAGGTGCGGGTATTCCCTTCTTTCAGAGAACAGATGGGCTGTACTGTTGCATATTTCAATTGTACACCGCCCATATTCTGATTGAATGGCCATAAGAAGTAGGTGCCGTCCTTGACGGTTATTTTATGGTTGGGAATGCGGAGCGTTTCGTCTTTTAACTTAACTTTGAACTGTACATTCTTATAGTCCTTTTTACTGTTTCGATACAGATAGTTGGAGCAAAACAGATAACCGGAGTTGTTATGCAGACGGACTGCCCATTGCAGGTTGTTACGGTTTTGGTTGCTGGTGGGCAGATAGGCAGCAGCCGGGGCCAGCGCAGTACCGAAATCGTTCATGAAATAATTGTATTTTTTTGTTTCCTGCATGACAGTTCCCAAGGTTCCGAATTCGCGAATAGGGGCTTGATAATCATAATTGATTCTAGGGCCGGAAGATTGGAAAGTTCTTTTTTCCCCTACAGGGTTTGAGCCACCCACATACATATAATATCCCATCAGATTGACACCGCACCCCAAACGCAAGTTGATCATTTCTCCTGCCAATTCTTCCGGTACGACAGCGCGACGGTGGCGGAACGTGGTACTTCCCACTCCTATTTCGCAGGTGAAGAATGGAGAATCATTGTTTTCTCCGTTTAATGATTCCACATCACCTTCTATTTTAATGATGTCTGTTCCGATATTGTCGGACAAACGGTTGTATGTGAAAAACTCAAAGTTCGAGGTCGGCATTTCTTCTTTTCCGCTTGTCATCCACGGTGCCTCAATGTAGAATCCTGCATATGGAACGATTTCTCCTTTGGGATATTCGCTGTCCATCCAGTGAGTCATGGAGTAGAGGGGAACATCAAAACCGATTTCCACAGCCATTTTTTTCAAGTTCATCAGATGAGAGATAATCATGCCTTGGCTAACATATTCGTTTTCCAGCTGAATGGCCATGATGGGGCCTCCGTCTTTATACAGAAGTCCTTTCACTTGCTTGTAAATAGCTTCGTACCAACGACGTACATAGTTCAGATAAAGTGGATCGTTGGAGCGTGTTCTGAAATTAGGGTTGCCTATAATCCAGTCCGGCAGTCCGCCATTCTTTATTTCGGCATTACAGTAAGGCCCTATACGCAGATGCACTTTCAGTCCTACTTCTTTGCAGAGTTGGATAAAACGTCGTAGGTTGAGATGCTCTTGCCAGGATAGTTCTCCTTCCATCTCCTCATGCAATGACCACAGGCAATAAGTTGCTACAATATTTATGCCCGATGCCTTCATCTTCAATAAGGCATCTTTCCAATAGTTAGGATGCATTCGGCTGTAATGGAATTCACCCATAACAGGAAGTTGTGGAATTCCACCTTCATCCATATACAGATTATTAACACGGATTTCTTTTCCTTTTGGTCCTGTATTTCCCATCTTCAGATATTCGATGGAAGGAGGAGTGACTCTGCTCAAATTAATGTTATATTGCGCAGAAAGCGTAGCTGCACTGAAAGCCAATGCTGTAAATACAATTGCTTTTTTCATGATAGATATGTAATTTATAAACACCAGTAGTTGGAAAGGGAGTGGGTCAAAACTAAACCGGGCTATCCCATCGCCCCTACGAACTAAACGACAGCATTATCCACGTTTTGAATTCAACTTCTTATTATTTTTCAATTATGATTCCCAAGGAGAAAAAGTAAAAACTAATCGAATTTAAGCTGTATCCATCCAGCTATGTCACCATCTTCAGCGATATATGAATCTAGATACCTTGTCCTGTTGGAATCGTAATTGAGGTAAAATTCATTGCCTGCATCGGAATAATTGGCTACTAAAAAAGATGTGGCATCGGGCAAAACCCAGGCTCTGAGATGTTGCTTCCCGTTTGATTCGATTGTTACTGCATTTCCATTCTCATTGATCAGCTTGCCGATTATGATATTTTGCTTTGTCGATCTGAAATCATTTGAGCCGTATTTATTTCCGTCTTTATTAAAACCGTGTACAGGTATCGTTCTTTGGCGGAGATAATCGGATTGAGTTTCTGGATAAAAGGCTTTTGCCGTTCCTTCGGTGCGACCGATATGGTCATCCGGATAGACACTCCATAATGATTTTCGTTTCCAATACAACGTATTATAGATGTCAGGAAGGTGGAAACCTATACCGATTTGGCGAATACTGTTACCAATCTTGAATATATTCAGAATATAATCGATTCTTAGCCTGTTGTTATTGTCAAAAGAATAAACGAGCTCAATCGGATTTTCTTCATATTTTCCACGGACAGTGATGGAAACACCCTTATCAGTCTGTTCGATGGACTCCGATTCAAATCTCCAATCCTTTAAAGGTTCTGAGGTAAAACCGAGGAATTTTCCGGTCTGTTCCTGCGGAATATAATCAATGACTTCGTATTCTTTCAGATGGGGTATTGCATACACCATTGCCGGTCCGGTAATGATGTGTTCTCCATTTTTCATTATTGAAACCAATGTTCCCGTTTTACGAGAGAACTCATATCGGATATTTTTTGAAATGATTTGATAGGATGTATCGGAAGAAAGAACCTGTACTTTCCCTTTTGTCAATCCGGGGATAGCATAATAAGGGGAATAGACTTTAGGGATTTTCCATGTCGATAAGTCAAAACCTCTTCGATCCCTTATGACGAGGGTTAGTGTATCCCCTTTTACAATGTGAGGTATACGAAGTGTTCCCTGCCTTCCGGGAAGAATGTCAGTTGTCACAACTCCTTGCTGTTTCATGTTTTTCCAGATAATATCCGTCTGATTTGTATTTAATGTATTATATCTGTTATCTAATGTAATCAATGTCTCGTTGCCGGATATTTCAAAATGTTTACTGGTGACAATGATAGGAGAGTAGCTCATTTTCATATGCCAGAATTCCGGTTTTTCTCTCCTGAATCCATCGACAACTCCCCAAGGACCGTATCCGCAAGGAGCATTTTCTTTGGGGTAGAATATCTCATCGGTACATCCCCAGATACCTAGTCCGGTGATGGAAGGTGACTCTTGGATAAAATCGACAAAATATTTAAGATAGTCTCCCCACATATCTCTTAGTCCCGGATCTGTTATGTTCTCGGAAGTATTGTAGCAATTCGGATGGAGGGCTTCCCCGAATATGATCGGGCGGAAGTAATTCTCGAAAGCCATTAGTCCTTTCCAACCCGGATAATGCTTAGTTCCGATATCTGTTGCTTTTATGATTCCGTGAGTTTCCGAATGGGAGAATTTGACCGGAATGCCGGATGCCAGTTCTTTAGCCAGTAGCAGGTTGTTGTAAAATTTAGGTTTCCATTCGCTTTCATTTCCTAAAGACCAAAGTAGAATGCAAGGGTGTGTCCGATCCCTGACTACCATTGACTTGAAACCGTAAAAGATTTGGCTGATCCTGTCATACGAATCTTTTCCGGACTCCCAGCAGACTGGTGCTTCATCTTCTACAAAGATACCGTATCGGTCACATAAGTCCAACATATAACTATCCGGAGGATAATGCGAAGTACGGATATAATTACAATTGGCATTCCGTAACTGTTCGATATCACGGCGTAAGGAAGCCGTGTCTTTAATGGCACGTCCTTCATAAGCGGAAATATCGTGACGAGAAACACCTCTTAATTTAACAGGGAGATTATTTACGTAAAGAATATTCTCTTTGATTTCTATTTTCCTGAATCCGAAATTTCTTTGTATGATCTCTACTTTTTCATTATTCTCAAAGAGAGAGACTTCAACAGTATATAAAAAAGGAGTTTCTGCATGCCATAGTTTAGGGGCATCGATAACGATGTTTTTCAACTGCTTAAACGTAGTTTTTTGCCGATAGATCTCTTTTGTCTCTTTGGATAATCCTTCGATACCTCTTTCCCTGATGATGATTTCGATTTTGGGATTTTTCTGTCTGCCGGATATTGAGAGGTGAGTATTTAATATGCCTTGCTTTAAATCATCAGATAATTGCGCTTCGCAATATAAATCGTTGATATACGTTTGTGGGATTGCAATCAATTCAACATTTCGTAATATTCCTCCGACTTGGTGCTTGGCATAATGGGATATTTTTGATATTCCGCTGGCTAACGATTCGCTACGTACATAGACCGTCAGCCGGTTTTTACCGGAAAGTAAGAAAGGGGTTAACTCTTTTTCAAATTGCGTCATCGAACCTGTATGTTCCCCTATATATTTCCCATTGAGGTATATCCGGCATTCGCTTTCAACAGCTCCGAAACGGATCAGTGTCTTTTGCTTTTTCCAATCGGCGGGGAGTTCGAACTCTTTGTAATATCCGGCCCATTTTCCGGGTTCAATCAGGTATGATTCCATATACCATTCCGATGGAACGCTGATTGGTTCCCATTTGAAATTCGGTTTGCTCACGTTGCCCGGAATGTTTTCCACGTTACAGGCAAATAACCAATCGCCGTTCAATGAGTGTATGGGTTGGTTTACTCCTTTTACGTAGGAGGGTGATGGTGTGTGTGCCACCGAATGCTTTCGGTTTAAGCCGGCATATAACGTTTTGACTGTTTCGAAGGTGTAGACCTTGTCTGTCTGTGCCCATCCGCCGGCAGAGCTTAGGCTGAATGCCAGCAGGAGTAACCATTTTTGAAGATATCTTTTCTGAACAATCATATATTTTTGGGGTAAAAATTCCTTGTTTATGCGAATCAGTGGTTGAAAATTAATGCTGGTTTATGGTTTAAAATGTCATAATTTTGATTGACTTATTGTTTTTTATTTTGTTGAAAATAAGTAAATCAGAATAATGATTACCTTTGTTCTTAATAATCAAAGTATCTTGTGTAACTCTTTGTTTTTTTCCTAATAAAAGGGTATCAAAACTAAAATGGCCTATCAAATTGTCAATTGTTGGGGTAGGGGGGCCTGCCCGAAGCAACGGTCACGACCTTGGAGGGGGAATACACAAAACAAACTGTTTTCGGGCGAGTAAACCTCGCCCTTATTGACAAAATAACAGCATTATCAACGGTTTGATACAATTCTCCAAAGGCTATAGTCTTAGTCTCACCACACCTTTTATGGAGTCACCTTTGCGTAAAGGCCTGTATCCTTTCTGTGCATGGGACACTAAATAAGTATCACGACCTGCATTATTATAATCAGCTACCAAAAAGCGTATATTGTTGCCATCTATCCAGGCACGGAAATGTTGCGTGCCGTCCGATAGTACCGATATTCTTTCTTTTCCGTTTCCACTTAATACGGCAGTATATATATTCTCTTTGGTTGAACGGAAAATATTGGAGCCGTTGGCTGTCTGGTCGAAAGACCATGCCGTTGTCGGTTCTTTAGAAGGTCCTGCCAGACCGGATACAGGCAATGTTTCATTAAAAGCTTTTGCTGTTCCTTCCAAAGCGCCGATATGATCTTTCGGGTAGGCATTCCAATATCCTTTACGTTTCCATTCCAATTGGTTATAGAAATGGGGAACGGTAAATACAAGTCCGGTTTGCCGGGGAGAAATATCTTGCAATAAAGTAAAATTGTATGATACAGTGATTTCTCCATCAGGGTAAAAACGATAGCTGAACTTGCCTTCTGCTTCTTTGTAACTTCCCAGGATATTGACTTCAATGACTTCTTTCATTGCAATACATTCTACTGATTGCGCCACCCAGTTTTGACAGACCGGATTGAATGGCGCAAAAGTCTGGTTTTTGCCTGTCATCTGTATGCCTTCACCTTCACCGTTCAAGGGGAGTACCATCAGTGAGGGAGATTGGTTCAACACACTTTTACCTTGGTGTGCAGCAGTCAGGAGTCCGTTGCGTTTGCTAATCTCAAACTGGTATTTTCCTGCATTTATCCGGATAAGGTCTTTCGATTCTTGGCAAGTGAGTTTGCCTGCCGGGTGTTTCGGGGATTGTGATTCATTGTTCTCGGGTAAGATACGGAAACAATAACGGTCAATTTCAAAGCCGCGGACTCCTGTGACGGTCAGGTTCAGCATCTCGGTATGGCGTAATGATTCCGGCAAGGTTATTTCCAGTTCGCCTGCCGAACGGGGTGCGATGTCACCGGTGATATTACCTTCTTGTCCACCGGCTTCCCAGGTTATACGGCATTCTGCCAAGTTACTGAAAAGGTGGCGGTTTTCAACTTGGAACCGTATCTTTCCTTCATGGTCCATATTTCCTTTCAGGGAGATTTTAACGGGACTATATGCCTTTTTCATCCCCCAATATTCGGGTTTTTCGCGGCGCCAGCCGTCTATGGTTCCCCAAGTGCCGTAACCTACTGCTTTTTCGCCCGGCAGAAAGAAAGTGTCGTCAATCCCTACCCAGATGGCACCTCCTAAAACACCTTGACTGTGGTACATATCATTCCACATGGCGTCTAATAATTTTCCCCACATATTGCGCAAACCGGGATCTGCGGCAAGTTCCAGGCGGTTGTATGCGTTCAGGTGACAGAATTCGTCAAAAGTTACCGGGCGTTTATAGTGGCGGTATTTGTCGGGACCTTCCGGGCCGGGGTAATGATGGTTAGTTATTTCAAGCGTTCCTTCGTCGGCATCCGGTCCCCACTGGCTGAAAATGCGAGGACGGGTAGGATCCAGCTGTTTGACTGTTTCCGATGCTTGTTTGAAGTATTCCTTGAATTTCAGTGATTCGTTTCCCATAGACCACATCAGGATGGAAGGGTGGCTACGGTTCAGGTTTACCATTTCGACATGCTGGTTGACCAGCACGTCATAGTGCTTGTCGGCGGGTACATCCGCTTGGTGCGCCCAACAGAAGGGAGCTTCTACTTCGACAAACATACCCAGTTCGTCACAGGCTTCCAGCAGTGCTTCATCGGGTGGATAGTGGGAAGTGCGGATATAGTTCACATTGCCTCGACGGAATAGTTCGACATCTTTGCGCCATATATCATTGTTAAGCGAACGTCCGCGTAAGGGCATAACTTCGTGCCGGCAGACTCCACGGAGCTTTATGGGATGGTTGTTGACAAAGATTTGGTTGCCTCGGACTTCTATTTGTCGGAATCCTATGCGGCGGGTTGTGGCGGATAGGCTTTTTTGCTTGTTTTTTAATTGGCACGTCAGGCTGTACAGATATGGGTGTTCGCTATCCCATTTTACCGGCTTGGTAACGGGAAGGGATATACTGATGGTTTCTGTTTTTCCATTGATGATTGTCGGTACCGGAGAGGAGGCGGATGGCAAGGGGATAATCTTTCCGGCGGCATCTTTCAGGATAAAGTTTACAGTCAGCCCATCTGCTTTTTCCTTTGATTCATTGGCAATGGTGATTTCTGCTTTAAGTATGGCATCGGTATAAGTGGAATCGAATGATGTAGTGGCATGGAACATGGAAAAATTTACTTCGGGCAAGGCAAACAAGTAAATGTCACGTGTGATTCCGCCCAATGGATGGACTGCGTAGTTGGAGGCATTGGAAGTTGCATCGGCTATGCTTTCCGAGGTAACGGAAAGGGCTATTTGGTTTGTTTTTCCATAAGTTACCAAATCGGTGACATCCAGCTCGAATGCTGTGAATCCGCCTAAATGGGAACCGGCTTCTTTTCCGTTGACAAACACTTTGCAATCACTGTACACAGCATTGCAACGTAACTTGATACGTTGACCTTTCCATGAGGCAGGTAGGGCGAAATTCCGGACATATCCGGCGGCTTCCCCTTTTTTAACTTCGAATCCTTGCATCACCCATTCGCCGGGCACTTGGATTGTATTCCAGTTTTTCACGTCTTCCGTTCCATTGAATCCGCTTTTGAGTGACGGATGGAAATACCATTCCCCGTTTAGTGAAATTTTTTGCCCTTGTATGGTGGCAGGCAGTGGGGAGAGGCGGGGGACTATTGTTTCTGTTGCTTTCCCGGATAATATTAACAGGAAGAGCAGACCAAGTGTAACTAAAACTTTTTTAAGCATGATTTTCTTTGTTTTGATGATATGCAAAAATAGGTAATACATAGGGAAAAAAGAAAGGGAACAGATGGGGAAGTGGGTGCAAAAAGGCGGTTATCGGAAGAAAAAATGTACAAAACGGAAATACACATTTCATTCTGTTGGAAATATGTGCATGGTTATCCGAAAAAAAATAGCAAAGCCCCGTTTAGGGGGCTCCCTGCAAGTATCCGTTATTTTAGGATTATATAATTTCCTTCATAAAGCTCATTTCGGATCAGCCCTGTTGTATCCGAAATCATTCTGTGGGGTGTAACGGTTGTAGTTGTCGTAGCGGATGAGGGGGGATTGCCCTGTTAAGCGATCAGACCATTGCGGCTTATGTTTTCAAGCACTACTTTTTATTGAGTCTTGCTTTATCATTGATTTATAAAAATAATTCCGGTGTGAGGGGGGTGAAAAGGGCATCTTCAAAAAATAGTCGCATAGACAAAAAAGGAGATGTCACGACCTTGGGAGTAATACACAGAGCAAGTCTTTTCAGGCGGGCAAACCTCACCCCTACTAGCAAAGCAACAGCATTATCAACATTTTGATATAATCCCAAACAGTCAAAAGCCTGCGTATTGCCTTTGCTTTAAGCTATTAGATTTATGGTTGATTCTTTCGTAATTCGGAAATATAATTCCAATTTGTTTATCACAAAGTCATTGAATCATGTTGTTTGACAAAAGAATCTTGCCTTTTTTAATGAGTTTGTAACGAATAAATATATTCATATAACTTCTTATAGAACGGATGCTTAGTCAGCGTAGAGGCATCTCCCAATATAATAAGTTTCATGCGTGCACGTGTAATTGCTACATTCATTCGTCGCAAGTCATTTAGAAAACCAATTTGTCC
>ENA-UERM01001204-UERM01001204.1-human-gut-metagenome-genome-assembly--contig:-NODE-1204-length-15106-cov-33.609222_pt1 | contig 15106 bp, 12 predicted proteins | sample MGYA00242983_ERZ507983 | MGnify/ENA primary metagenome ERZ507983 (study PRJEB26167, sample SAMN06115432) | human gut metagenome | host: Homo sapiens | place: China:Shanxi | collected 2015-04-29...
ATATTTCAGTTTTGAAGGATGCTTCGGCTGCGATATACGGTGCCCGTTCGGCTTCAGGTGTTGTACCATAGACTACCACCCTGTTGCCTTACCGGACTGTATCCAAGACTGTGCAGATATTCCTCTATGCGTATCTGCTTCGCTTCATTCATGTTCATCATATTTCTGGTTTTAAGTAGATATTGTTTTTGGGTTTTTCGCCCGTACCCTTTCATGTGTTACGGGCTGCATCCGCTTTACTTTACTTTGCTATATATATGCCCCCAGACTAAAGTAAAGCGGTTTCCGGTCTGTGCCGTCATGGTGGAGGCCTGGTATGAGACCATACCCTTTTCCGTACTGTCATACCGTTGTTCTTGTCAAGTGTGAATATTATTTTTTCTTTTCGCCCGTATCTTTTTGTATATTACGGGCTATATCCACTTTACTTTACTTCCGTATATATATGGTACGGGACTAAAGTAAAGTGGTTCCCATACAATAGCGCTAATAGTGAAAATCGGGTTTGAAGGTGTATTTCCTGCCGTTCTCCTGTACTATCATCCGTTTGTTTTTCAGTACTGTAATGAGGTCTGTCAGCCTGTTTCCCCCAAGCATGACACCGACAGAGGCGTAGGTTTTCCTCAATTCTTCCGCAAGCTCCTTGTAGCCGTATTCATCTTTGAGTGTGAATGCCGCTTCCAGTGCGATGCGGTGCTGCTTCTCTGTGATGTCCTTGTAGGGGTCGAACTTCTCCTTTTTCCCTTTTCCCGGATCCTTGTGTTTGAACAGGTATTCGTCCAGCAGTTCGGGCAATGCCTCCCCGTTGATGCGGAATGCGAACGGTTCGAAGTTCATCGCCCTGATATGTGCTGCCTTGACCGTACTGATGTCGGGGTCCTTCTCGTCCTTCTCCACTTGCAGCACTGTTTCGGCCTTGTTGCTAAGCTCCGTTCCGATGTGTCCCCTTGCGTTCTCGTCCCCCTTGTTCTGATGCAGTATGGTGTGTATGTGTATGTGTCTTTCCCCCGTCCATGTCATCAGCAGGGAGATTACCTTCGTGGACTCGCTGGGGCTGTTGATGTCGTACACCATATCCCGTATTCCGTCAATGACTACCAGCCCTACATTTTCGGTGCGGTAAATGGCCTCCCTCACGATTGCTATTCGTTCCTCGGGCGTGTACTTCCTTAGGACAAGGAATTCAAGGTCCTTATGGTTCCTGCCTGTCGGCAGTCCCGCCATACGCAATATTCTTTTTGCCACTTTCGCACAGTGGTAGGAACTTTGTTCGGTATCCACATAGAGTATTTTCCTCCTGTTTTCGGGCAGTTCCGCCGTGTAGCTTAGCACTGTCCCGTTTTTCAGTGCAGCCGCCACGATTGCGGAAACATTGAACGTTTTCTTGCTCTTTGCTTTTCCGATTGATGCGCTGAAGTTTCCCAGCGTGCCTATGACGGAACCGTGTATTTTCAGTATTTCGGGTGCCCTCTCGTAGTCTTCCGAAAGGTCGAGCCGTGAGGCTTGCCACAGTATCACCGCCGCTTCGGGCGTGACTTCTTTTCTTTCTCTGTACTCCATGTCCGTACCTCCCTTATCTGCGTCCCCCGCTTTTGTGTCCTGCCAGTTCGAGTGCCATGTCCGCATCTACGATGATTTTGCGTCCTATCTGCGTAATGGCTCTGTCTATCCTCCCGCTTTTCTTGATGCGGTTTGCTGTGGGCATACTGCATCCGAACAGGCGTGCTATGCCGCCTATCCCGTACACGTATTTCTTTTCCGTATCGGCTGCGGGCTGTGCTGCTCTCGCTTCCCTTTCCTGCAGGGCGTGTCGGTTCAGTAATATGAATTCCTCTCCCGTCATCTGCCATACGGGCTTTGATAAAAGTTCTCTGATTTCCATGTTGGAATGAATTTAACGTTTGTACTGTAAGCCCTGCGCACGGGCTTTTTTGTTTCGTTCGAACAGTGCAAAGTTAATCCCGGATACGGGTGGTAAGGATGTGGATAGCGTGAATGGAGTATCACGCTATCTCACTAAATATCAGAAGATAATAAAGAGTGGTGAAAAATATTTCGGGTGGTAAAAGTGGTTGTTTCGTGGAATGTCGTGGAGTATCGCTGACTATCGGAATATTGACTGCATTTCCTTCGCAAATATCTGATTGCTGTCACTGGGAAAATCGGAAACGGGTTCTTTGTATTTTGATTTATAGTATGTGTCGTCTATTCCCAGCAGGTTCATGATGTCTTTTCTCCATTTTTCTCTGTCTGGTTTGTGCAGTGTTTCACCCATAAGGAAAATAAGATAGCATACACGAGCCTTTTCCCTCGGTCTTATTATCAGTTTGCCTTCGCACGGTTGCAGGTTCATGCTGGCGTAGAAGTCCAGTTCGGAAATGGCTTCGAACTGTTCACCGTTACATTTTTCGTAAACGGCTGACAAGAGTTTCATGGGAAAATAGGTGGGTGAGGGTGTCGGTGTGGCGGCCTCTTTTTCTTCCCCTTCCTTTTTCTTTTGGCCGGTCATGTATTTTTCGAGGATTGCCAGCAGCGATCCGTCCAGCCTGTATATGTCTCCGCAGCGGTTTTTCAGGTATTGTAGGGCTTCCCGCCTTGCCTGTTCCTTCTGTGCATATAGTTCATCCAGCTTGGCTTTCTCCCTGTCGTATTCCCGTTTGCACTGCCCGTATCTTTTTTCCAACCTTTCCTCTTCCTGACGATCATGTTCCCTGAAACCGACTGCCTCCAAAGATCCGTTAGCTTCCATAAGTTCCCGGTAATATTCGTTTGTGATTTGCATTTGTCTTTCGATGTCCCGGTCATGACATCTTTCATGCTGCCGGCAGATATGTTCAATATCGAGACGGTCGAAAAACTCCTTGCAGGTATTATACATTGAGATATTGTTTTCAATCTCCCGTTTCAGGCTGTTCAGCAATATGGAAAAGTGCGTACCCTCCGTTTCAAGCATGAGGCTGATAAGTGCCTTTTCAAAGGTCTGTGTGTCTTCATACTCTTTGTAAAAGTCATGAATGAACTTCTGCTTCTCAAAAGAGAGGCCGTCACCGGATGTTATTTCCGTATATGTCTTGTTGAGTTTCCCGTAGCGGGGTATCATTGAGGTTATTCTTTCTTCCATGCTATTGTTGTGTTTACAGTTGGTTGAATTTGTTCATCGCATTGGCCTTGATGTCATCGGCAACGTCTATGTATGGTTTCATCGCCTTGTAGTCGCTGTGTCCCGTCCACTTCATCACCACTTGTGCGGGAATACCCAATGCCAAAGCGTTGCAGATGAATGTCCGTCTTCCGGCATGGGTTCCCAGCAGGGCGTATTTGGGTGTGACGGTGTCTATACGTTCATTTCCCTTGTAGTAAGTTTCCCTTACCGGGTCGTTGATTTCCGCAAGTTCCCCCAGTTCTTTCAAATAATCGTTCATCTTTTGGTTGCTGATGACCGGAAGTGCCTTGTGATCTTCAAAGTGTGCGCTTTTGTATTTTTCCAGTATCGCCTTGCTGTGGTTGTTTAACTCTATGATAAGGCTGTCCGCTGTCTTTACGGTGGTCACTTCTATATGGTCGGGCTTGATGTCGCTCCGTTTGAGGTTGTACACGTCCGAATAGCGCAGCCCGCTGAAACAGCAGAACAGAAAAACGTCCCTTACCCGTTCGAGATACTGCTTGGTTTGGGGTATCTTGTAGTCTTTCAGTCTGTTCAGTTCCTCCCATGTGAGGAATATCACTTTTTTGGGTGTGTTTTTCAGCTTGGGCTTGAAGCTGTCATAAGCCATGTTCTGATTGTACCCTTTCTTGAAACTCCACCGCAGGAACCATTTCAGGAAGGCTATCTGCTTGCCTATGGTGCTGTTACGCATATCTTTCTTGTTACGCAGGAAGTCCACATAGTCATTCAGACCGTTCTCGGTGAATGTATCAAAGGAAAGTTCATCCCTGAACTCTTTCAGGTGGTTCTTTACCGCAGCGAATTTTTCGTAGGTTGCGTCTGTCCAGTCGTTCTGTTTCCCGCATTCCCTTACAAACTCCTCGAACGCCTCCCAAAAGCTGATTTTAGGTCCTTCGGCTGTTTCCTGCTCTGTGACTGGTGCATCCTTCATCCTTGCATTGAAGCTGTCCTTTATCTGTGCGGGTGTGGGTAGTACGTTCTGTACTTCAAACTCTTTGAAGATGTTCTGTATCTCCGTATACTGTCTTAGCAGGTCTGCATTGATTTCGGATGCGCTTAGCTTCAGTTTGTTTGTGCATCCGTTCTTTACCCTTTGTTTGTCCGTATCCCATTTGGTAGCGTCAATGCGGTAGCCCGTTGTAAACTCTATACGCTGGCTTGCGAATATCACACGCATACGGATAGGCACATTCTCTGTGATTGGCACACCGTTTTTCTTCCGGCTTTCCAGTGCGAAAATGATGTTTCTTTTGATATTCATAATTGGGTGTGTTTGAAAATTGACACCCAAAAATACACCCAAAAAGTGAGATATGCAAAGATATTAAGAGATATTTTATTTTCTGTTTACTTTGTAATAACTTGGTAATTAACAAGATATTACGAGTTTGTGATATTGTTTGAAATGATAGGTGATAGAACCTGTCTCTCCGCTGAAACAAGAACGAAGGACTTTACAAAAGCCTTCAAAAAGTCATTCAAAGCACCGTATATCAGCTGATTACGGTGCTTTTTTATTTTTGCGCCCCAACAAGGTGAAGGCCTGAATGTGGGTCAACGTAAAAACCTGAGGGATTTTCATTTTATGCATATAATTTAACGAGTCTATATAAAAAGAAAGCTTTATCTCTTACTCCTCTGAACTGTGCTCTAAATGCTTTGATTTTAGCATTGAATGACTCAGCTTCGGCATTGGTTGCCCTCCTTTCAAAAAAATTGATTATATCCAGATAATGTGTTTGTATAGAACGTGCGACCCTTCCAAAGGTGAGGAACCCTGATTTATCTACTTCATCATACCACCTTGCCAGCCTTGTCAAAGCAATATCCTTAAACTTACACTGATGATAGATTAAGCCTAACCGCATAGACAGATAATATCCTTTCTTTATATCGGGATATTCCTTGAAAAGAATTTCAGCCCGTATTCTTTGAGACTGAGTCCATAAGGATTCCTTCTTGTAAAGCAGATAAATACTTCTCGCTAACAACTGCTTTCTTGTATCTCCATTAGCGAAAACAGGTGCATGATACATCTTTCCACAGGCCTTTGCATAAGCAATCTGAGTGGACTCTTCATCCAAAGCCTCCCAGCGAGCTTTTACCCGCATCTCTTGCACCGCTTCATAAGCTAACTTCTGTACGTGAAAGCGATCGGTAACACGTTTGGCCGCAGGAAAGCAGATGCGTGCAATCTGCTCCATGTTAGGAGCCATATCCAAAGTAATCTCGCGCACTTGGTAACGGCGGCGACGGGATAGCTTAAGCAGGACAGAAGTGACCGTATGAACGTCCGTACCTTTAATGATAGCAATCATACTACCTTTACCACCGTGAGCTTCTTTATTGGTCAGTACAGTATAGAGTTCTCCACGCGAGAGGGCTACTTCATCAATACAGATATAAGCACCGATATTCTTTTCGAATAGTAGCCAATCCTCTGCATGAACAAGTTGGTCCCAATGGAGATAACCACTTAGATGGTTACGGTATTGACGCTCCAATAAATCCCCGTCAACTCCAGATAAAACACCTAAGAGCTTGCAACTGATCGGATAGCTATCAATATAGTTCTTTTAAAAAAGACGCAAAATCTTGCGTCATACGAGTACCTTCAGCCACCATACGCCAGTTACGAGAGATATACTCATTATGCTTCTTTAAGAGCCAGCGACGACGACGAATATTAAGGAAGACCTTCTTGCCACGGAGAGGAAAATCCTGAACAATAACAGGATCATAAAAGCCTTTACTCTCAGTATCCTGATCTGTATACTTCTCAGGAACGATATTTTTCTCCTCAAGATAGATCACAACTTCATTTACGCTTTCCTTCACATCAACAAGATCAAAGTAATCTAAAGTGCCTTCAGGAAGAAGAAGGCGATAACCGTTTAACTCCATAAGCTATGAATTTGGAGACAAAGATAACAATTTATAAATTTACCCCTCAGCTTTTTACATTGACCCGTTACAATTTACCTTTGTCTACAATCAGCAAGGGCCACGCCGAAATTCGACGAAGCCCATTCCTAAAATACTCCATTTACCCATCCTTACTCCCCAAAGACAAGTACAATATTTATTCTTCTATCAACTCATACTTTCCTTCCGGGAACCAGCGTTCCAATATATTATCCACTTCTGATTCAATCTCAGGAGTCACATAGCGGCACACCTTTTTATAAGCATAAACCAAAGATACCGCTTCATCAATCCAGCCGATAATTGGTAACCGCTTAGCCGAAATCAAATCGATCGGCAATACCAGATACGAAAGTGCCGCCACAATCAACATCTTATCCGAAGAGGGAGTTTCGGGGCTTCGCAATACATAATATAATAGAAGTACAGGACGAGCAGTCGTTCTACCGGTGGCCTTTGCGTAATCCGTAATTTTCTCCCACAGGAGTTCATAATCAATCAAGTTTTTTTTCATTTTCATATATGATTTTGTTAAGGGTAATATATCTATTATTCCGGTAAATTTATGAACTTAACTTCGTAAGCCAAGCAACTTATGTTCGTGAATCAAGTTACTTAACTTACTTGCCCCATGAACTTAAGCTCATTCAAATGATTATCTTGTTTATTTTCCGGTACTCATCACTCCGGAATCGTTATCACTATTATTCACCCTCCGTTGACCTGTCTTAAACTTACGGCCAAACGAGAAATTATAAGAAACACTTGCCAAAAACATTTGCGAGCTCTCCTTCACATAATTCGTTTTTTTATAAGAAGCATATTTATTCCAGTTCTCAGTCTGTTGCTTATAATTATCCGTAAACGGATTGAAAGCGCCTAGCCCCACACGCAAATTCTTATGCGTGTAATACATCATCAATACCTGAATATTCTCTCCCCCCGACAAGGTTTCCCCCCAGAAATTATTCCAGTTAGTATTCATCTGCCAGTAAAGAGAGAACTGCTTGTAATTAAAGGATGCTTCAGCATTACAATACCAGTTTGTATAAGTATGAGAATATGTATTACCATGACTCATATAATGGTTTACTCCACCGGTAAACGAGAACTGTAGCATATCCTTAATAGGACCGACACGCAAAGTCAGACGCCCCGATAATTTCTGCCAATCCTTTTGATTGTCCCATGTCTGTACAATCTTGTCACCGTCCTGATACTTCTCGTCCATAATGGCATTCGGCTGATAATCATACGCTCCCCAAAGATTAGAATAAAATATACCTTTCTGCCATTCGTATGTCAACTCTGTGTGATAACGCAAATAGGCTTTCAAGTTCGGATTGCCTCGTCTGATTTGCAACGAATCCACAATCTGTTCTACAGCACTTAAATCCCCCAATGACGGCGAAGCATTACTGATATCGGATTTCCAACGAACAAATGAATTTCCCGGTAATGCATAATGCAGTACCAAACGGGGATTAAAACTATAATTCTCATACGAATCATCACCACTTTGTTTATAATAAGAACGAGTAACGCCTACCCCCAATCTGTAGTCCAATTTTTTCACCTTTCCTCTATATTCACCATAAACATATGTATCCCCTTGATTCATATCCGTTTCATAATAATGACCGTTACGGTATTCATTATTGGCAAAAGACTGAGTATGGCGCAAACCGAAACTCAAGGAATTTCCTTTAGAAAATTGCTTCTCATAAACAGCCTCCCCAATCAGAGAATATTTATCTCCCAATACATTATTATTAATATCAGTCAACAACTCATCCTGCAAACTTTCTTGATACAAACGGCGTGATTTTTCCTTATTATAAGTACCGACCACATTGAATACCAAAAGTTGCTTATTTTTCAATCCCTGTTGATAATAAAGATCCAACGAAGGACGAGACCAACTTTCTTTAGTACGGTCTATCATATCCACCTTATCATCAGAATCGGCAACATTAGTCAATACTCCTTGATAATTCCAATGCGGCTGGCTATTACTTCTCAAACGAAAAGTAGCACTGAACAATGAATTTTCGGTCTGCTGCAAATTATAATTCATACTTAAATTATTCATAAACATAGATCCGTGCCCCGGTTCACCTTCTTCTATACGATGTAATGTCGTTCCGTCCGCCAAATGGAATTCCTCTTCATTATCCCGGTACATACCATAGAAATCGCGAGGTCCCATGTAATACGAAACGCCAAACTCCGACTTCTTATGGTTCACTTTTCCAAAAACATTATATTCTCCCCACATGGCATTCATCCCCTGAGACAAATCCACTCCAAAGTTTCCCCCCGTTTCCGGACGGCGGACAATATAATCAAGCACTACCTCAGCATTACCATAACGCAAACCTGGATTGTCATGATACTCTATTCGAATAATGTCTGATGGCTGTAATGCCTTAATCTCTTCAACTTCTGCTTTCGCTCCATTAATACGAAGCTGAAGTTCTCCTCCCCCTAACACTCCTATCTCATTATTCATGGGGTTTATCTGAATACGGGGAAGCATCATCTGTTGCAACAGATTGACTCCATTTGTCGAAACCTTCATTTGCCGTTCAGAAGGAAAAATCAACTTACGATCCGAATGACTGATCTGTCCGGAAGCACTAACTGTTACACCTTCCATAGCCACAGCATCATCTTCCAACAAAATTTCCCCTAAATTTATATTCTGTTTAATTCCGTCTAATACAATGAATTGCGTACGATACCCCACACAGGATAGTGCCAATAAATAATTGCCTGCATAAACCTTATTCAGCAAGAAATCGCCTTTACCATTCGTAGTAGTCCCTCCAACAAAAACCGAATCTGCTGTTTGTAAAACTACATTAACATATTCTGCTGCCTTTTTGCTTGTCGCGTCTTTCACAGTGCCCTTTATAATTATTTGTTGGGCAAAAACTCCTTGTACCATACTGACTACCAGTATAGCTATCATTACTATTTTTCTCATTTTAAATATTATGATTTTATTCTTTTTACAAGATGGCCTGTCCTGCTTAAAAGTTATTGTTTTACTGTTTAGACGCTAGAAGCTGAAAAAAAGTTGCACTTCCCTAAACTTTTTGCTTAAAAAAAGGTTATATTTGCAGAAAACCTGTTTCAATAATGAAAAAAATTCTTCTAACATTAGCACTTGCCTTTTGTTGTGCTGCAGGGCAAGGACAAACTACAGCCAAACCGGCAGATGTCAATATTCAAGAGTTAAATACAAAGTGGGCAAAATTCACTCAGTATGCCGAACAAAAGCAAATAAATAAAGCGGTAGAAGAGGGAATACGGATAAGTACGCTCTTTACTCAAAACAGGCAATATAAAGAAGCCTTTGCCACTTGCCGACAAATGGATGCATTGATTTATTATAATGAGCAAGAAAAAAAATCACCCGAATACAAATTACGTTTCATGGTGGGTAAAGAACGCCTGCGTATGTATACGAATCTAAAAAATACAGAACAATGCAAGATACTATTGAAACAACTTCATTCCTATACAGACCAATTAAAATCAGACTCTTTACAAGAAGAGCTTCTAATGACGGAAGCCAATTATTATCAAACTTTCGGTATGACAGACAAAAGCTTGGAATGTTACAACATCTTATTCCAAAAGCGCTCTGCCGGTAAAGACGAAAAAGGAATAGACCAATGCTATAAAGACATGTTGGGATATGCCGAACAGAATAATAATGCCCCATTGGCTATTGCAATGAGAAAACTTTATACTTCATGGCAAGATTCCATAAAAGCAGTAAAAACAGCCAATGAACTAAACACACTGCAACAAAAATATGAAACCAGTCAAAAGACTTTGCAGGAAAAAGAAGACAAGATTACCACAAATCTAATTATTATCATTGCACTATGTGTGTTATCCGCCATATTGGCTGCCGGATTATTATTCTTAGCTACCCTGTTATTTAAACATATCCGCCAAGTAAAGAAATTGAAACATAGCCTGCAGACAGCGAATGAAAACAATGAGCAGAAGTCTAAATTTATCGGTAATATCAGCGCCCAAATTGAACCAAGTCTGAATACAATAGATGAAGCAACAAAGGAAACAATATCCACCCCAATATTACATGAAAACATCAAGGCACTGAAAGAACTGATGACAGCTATCCAGACGTATATTTCATTGGAAGAAACACGTGAAGAACATTATCCGCTAAAGGAACTGAACATAAATACATTGTGTGAAAGTATTATGGAAAAAGCGAAAATAAACTTCAAATCCGGAGTAGAAGCAGTGGTAAATGTTCCACGTGTAAATATTAAGACAAATGCAGAAGAATTGGAACGTATATTAAACCATTTATTGAACAATGCGGCAGAATATACGAAAAGTGGTAAGATTTCACTGGAATTCAAAAAACGAAGCGCCCATACACATCAATTCATACTAACTGATACGGGAACGGGAATTCCGGTTGAAGCACGTGAAAAACTGTTCAAGCCATTTGCAGAAATACGCGATTTAACGCAAGGAAACGGACTAGGGTTGCCTACTTGCAGCCTTATCGCTTATAAATTAAATGGTACACTGACTTTGGACACTGATTATAAAAAAGGAACTCGGTTTATACTGGAACTTCATGTATAATAGTGTACATTCTCACATATTAACACGGATTATTCATTTTGACAATCAATAAATTTGATGTAATCCATGTTAATATGTGATGATTCCTGTACCTCTCCGCTAGTGAGATTATAAATAATTAATGAGAAGAAAGAGACAACACATCCAATCCTGAAGGAATTTGGAATACCCTTAATCCAAATTCGGGAAGAACAGCCAACAAATGGTCAAAAACCTCTGCTTGCAAACGTTCGTATGGAATCCAGTCTTTATTGGCTGAGAAGAAATAAAGTTCTATGGGTAATCCTTGCGGCGTAGGTTGTAATTGACGCACCATCAAAATCAATTCTGTATTCACCCGAGGATTATGACGCAAATAATATTCCAGATAGTGACGAAATACATAAAGATTCACCTCCTCCTTTCCTGTCTTTTCAAAGCCTGACATCCAGACTTGTTTTTCAAATTTTTTCATTTGTTCCGGTGTACAGAAACGGACCGTATTCATATCTATATTAATAGAACGTTTCACTCTGCGTCCACCACTTTCCCTCATGCCACGCCAATTCTGAAACGAATCACTGACCAATGCATAAGGTGGGACTGTAGTTATAGTATTATCCCAATTGCGTACCTTTACAGTGGTAAGAGTCACTTCTATTACTGTACCGTCCGCTCCGTATTTCGGCATGGTAATCCAATCTCCCGGACGGAGCATATCATTGGCAGAAAGCTGGACTCCGGCTACCAGCCCCATAATCGTATCTTTGAAAACCAACATCAAGATAGCTGCAGAAGCACCCAATCCGGTAAGAATATTCACAGGATCTTTATCAATCAAGGTACTGACTATAATGATCACCCCTACACAAATCACAATCAGTTTTATCATCTGATATACCCCTTTCAGAGGATGATTCTTTAGTTTCTCATGTTCGCTTGAAATGGTATAGAGAGAAGTCAGAAAAGAACAAATCAACTTCATGGCTACAGCCGTGATATACACCCAGCATAGCTTCAGAATGAATGTCAAAGTCACAGGTTCATGCGGAAAAGCAAAAGGAAGCAATACATACAATATAATAGGTGGAATAAGATGACACATATTATCTAATACAGCATCATTGAATAAATAATCATCCCAAGTAGCCTGAGTCCTTGCCGTCAGTTTCTTTATAGTAGGAACTACTATTTTTCTACAAAAATAATCTGCCACAAAAGCAATGATCAGAATCCCTGCTATAATGACAATACGCTGGGTAATGCCCCAACTTTCCTGATGCACTCCCATCTGTTTCAATAAATTAGTAAGATCGTTGTTGATTGTATCCATATTTCCATGTGTTTGTCGCAAAGATACACAAATTCACCACAGATAACGCAAATCCATACAGTTTTTAAATCGAGTTGTCCGTATAAATCTGACCAATCTGTGGTGAAACCAAACAATTATTTTTTCTTAGTCAGCCATTTTTCCTGAATATGCTCCATCACTTCATACCAGTTAGGAATATAAATGGTAGCAAAAATTGTATTCACAGCCATACCGAACACCACTGCCGCACCCAGTGCCACACGGCTGCCTGCACCGGCTCCTGTGGCAAACAACAACGGCATCACACCCAGCACGAAGGTAAATGAAGTCATCAGGATAGGACGCAAGCGCACATGCCCTGCCTCGTATGCCGCCTCACGGATAGGATTGCCGGCCTTACGGTAATCACGGGCGAACTCCACAATCAAGATACCATTCTTCGCAGACAAGGCTATCAGCAGAATAATACCGATCTGGGTATAAATACTCACCGGAACCCCCATCACCCAGCAGCCCAACATCGCTCCCAAAATAGCAACCGGAAGCCCCATCACGGCAGCCACCGGACTTGTCCAGCTTTCATACTGTGCCGCCAGTACCAAATAGGCTACCAACAAGGCCATGATTAAAATAATTGTAGTAGTATTACCTGCCTGAGTTTCCTGATAGGCAACAGAGGTCCATTCATATCCAAACTCACCACCTAGCTGATTTTTAATCAAACTCCCCATAGCCTCTATCGCCTGTCCGGAACTACTGCCCGCAGCCGGCGTACAAGTGATGGAAGCAGCCGAATACATATTATACCGGTTTATCTGGTCCATCCCCAGTTTTTGTTCTATCTGCGTAAAACTGCTGAAAGGCACCATCTCTCCCTTCGAATTGACCACACTCAGTTTTAACACATCATCAATCACTTTTTGGGCTTGTTCGCCAGCCTCCAATTTCACTTGGTAGATACGGCCGAATTCCACAAAATCATTTACATAAGCCTGCCCCATGTAATACCCTAATGTAGAAAAGACCTGATTCAACTGCAAACCCATCAACTGAACTTTATCCCGGTCTATATTCAAAAAATATTGAGGTACATCCGCTTGATACATACTGCTCATGGAAGCGACAGCCGGTTCATTATGATAATTAGCCAATAAAGCCTCAACCGCCTTTTGCAGTTCTTCCGGACCCAAAGACTTACGATCCTCCAGTTCGAGTTGTAAACCACCCGTATTGCCCATACCTGGAATAGCAGGAGGAATAATACCAAAGACTTGAGCTTCCTGTATCATGGCATATGCCTGTCCGTTAAAACGATTGACCACCGCTTGAGCGGTATGCTCTTTACCCGCACGCTCTTTCCAATTCTTCAGCACCACAAAATAGGTAGCCGCATTAGGCAACTGACCACCTCCCATGATACTGAATCCGTTTACGCCCAAATAAGTCTTCACTTCGGGATACTCTGACAAAATAGCATCAATCTGCTTACCCACCATCTGTGTACGCTCTAAAGAAGAAGCTGCCGGAAGCTGAATGGCAATCATAAAATATCCGTCATCTTCTTCAGGAATAAAGGTGCTGGGCCATTTTACAAACATCAGAATAGCAATGACTGAGATTACGATATAAGAACCGATAGCAATGACCGGCCGTGCCAACAACCATTTTACCGAAGCGTCATAAACCCGCTGCATCCAGTCATTCATCTTGTCAAACCAGAGGAACAAACGCGCTTTATGCGTCGGGGTGGGACGGAGCAACAGAGCGCAGACTGCCGGAGTCAAGGTCAATGAGTTGAAACCACTTATCACTGTAGAAGCCGCGATGGTCAAAGCAAACTGTTTATAAAGCTGCCCGGAAATACCGCTAATCAGCGTAGTAGGAATAAATACGGCAAGCAGTACCAGCACCACTCCGACAATAGGTCCGGTAATCTCCCCCATAGCCTGCTCGGTAGCGGCACGGGCGTCCAGCTTCCCTTCATCCAGAATACGGGTGGCATTTTCAGTCACCACTATGGCATCATCCACTACAATAGCTATAGCCAATATCAAGCCGAACAGTGTCAATGTATTGATGGAAAAGCCTAAAGCAGCCATTACCGCCAATGTTCCGATAAGGGACACAGGGATAGTAAGACAGGGGATAAGAACCGCCCGCCAGCTTTGCAGGAAAAAAAAGATAACCAGCACCACCAGAATAATCGCTTCCACAAAGGTCTTCATCACTTCATCAATGGAGTCGTGTACCACATCGGTAGTATCCAACGTCACATTGTATTTCACCCCGGCCGGAAATGTTTCAGCCAGTTCCGCCATACGGGCACGGACGTGTTTAGAAACATCCAGCGAATTACTTCCCGGCAACTGGTAAACAGCAATAGCAGCCGTAGGTTGCCCTTTCAAGCGGGAAACAACTCCATACCCGGCACTGCCCAACTCAATTTTTGCAACATCTTTCAGACGGAGCACTTTTCCCTGGTCTTCCACTCTCAATATGATGTCGCCGAACTCTTCGGGAGTAGAAAGACGTCCTTTTACATTCAGCGTATATTGAAAATCATTATCAGCCGAACTGCCGATGGGTTGTCCCACATAACCGGCAGACACTTCCATATTCTGACTTTGAATGGCAGCATAAACCTGCTGCGGGGTAATATTGCGGATACGCATGGTTTCAGGATTCAGCCATACGCGCATGGAATAATCACCGGCTCCCATGACATCCACCGCTCCTACCCCTGGTACACGTGTCAACTGGTCTACCAGATTCAAATTGGCATAATTGGTCAGATAAAGGCCATCATAAATACTGTCACCACTCAGTGTAAGCATCATCACAATATTGGATGACTGCTTCTGCACCGTCACTCCCTGTACCTTCACAGCTTCGGGTAAAGAATTCAATGCTACACTGACACGGTTTTGTACCATCACAGTTGCCATATCGATATCCGTTCCCACTTCGAAAGTCACTGTCAGCGAATAAGCGCCTGATGCAGAGGAATTGGAACTCATATACAACATTCCGTCCACACCGTTTACCTGCTGTTCAATGGGGATACCGACAGTTTGAGCTAC
>ENA-UERM01001256-UERM01001256.1-human-gut-metagenome-genome-assembly--contig:-NODE-1256-length-14565-cov-6.681115_pt1 | contig 14565 bp, 20 predicted proteins | sample MGYA00242983_ERZ507983 | MGnify/ENA primary metagenome ERZ507983 (study PRJEB26167, sample SAMN06115432) | human gut metagenome | host: Homo sapiens | place: China:Shanxi | collected 2015-04-29...
TCCTAACGATAAAAAGCACTTGATTTTTGTTAGCAGGTTTCTCGTGGCTCCATGAGCGTCAGCTCATATTTATATGTTTGAATAAGGGAAAGCATGCAAATGTTCTGAGTTCTTTCAGTCTGAAAGGAAGCCCCACAGGCTTCCGGTCTGACGTCTGATGAGCCTGTGGCTCATCCCCGGTTTGTTTGCCTTTCTTTCCTATGATAAAATGGTATATGTAAGTTTTTGCTATGCTGCTAATGCAGCATGACGATTTGGGGAATTCCTGCCGCCGGCATAATCGTTCATGGAAATATAGATTCTGTGAGCCTGACTGCGCTGCGGTCATCATGGACTGTCTCTGTGGGGATGGAGTACGGTCGTGAGGGGCGGGGATAGAAGAGAGGGGAGAAAACTTATGGAATCATTGTCTTTACAGAGAAGAGCGGGGTTTACGTTCCTTGAAGTGATGATTGTGGTGATGATTATCGGTATCCTGGCGGCGATGGCTGTTCCCGGACTGGCCGGGGCAGCAGATGCGGCTAAGGAAGCGAGAATCCGGTCGGATTTGCAGACCATCGGATCGGCAGTGGAGCTTTATCATGTGCAGCATGGGGCTTATCCGGATTCTCTGGATGTGTTGGCGGAATCGGGAAACGGAAAGGAAGGCTATCTGAAATCGGTCCCGGAATCGCCGGATGAAAAGACATCCTATACACTGAATACATCCACAGGGGAAGTAACCTGTACTTTTAATAATAAAACGTACTCGTCGTACGGAACCAGTAAGGCATCTTCTGGTGCGTAACGTTTATAGTCTGGCTTTTCAGGAGGCTTTTTATGGCAGATAGACCTGTAAATAATCATAAGGGCATAGCAAAGTTTCTGACTTACAAAGGTCGCATCAGCCGAAAGCAGTTCATGATTTATCACCTGTACGCCTTCGTGGTGTGTATTACTTTTCTGAATCTGTTTCTTCTGGCATTTCCGGCCTGGAAGCTGGAGGCGCTTAAGGGCGCTGTAGGACTGTTCTGCCTGATTAGTCTGTTCTTCTGGGCAAGACGGGCACACGATCTGGGCTGGGATGCCCGTTTCATCCCCGTGCTGGCCGCAGCCAATCTGGTGGTATATGTATTGGATAGTCAGGGAATTCTGAGCGGTTCCGCCCATGTGGTTATCGGGCAGGGACTGCAGTTCCTTACCGGAGGCCTTTTCATGTATCTGCTCATGCAGCCAGGACATGTGGGGGCTAACGCATTTGGAGAAGATCCGGTAGAAGAGGAGCGGGAAAACCAGAAACGGAAACAGGAAGAATTTCGTGAATTTAAGAAAAAGAGGGAAGCTCTCCGGGAAAAGGTGAGGAGAGAGCAGGAAAAGCGGGAATACTGGAAGGATGCCATCAGCGGTGAGCCGATTGATGTGGAACCGGTGGAGAATAAACCGGTAGATCACCGAGTGGTGGAAGAATATACTGAGGAATTAAGGAAACACCAGGAAGAAACGGGGCACCATATCCACTGATACGGTCTGGGGAGGCCAGGTGGACAGGGCGTAAGGGAAATGACAGGCGCAGTGGGCTTCGGCTCATTGCGCTTTTTTTATGGGGGAAAATACATGGGGAATAACATCAGGGGAATGTTACAATGCCTGGGAAATCCGGTGTACGGGTTTCCCTGCTATATAGTTCTGGCCGCACTGGCGGTATGTGTGAGCAGCTGGCTGGGGTATAAAGGGGCAGCGGGAGGACTGCTGTTTTCTCTGCTGCTGTGTTTTCCTGCATGGGAGGACTGGAATACCCGGCTTATATCCGATGCCTGGAGCCTGGCCCTGCTGGGGCTTGGGCTTATCTGGCAGCCATTTGACGGGAGGAGGCTGCTTTTTTCTTATGCTGTGCTGGCAGCGTTCTGGCTGATTCTTTATGCCTGTAAAAGGGGAGGTGCCGGCATGGGGGATGTGGGACTTTCGGCAGCGGTTGCCTGCTGGCTTACGCCGGGAGAGGTTGTGCTGTTTCTCTGGTTTTCATCGGCAGCGGGAGCACTTTGTCTGCTGCCGCTTTATCTGATGAAAAGGCAGCGGGAAATTCCTTTTGCGCCTTTTCTGGCTGCAGGGGGGATTATGGCCTATGTGTGGGGACAACAAATCATATCGTGGTATATTTTGCTTTGCTGAAAGGGCGGGGATGCTGCTTCTGGAATGTCTGCTCGCTGCATCGCTTCTGGCACTTATGGTGTCAGCCTGGCCGGCTGCGGTATCATGGCATGAGGAGTATGTGCTGTATCTGGCAGCCAAAGAATTGCAGATGGCCATTCGGGAGGCACAGGTGCAGGCGAAGAATGATGATGTCCATTACCGTGGAGCCGCCGAAGGGGTGATATTCCGCTGCTTTATGCGGAATGGACGGGTAAGATATGAAACGTATCGCGGTGTAGAGCGGACGCATCCGTCAGGGAATCTGCCCTGCGGGGTGTCTCTTTCCGGTAATGGTACAGCACCGAAGATGGTTTTCTGCCGGGATGGTTTTGCCGGCCGCAGCAGGATTTATTCGTACCGGCTTACTTCCGGCGGCGGGAAGCATGCCCTGGTGGTGGTATGTGCTATGTACACAGGGCGTGTGCAGATCCGGCGGGGGTGAATGGATGGGAGGACGGAGAAAGGGCCTGATCCTGCTCTGGACGCAGTTGTGCATCTTTCTGGTCATGTCCATGGCGCTGGGAGCATTATGCATGATGCGTACGGCGATTACACGGGAAGAGGCATGTGAACGGGCGGCAGGGAGAATCTATCTTGCACAGGAAGTTATGGAGAAGATAAAATATAAAGAGAAGACGCAGCGGTTCATGGCGGTCCCGGAGGGAGCCGTGGAACGGGGCGGACAGATATTTTACGTAACGGTGCGGGAAAAGCCGGAAGAAATCCGGGGAGTTCCGCTGCTTTGTGTCCAGGTGTCGGTTAGGGACCGGCAGGGACAGGAAACGCTGTTTATTACCCACAGGAAAAGGAAGGAATAACCAATGGCCAGAAAATCATTTGAAGGAATGAGTGATGCAGAAATCCGCCAGTATATGATTGAACGGGATAAGAGGAACAAGAAGATTATATTTATGATTGTTCTTGCTGTGATTACTGTTGCGCCGGCTGTGGCGCGGTACAAGGAAATACTGACGCTGCTCATGGGGAAATAACAGGGGGAATGTTTCATGAGGGGAGTTCACAGGGGAGTTATAACACTGGAGCTGGTCATCAGTCTGGGGCTGATGGCCACGCTTTGTGTTGCCATCATGCCGTCAATTACTGCTATGGTGAAGTCGGTACGCATATTGTCCCGGCGTGTGGAGGACAGTTCCACGTCCCTTTTCATAGCCGATTTCCTTACGGAAAAGATAAGGAATACGGTGGAAGGGGTAGAAAAGGAGGCACGGCAGGGAAATACCTATGATTACCGGGAAGAAATGCAGGATGGTACATGGCAGACCTATACCCTGCGTCAGCAGGGCAGCCGGCTGGAGATAAGGATTCCCGGTGGATTTTCGCAGCCCATCACCGGAGGGGCCGGTGATGTGGAGACGGTGACTGGTGTGGAAGGGAATCCGCTGTTTACCGTATACACAGGAGGGCTGGTGGAAATAGCGGTCATTCTGGGTAAGCCGGATGGGAAGTACCGGCAGGTATTGCACACCGCGGTGTATCCCTATGCGGAATATTTTAATAAGGGGGATATATGGGAAGGCGAAGGGGCGCAGTAAACGTACTTCTTCTGTTCCTTATGATGGGTCTTACCGCAGTGGCCGGCGCACTGCTGGCTATGACGGTGCGGTCACTTACGGCGGTCTGCTCTTATGAGAACGGCCTTTGTGCTGTATATGCGGCAGAAAGCGGAGCGCAGTATGGTCTGTCACTTCTGGAACGGGAAGGAGTACCGCAGAACCAGGTGATAGAGTTCTCCGAGGAGGGAAGGACCTGTCATGTGGAATTCAGGGGTTGTGATGAAGGGGGAGGCATTCTGATTTCCCGGGGAACGCATGTGGCATCGGGGGCGGAGCGTTTTATCCGCCTGGAGTATGAGCTGAGGTCAGGGGAAACCGGATATGCTGTCATAGTGAATAAGATTGGAGCTTCACCATGGAAAGCCAGATAATGGAGTGGAGTCAGGGAATGGGGAAACGGCTGAAGGAATACTTCCGCAGCCGGGAAAGCCGCCGGCGTATGACCGGAGAATGGGATGCGGCGATTTCTGTCGGAGCTACCCTGTTTATGGTGACGGTAAGGAATGGACGCTTTCTGAAGGAAAAGGAATATATTCTCTCCGGCGAAGGGGAAGCCTCATTTGCTGAGGCTCTTTGTCGTGCTGAAAAAGATGGCTTCCGCCACCGGAAACTGCTATGGCTCATGAATGAACCGGATTTGCGGTGTGTATGCCGTAAGTTTCCCAACATGACGGAGCCGGAACTGGAAGAAACCATACAGTGGGAAGAAGACCGGCTGTTTGGCAGTGAGCCAGTGCAGTCGGGGTATCACATCCTGTCCTACACCCCGGAAGGATATGAGGTGCTGGTGTCCGCCATCCGGAAGGAAACAGGAGACAGGCTGGCCGCTGCGGCAGAAAAGGCCGGCCGGGTCATCGCCTGGGGGATTTCTCCACCGGACCTGTTTCGGATACGGGCGGGGGACAGGCCATGGATCCTGGTGCTGGGCGGTGCATCCAGGGGACAGGTATTTGCTGCAGGTGCAGAAAATGCCTGGCGGTCAAAGCAGCTTCGCCTCCAGGAGGATACGGCACAGGTGCTGGCAGAATTTGCGGCCCGTGTGAAGTTTCCTCAGGAAGAAGGCAGGGTGTTCTTTTTTCCGATGACTGATGGGGATAAGGCAGGAAAGCTGTGGTGCCAGGCGATGGAGGAGGCGGGGCTTTCTGTGACGGAACCGCTGTCCCTGCCAGGGGAAGCGTTATGGAAACCCCAGGTGATGGAAGCGGCTCCTTATATGCCTGCATGCTCTGTAAATCTTGCCAGAAGGGAGGACCGAGGTTTTTCCTTCTGGCAGAGTTCTGGCTGTGGAAAGAACCGGGTACTCCTGTTCTGCCTGGCTTCATTCCTTATGATGGTACTGTCCCTTTCCTGCTGTCTGTATGAGGCGGTATCGCTGTGGAAGGCAGAAAAAGTTATGAAGGAGATGGCGCCGGTGGCAGCAGCCCACGCAAAATGGGAGAAAGAAAAAGAATGGGAAAAAGCACTGGCTGAGGATCTGAATGTCTGGGAGAAGGGGAGTGGGCACTGGCAGAAACGGCTGATTTATCTGTCAGAGGCAGCCGGGACAAACGTGGTGCTTTCCTCTCTGGAGGGGCAGAATGGTGAAATACGCATTCAGGGTACCGCTATGACCGATGAGGAGGCCAGAGCTTTTGCTGATCTCCTGGGGGCGGCCTGGGGAGGCCAGGTGCGGATGGAAAACTGCGCCGGGAGGAAAACTCGCCGCTGCTGTCATTTTCCATGGTGTTCAGGGAAAAGGGGGAACCACAGGATGGAGGCAATCCGTCGGAAGATAAGGAAGAGCCTTTATAAGGCGGGCAGGCGGGGACTGGTGCTTATGGCCCTGCTGTTTTTGTGCATGACTTTCTGTCTTGGGCAGGTGCAGAGCCGCATGGAGGCTGAGACATTACGGTTGACGCAGGAAGCGGAGAATCTCCGGCAATGGAAGGCGGAGAGAAGTGGAAATTCCATGGAGGAGCCACCCCAATGGGCAAAATCAGGAGAAGAGGATGCCATTCATGGGTTTGAGAAGGCCGGTCTGCATATCCTGTCCAGGGAAGAACAGGAGGAAGAAGAAAAAATACAGGGAAAATAAGAAAAGAACATATTTTGTTGCATGGGACCTACATACAGCTGCTCCAATCTTTTGATATAATAAAGAGCGAATATAGAGGGGCGTCCTTTACGGTGTTCTCCATAACCCGTGATGACACGGGGCTTTTCATCAAAGGAGAACTGAGGACATTCCGCAGCCGAGGTACATATGAAGAAGAGAAATATCGTCCTCATCGGTCCGATGGGGACAGGAAAGAGCAGAACGGCGCGGATTCTGGCTGATGGCTTAGGCTGGCAGCTGGCCGATACAGACCGCATCATGGAAAAAGAAACAGGCATGAAAATGGCAGAGTACTGGCGGGTGGCAGGTGCGGAAGAATTTCAGAAGAAAGAGCTTGAAATTATTCGACGTGTAAGGTTTTATCACGAGGCTGTCATTGCTGTCGGTGGAAATTATCCCATGACAGAACAGAAATTTAATTTGCTGCAGCAGTATGGGCTGGTAGTGCTCATGTATGCCCATTCCTTCCGGCTCGCTGAGCGGGTGAAGAAGAAAATAGGGAAGAGGCCCACCATGGACTACAATGACGTGGAGGGGTTTGTCCGCCGCATGCGCCGGAAATGGATGAAATGGAGCGGCCGGGCGGATCTGGTGATAAACACCACCAGTTGTCATCCGGCTCAGTCCGCACTGACTATAGCCAGATTTATTGACAGACATCATATCAAATTCCTGAAGAGGATGAAGAAAAGAAGAAATGGTCACGGTCATTCCGGTCGATAAGGAAGAACGTACAATTTCTATCTTGACTCTTCATAAGATAAGGAAAGGAGCGGTTAGTTATGAAGACCATTGGTGTGCTTACAAGCGGAGGGGATTCACCGGGAATGAATGCAGCCGTGCGGGGTGTCCTCCGTGCAGCGTTCCATCATGGACTTTCCGTATGCGGCATCCGCCAGGGGTATAAGGGACTTCTCCATGAGGATATTGTGCCGATGAAACCGTACATGGCCGGTGGCATAGTTCACCGTGGCGGTACGATTCTCAAAACGGCCAGATGTCTGGAATTTAAAGAAGAAAATATGCAGAAAAAGGCAGCAGACATTCTGAGAAAGCACCACATTGACGGATTGGTAGTCATTGGCGGTGACGGCTCCCTTAAAGGGGCAGAGGCGCTGTATCGTCAGGGGATTTCTGTGGTCACCCTTCCGGGGACTATCGATAATGATATGCCGGGGACAGATGAGACCATTGGGTTCGACAGTGCGGTGAACACGGTGCTTCAGGCCGTGCATAAGATAAGGGACACAGCCTCCTCCCATGACCGGGCGGCTGTGGTGGAAGTTATGGGCCGCCATGCCGGGCACATTGCGCTGGCAGCGGGACTTGCCTGTGGTGCAGAATACATTCTGGTCCCGGAAGTACCGTTCAGCCGGGAAAAGCTGGCGGTGAGTCTGGAAGAACAGATGAAGACCGGACGTACCAACAGCATCGTCATCTGTGCAGAAGGTGCTGATGACGGCCGTGCTCTGGGCATGTGGCTTAAGGAGAGGACAGATATCGATATCTGCATGACCAATCTGGGGTATGTGCAGCGAGGTGGAGAACCTACTGCCAGAGATGCCATCCTGGGAGGTGTGCTCGGAGCGGCAGCTGTGAAAGCGCTCGCTGTTCACGGATATACTCATCATGTGGTAGGCGTGGAACGGAGCCGGGTTATCTATACGCCCTATGAACAGGCGGAAGAAAAGAGACGCACGTTCTCCCGCCCACTGTATGATCTGGCCGCAATGCTGGGGGCGGCGCAGGACGCATTTTCCATTGAGGAAAAATTCTGATTGTTACAGACTGACCGGGTGAAATGCCGGATTCTGAAAAGGGAAAAAGGCAAAACGCATAAATTCCCCTTGAAATAAGGCTTTTTGTTGACAGTATTAGATTATTTTAATATAATTGGTTCGTTACGGTGTATGAAAAAGCACCACAGCCATGACATAAGCAAGGAGGTGTTAAGCATGGCAAAAGGTAAGATGACTTATCAGCCAAACAACCTTTGGCGTAAACGTACCCACGGTTTCCGCGCTCGTATGAAGACTAAGGCCGGCCGTATCGTGCTCAAGAGAAGAAGAGCTAAGGGTAGAAAAGTATTAAGTGCCTAATGTAGAAGAACGGAAGGAAGACAGGCGGTACACGCTTGATCGCTCTTTCCGTATCCGGCAAAGCAGAGAGTACCGCAGGGTATATGCCCGCGGGAAAAGGTTCACAAACAGAGCAGCGCTTATGTATGTGGCAAAGGCTAAAAACAGACCTGTCCGTATTGGGTTTGTAGCTACCAAACATATTGGCCATGCTTTTGCAAGAAACCGTGCAAAACGCCTGATGAAAGAAGTGTACCGTCTTCATCGGCATGAACTTGCTTCCGGCCATGAAGTTATCATGCTAGCCGGCTCTTTTTTGACCGGCGCTTCTTTTTCAGAAGCGGAAAAGGCCATTCTGGCGTTGTGGCGTAAAGCTGGACTTATGGAGCGTAAGAAATGATGAAGGGCGTATTACTTTCGATGATTCGGTTTTATCGTCTGTTCATTTCGCCCCTGAAGTCTCCCTGCTGCCGGTTCATACCGACATGCAGTGAATACGCGCTGGAAGCAATTCAGAAATATGGAGCAATCAAAGGCAGCTGGCTTGCGGTCAAACGGATTTTAAAATGTCATCCTTTTCATAAGGGTGGCTATGATCCGGTTCCGTAGGCTGCTGCTTTTTTGCTACCGGAAGAATTATCAGTTACAGAGTCTATCGACTCTTCCTCTTCTTTTTGAAATTCAGAAAAGAAGGTATGTTGGGCGGATGAAATTAAGGCCGCACAAGGAGAACATATGAGCCATTTTCAGATTCCGATTTTCAGCACGCTGGTAGGCTGGCTGGCCGACATGATGGCGTGGGCTGTGCAGTTTTTCTATAATCTGACAGCAAGCCTGGGGTTCCCAAGCTACGGTATTGCGATCATTATCCTTACCATCGTCATTAAGGTGCTTCTGCTTCCTTTTGCACTGAAGCAGATTAAATCCATGAAGGGCATGCAGGAAATTCAGCCAAAGGTAGCGGCGCTTCAGAAAAAATATAAGAACGACAGAGCGAAGTTGTCTATTGAAATGCAGAAGCTTTACCGGGAACACAACATTTCCCCGCTGGCAGGATGTCTGCCACTTCTCATTCAGATGCCATTCCTGGTTTCCATTTTCTATGCACTGCAGGGATTTCAGTATGATTCTGCACATGCCAGCTTCCTCTGGCTGTCCAGCCTGGCATCCAAGGACCCGACCTATGTGCTTCCGATTCTGTCCGCAGTAAGTACATGGGCATTGTCTGCACAGACAGCACCGAAGAATGCAGAAGGGCCTCAGAAGATGATGACCTATTTCATGCCTCTCTTCATTGGTTATATTTCCATCAACTTCCCAAGCGGTCTGGTTATTTACTGGGTAGTCAGCAACCTGTCCCAGCTGGTTCAGCAGACTATTGTGTTCCACAAGGATAAGGGCCTGCGCTCAGTAATCAACAATGATTACCGTGAAAAGAAGGGCGTATTCACCATTCATGCGGATGGAACCCGCGATAATGCACCAAAGGGCCAGTATCATTCCCGCAGGGATGCACGCAAGGCAAGACGGGCTATGCGGAAAGAACTGGAAGAGGCCATTGAAGGAAAGACAGACGACAGTGATTCTAAGGAGTGATACGAATGAAAACGGTAAAAATTACAGCAAAAACTGTAGATGAAGCGGTTGCTGAAGGATTGCGAAAGCTGGGAGCAACCCGCGAAGAGGCCGTTGTTCGTGTCATTGAAGAACCGACAGGCGGTCTGTTCGGATTACTGCGCAAAAAGCCGGCAGTAGTTGAAATTTCTGTGCCGGACCTGGCAGGATCCACTGATATTGCCAAAGAAGCGGCACGCGTAGTCAGTGAAGCCTTCCATGACGTGGAAGAACCGAAGAAGGACGAGGTTCATCAGAAAGAAGATCCGGTACAGGCAGATTCTCCGAAGGAAGAGCCGGCACCGATGGCAGAACCCGTACTTCCTGGTGAAAAGATAGGGGGACGTACGGCCGGTGAACCGGGGGAAAAACGGCATATAGGTCTGGTTTCCACTCCGGAAGAACAGGAACCGAAAGCAGAAATCAAACTGGCTCCTCAGGAACCGGCGGAACCCGAAACGGTGGAAGCGGAAAAGGCTCCGGAAACAAAGCCGGAAGCAAAGACCAGTCGCAGGGAAAGAGAAGAATTCACCTTCTCTGAAGAAGAACAGAACGAAACGGCAGAAGCAGCCCGGGAATTCCTGAAAGGGGTATTCCAGGCCATGGATCTTAAGATTACCGTGGAAAAGATGCTGAGCCGTGAACAGATTCTGCTGACCCTGCATGGGGAACGTCTGGGCCTCCTCATTGGAAAGCATGGACAGACCCTGGATGCACTGCAGTATCTTACTAATCTGGCAGCAGGAAAGAAGTATCATCATCATTACTTCATCCTTCTGGATGCGGAAAATTACAGAAGCCGCCGCAGACAGACACTGGAAAATCTGGCAGCCCGCTGTGCAAGTAAGGCTAAACATACCGGTGAACCGGTTAAGCTGGAACCGATGCCGGCCGGGGAACGCAAGATCATCCATATGGCACTGAAAGATGACCCGCTCATCAGCACGGATAGCGAAGGCGAAGTACCATATCGCTATGTCGTTGTAAAACTGAAATAAATTCTGACAATCCGACCGGCAGACAATCTACCGGCGGATTGTTTTGATATAAGGAGAATTGCGATGAAAAAATGGATAGTTATGCTGGCGCTGGCTGCAATGAGTTTCACTGGCCACGCCTATGCGGCATTTTATGATAATTCGTCACAGTACATGATAGCCAGTGATACGATGGAAGGAAAATTCTATCTGGACCGTTCCTTTATCCGCCAGGAAGAACCGACGGAAAGCAATCCCTGTGCCATCAGCTTTGCCATCCTGTCCGTTCCCAGAAATGGCGGCATGCTGGAGCGCACATGGTATACCGTGTATTACGATAAGGCCAATAAAATAGCGTCCTACCAGGTCATCGGCGCCGATGCTCTGGATGCGGATGGCAACGTATCTGGTATCACTTCGACCCGCGGTGCCGGGGCCATGAAGCGTGCCATTCCTCTCCGGTCCAATATGTACTATCTGGCCGATGCGTGCTATCTTTATTTTAATCACGAACATTTCTACAGCCGTCTGGCTGATACGAAGTAACCCCCCGGAGAATGTTGGCAGTAATCTTCGGATATTGCAGGATAAGGTAGGTTTTATGCAGGCAGTCATTATTAATACACTGGCCATTGCCGTCGCGTCACTGATTGGGCTCTGCCTCCGACGGGGTATGCCAAAACGCATAACCGACGCGGTTATGCAGGCACTGGGATTATGTACCATACTCATTGGTATACAGGGAGCGGCAGGGGAAAAACATATCCTGATCCTTATTGTTTCGGTGGTAATCGGAATCCTCATCGGCGAATGGGGAGACTGGGATGGTCATGTGAATCGATGGGCTGAAAAAGTCACCTCACGGTATACGAAATCGGGAGATGCTGCGGGGATTGCCAACGCGTTTATCACCTCCTGCCTCATTATGAATGTAGGGGCCATGGTTATTGTCGGATCTCTGGCAGCCGGGCTGGCAGAAGACTATGCCATGCTTTACACTAAGTCTCTGCTTGATTTTGTGAGTGGTATTATGTTAAGTGCTGCCATGGGTATCGGTGTCATGGGATCGGCAGTCTTTACTCTGGTTTTTCAGGGGGGCATTGTCCTGCTGGCTCAATATGTGTCGCCGTTTTGTTCCCCTCTCCTTATTGAGGAATTGTCCCATACGGGAAGTCTTCTCATACTGGCCATTGGGCTTAATATGATAGGTCTTACCCGGTTCAAGGTACTGAATTATGTGTCGGCTCTGGTGGCAATACCATTCGTGCTATGGATATCTCAGATTATTTCTCAATGGCTGGCGTGAATTAGATAAAGCTATAAAATGTGGAGTACATTGCGAAAACGCGATGACTCCACATTTTTTATTTCAGAACTGAATTATCGATGAAATGTAGCCTTATTATACAAAAGGCGGAGATAAATATAGAAAATCAATGATTTTGATATAAAAACAGCCATCTCTTGTGAAATTTGCATGGCAAGCGTTCTTTATGTCGAATTGATATAGAAAGTAACCGGATTTTTTCTCATTTACGCATACCTTGCATATATTTTTATGCTACAATATAAACCATTAAGAATGTATTTATCTGTAATAGTGACTTGTTATGGATAAACGCGTACATTATAAGTTGTGAAAAGAAAGGTGTGTGTACTGGTGAAAAAAATCATAACAGCATTACTTTCCGCACTGACCTTGCTTATGGCCGGTGCACCGGCAGTGTTTGCCAATGAAGGAGTGCATGAACTGGTAGGGCAGACACTTCCTGTATGGAGTGTCATTCCTTTTGTGGGCATGCTGCTTTCTATTGCCATTGTTCCGCTCTTTAAGCCGGAATGGTGGGCAAAACATATGCTGGGTGTGGCAGCAGCCTGGTCTGTAGCCTTCCTGGTGCCATTTGCTATGGCCTACGGTGCAGGGGAAGCTTTTTTCCGACTGCTGGAATCCGTACTTCTTGACTATGTTCCGTTTATCGTCCTGCTCCTTGGTCTGTTCGTAGTAGCCGGAGGCATTGCCGTCAAAGGGTCACTGGCAGGGACCTCCAAGGTGAACACCCTGCTCCTTTTTATCGGGACATTCCTGGCCAGCTGGATTGGAACCACCGGTGCGGCAATGATTATGATACGCCCGATTATCCGTGCCAATGAATGGCGTAAGAATAAAGTACATATCATCGTGTTCTTTATCTTCCTGGTAGCCAATATGGGTGGCTGCCTCACACCGCTGGGCGATCCGCCACTGTTTATGGGCTTCCAGCGCGGCGTTCCTTTTGCCTGGACATTCCATATGCTGCCAATTCTGGTATTGAATCTGGTCATTCTCTTTACGGTATTCTTCCTTATCGATCACCGCATGTATAAGAAAGAACTGGTTGCTGGCCGTTCTCCGGATACCGGGGATGTAAAGGAACCTATCCGCATTGAAGGTGCACACAATCTGATTTACATCGCACTCATTATCATCGGCGTAGTATTCAATGGTCTGCTTCCGAAGATGTTCCCTGCCTTTGCCAATGGCGCAGGCATTCCGGTATATGATGAAGTCGTATTCCCTTATGCCACCCTGGTGGAAATCATTATCATTCTGGGTGCCGCCTTCCTGTCAATGAAGACTACCAGCAAGGCGGTAAGAGAAACCAATAATTTCTCTTTTGAACCGATTGAAGAAGTAGCTAAGCTGTTTATCGGGATCTTCGTAACCATGATTCCGGCACTGATTCTGCTGAAGGTTCACGGCGCTCAGCTGGGATTGTCCAAGCCATGGGAAATGTTCTGGGCAACTGGTATGCTCTCCTCCTTCCTGGACAATACACCGACCTATCTGGTATTCCTCCAGACAGCTGGTGCACTGGGTGAAGCAGTAGGTATTCATACTACGGTAGGTATTGTTTCCCAGGTTATGCTGGAAGCCATTTCCGCAGGTGCTGTATTTATGGGTGCTAACACCTATATCGGCAATGCACCAAACTTCATGGTTAAGTCCATCGCTGAACAGGATGGAATCAAGATGCCAAGCTTCTTTGGCTACATGGTATGGTCCAACTCCATTCTGATTCCTGTATTCATTATCGATACCCTGGTATTCTTCCTGGTATAAGATACGTAAAAAGAAACTGTGAGAAATGAGAAATCGTTTTTCACAGTTTCTTTTTATTTGTCTGAAAGCAAAAAGACAGGTTACAATGAATCAAAGATTTTCATCCAAAGAAAGGAGAGTCTATGGGAATAGAAATATCTTCTCATTTTTCATACAGGAAGCTGATGCGCTTCGTTTTCCCATCCATTGCCACCATGATATTTCTGTCAACATACAGTATCATTGATGGTTTCTTTGTTTCCAACTATGTAGGAGACAGGGCGTTTGCAGCGATTAATCTCATATTTCCTGCCCTTGGTATTTTTGGTTGTGTGGGGGCGGTCATTGGGGCCGGGGGCAGTGCGCTTATCGGTAAGCGGCTGGGGCAGCAGAGGATAGAGGAGGCTTGTTCCCTGTTTTCCTCGCTTTCTCTGGCTGGACTGGCCATAGGGGTTGTTCTGGCAGCCTGTGCCTGGTGCGTTATGCCCTGGATTGCATCCGGCATGGGAGCTGAGGGGGAAATGCTCAGAGAAAGTGTTTTTTACGGGCGAATCCTGCTGATTTCATTTCCTATGCATCTGCTGCAGAGCATTTATCATTCCTTTGCGGTGACGGCAGGAAAACCGCCGCTGGCATTCTGGACTAATGTAGCATCCGGTGTGATTAATCTGGCATTTGATTATCTGTTCATCGTATACTTTGGCTGGGCTGTGGCCGGGGCTGCATGGGCTACCGTGCTTGCGGAATTTACCGTCGGATTGCTTCCGGTTCTTTATTTCATTCTTCACCGGGATGGGGTTCTTCATCTGGGATACCCCTGGTTAAGACTGGAGGATTTCCTGAAGGTGTGCAGTAATGGGATTTCTCAGTTCCTTACCGGGGTGTCCATGTCCTTTCTGGCTATTGTGGGCAGCCACGAGAATACTTTAGTACCATAAAAGTGTAGTTGTTGGAGAATAAGCTGCTCCATCAGCTGCAC
>ENA-UERM01001264-UERM01001264.1-human-gut-metagenome-genome-assembly--contig:-NODE-1264-length-14512-cov-5.317492_pt1 | contig 14512 bp, 9 predicted proteins | sample MGYA00242983_ERZ507983 | MGnify/ENA primary metagenome ERZ507983 (study PRJEB26167, sample SAMN06115432) | human gut metagenome | host: Homo sapiens | place: China:Shanxi | collected 2015-04-29...
ACTTTTGAGTAAATATTGTGTACATAAACCAATAAATAAACCTTCACTTACGCTTGTTACTTAACAAACAAATTAATTATAATATGAAAGCATTAATAGGTAAAAAGGCACCGGAATTCCACGCTCCGGCAGTAGTGAATGGCAATGAGATCATCGAAGATTTCTCTTTGGAACAATATGTAGGCAAGAAGTATGTAGTCATGTTTTTCTATCCGATGGACTTTACATTCGTTTGCCCGACAGAATTACATGCCTTCCAACAAAAGTTACAGGAATTCGAAAGACGTAACGTAGCGGTGGTTGGTTGCTCCGTCGATTCTCAATTTTCTCATTTCGCATGGTTAAACCAAGATAAGAATAAAGGAGGTATCCATGGGGTGACTTATCCACTCGTATCCGATTTTTCCAAAACCATCTCTGAAAACTTTGGCGTATTAGCTGCTGATTATATTACGAACGAAAGTGGAGAACTTATCTCCAGAGGAAATCCGGTCGCTTACCGGGGTCTGTTCTTGATTGACAAAGAGGGCTTGATCCGTCATTATGTAATCAACGATTTACCATTAGGCCGTAACGTAGACGAGGCTCTCCGTATGGTCGATGCCTTACAGCACTTCGAAGAATATGGCGAGGTTTGCCCGGCAAATTGGTCCAAAGGAAAAGACGCCATGAAAGCGACAAACGCAGGAGTCTCTAATTATTTAAGCCATCATTGATATATTGCAAGAAAGGGGGCTAAGCCCCCTTTTTTTATACTATTGAGACAATCGTTTACACTTTCCCGAGATGTGCGAGATGTCCAAACAATACGCTAATCATAGTAAATCTATAAAAAAATAATATACATTTGCGTCATAAAGTTGACACATGATAAATATTATAGATCTATGAGAGCAAGAATAACCTTATTATTATTCGCCATTCTTTACAGTTTCACTTGTCTGGCACAAACTAATTTTGAAAAACACTTCACGAAGAAAAGTCTCCGGATTGATTTCGCATTGAGTGGGAATTGGGATTTCCAAGCCGCCGCCATACAACAACTCCGGGAAGAACCTGTCTGGGCGGGGCCGGTCAAAAACTTGATTGATCCGTTTGGTTATGGAGGGTATTATATTAATGTATATGATAAAGCCGGTAAAGAGTTGATCTACTCACGAGGATTCAATACGTTATTCGAAGAATGGAGAAGTACGGAGCAAGCGAAGACCGAGACACAATCTTGGACAAATAGCATCTCTATCCCCTATCCGAAAGCTCCTGTCATCATTGAGATTACGGCAAGAGACAAGGCCGACATGCAGTTCCATCCTTTATTGAAACAAGAGATTGATCCGGCCAGTATTTTTATTGACCGGGGGAAACTCAAGGAAAACCGGATCACAAAAATCCAATACAACGGGGATTCCTCCGGGAAAGTAGACCTCGTATTCTTAGCGGAAGGTTATACGGCGGACGAACAAGAGAAATTTGTAGCTGATGCCAAACGTTTTACGGAGGCATTGTTTAAGACCCCGCCTTATGACACTCGCCGGGAAGATTTCAATGTCTGGGCGGTAGATGCCGTTTCGGAAGAATCGGGAACAGATGTATCCGGTAAAGGTATATTCAAGAATACAGCGTTGAATTCCGGTTATTATACGTTCGGTGTAGATCGCTATTTAACCACCCCGGATATGAAGTCTATACGTGACGCCGTATGGAACGCTCCTTGCGACGCAATCTTCATCTTGGTAAACACGGACGCTTACGGTGGTGGCGGTATGTATAATTTTTATGCCATGGGAACCGCCGATAACCCGCGTACCCCAGTCGTATTCGTTCACGAGTTCGGACATAGTTTCGCCGGCCTAGCCGATGAATACTTCAGTTCCGAGGTCGCTTATCAAGATTTTTATAATTTGAAGTACGAGCCTTGGGAACCGAACATCACGACCTTGGTTAACTTCGATGCTAAATGGAAAGATCTTCTGCCGGCTAATACACCGGTACCTACCCCATTAGATGACGCTCATAAAGATAAGGCAGGCGTATTCGAGGGAGGCGGTTACATAGCTAAAGGCATTTATCGCCCGATGGATCACTGTATGATGCGTGATTACGCTCCATTCTGTCCAGCTTGTAGCCGGGCGATCTTACAGATGATCGACTACTTCACGGATAAACCGATAAAACATTAAAAGGAAAGAGCGGGTACCCTAATAGCTTTGTTACATCAACTATTAAGATACCCGCCAGCACTAACCTATCAACATTTATTTCATCATCGGAACTTCTATCAAAAGAACTTTAGCGTGCTTCAAGACTTCTATCGTAATGCTATCGGTTTCCCAGAATCCGGCCCCGTCACGCTTAGACAGGATCGTATTACTTACCTCCACCTCTCCATCGATCACGAATAAATAAACCCCATTATTTTTACTATGTAGCTTATACTCCTTTACTTGACCGGCATCTAGGTTTCCTAAAGAGAACCAAGCGTCTTGGTTGATCGACGCAGGAGCGCTACCGTCCGGAGCGATGATCAAGGACAACTTATTCTTTTCCGAAGTAACCGGGCGCACGTCATAACTGGCATAATGAGGCTTGGTATTCTCCTCACGGGGAAATACCCATATTTGCAAGAACTCCAATTGTTCATTACCGCTGTCGTTGAACTCGCTATGCACGATACCGGTACCGGCGCTCATCACCTGAATATCTCCCGGCGTAATCACCTCGCTATTCTTTATGCTATCCCCATGGCGTAAATATCCCTTTAACGGGATGGAGATAACCTCCATATTCTTATGTGGATGCATATCGAATCCCTCACCCGGCGCCACGGAATCATCATTCAATACACGTAGCATCCCGAAATGAACCCTTTCCGGATTGTAATAATTAGCAAAGCTAAACGTGTGATGTGTTTTCAACCAACCGTGATTCGCATACCCTCTGGATTGAGCCTTATCAACTACAACTCTCATATTTTCCTCCTTTTTAAATCTACATTAATAACAAATCCATAACTATAAATGTTGCGTGACGCATATTTCGAACATTTCATGTAAACATGTGATTCATATATGAACAGAAATCGCTACTTTTGCGCAATTAAAAAAACTCATCCTGTAAATATAAAATCTTATGGCAATCTACTTAAACGATGTATCGAGAACATTTGGTGAGTATTTACTTATTCCCGGTTTAACCACCAAAGAATGTATTCCCGCAAACGTTTCATTGAAAACGCCGCTTGTGAAATTCAAGTCTGGCGAGAAATCCGCTATTGAATTAAATATTCCTTTCGTTTCCGCGATCATGCAATCGGTTTCCGGCCCTAAACTGGCAATCGAGTTGGCTCGCAACGGAGGACTTTCCTTCATCTTCGGCTCGCAACCGATCGAGAGCCAAGCGGATATGGTTCGCAAAGTAAAGAAATTCAAGGCCGGATTTGTTATCAGCGACTCTAACCTTACGCCCGAGAATACCTTGGCCGACGTGCTTGAGCTAGTCCGCCGGACAGAACATTCTACGATTGGTGTGACAGATGATGGTACGCCTAACGGCAAATTGCTAGGTATGGTAACCAGTCGCGATTACCGTGAAGGCAAAGACCCGATCGACATGAAGGTGAAAGATTTCATGACCCCGTTCGCTAAACTAATCGTTGGCGAGCTAGGCATGACCTTGAAAGAGGCGAACCAGATTATCTGGGATCATAAGTTGAATACATTGCCAATCATCGACAAGGATCAGAAGCTTCAATACTTTGTATTCCGCAAGGACTACGATAGCCACCGTGAGAACCCGAAAGAGTTATCTGGCGGTGATAAGAAATTATTAGTAGGCGCCGGTATCAACACCCGCGACTATAAGGAACGTGTTCCGGCATTGGTAGAGGCTGGCGTTGACGTATTGTGTATCGACTCTTCCGACGGCTATTCCGAATGGCAGTACGAGACCTTGCACTGGATCAAGGATACCTACGGAGACAAGGTACTGGTTGGTGCCGGAAACGTGGTTGACCAAGATGGTTTCAACTACTTGGCTGACGCCGGAGCGGATTTCATCAAGGTAGGTATCGGTGGTGGTTCCATCTGTATCACCCGTGAGCAGAAAGGTATCGGTCGCGGACAGGCTACCGCCTTGATCGACGTAGCGAAAGCTCGTGACGAGTATTTCAAAAGACACGGCGTTTATATCCCTATCTGTAGCGATGGTGGTCTGGTACACGATTACCATATGGTATTGGCGTTGGCTATGGGTGCCGATTTCTTGATGATGGGCCGTTATTTCGCCCGCTTCGACGAGTCGCCTACGAAGAAGATGAAAATCGGAAACAACTTCGTGAAGGAGTATTGGGGTGAGGGCTCTAACCGTGCGAAGAACTGGCAGCGCTATGACATGGGTGGGAACGAATCCTTGAAATTCGAGGAAGGCGTGGACAGCTATGTACCGTATGCCGGAAAATTGAAAGATAATTTAAACGTAACATTGGGTAAGATGATCGCTACGATGTGTAGCTGTGGTTCCATCTCTATCCAAGAGTTGCAGCAGCATGCCAAGATCACGCTTGTCTCCTCTACGAGTATCGTTGAGGGTGGCGCTCACGACGTGATCCTGAAAGAGCAGAATTAATTACAATATGTATTCTAGTAGAGGCGTGGCACGCTACGTCTCTACTATTTACACATTCAAATAATTTACCATGAAAAATCTATTACTTACAGTTATCCTTTTGTGTTTTTGTTTGCCATTCGTAAAAGCCGCCGATCAAAAGATGATCTTAATCTCAACCAATGAGACGGACTTGATTTTACAAGTAGCCCCCAATGGACGGCTCTACCAAACTTATCTAGGGAATAAATTAGTAAACGAATCCGAATTTGAGAACCTCTCATGGAATATCCAAGCCGGAACGGATGGCAGCGTATCAACCCGTGGATGGGAAGTATATCCTTGCTCAGGAGCGGAAGATTATTTCGAACCAGCTTTCGCCATCCAGCATAACGACGGAAACATGACTAGCATATTCAAGTATGTTTCCAGCGAATCTAAGAAACTAGACAATAACGTTACGGAGACAATTATCTCCCTGAAAGACGATGTATACCCAGTGGAGGCTAAATTACATTATGTAACCTTCGCTAAAGAAAACGTGATCAAGGCTTGGACTGAGATTCGTCATATGGAGAAGAAACCGGTCACGATTACCCAATACGCTTCCAATATGCTTTATTTCGAGAGTCCTCGCTATGTATTGACCGAGTTTAGCGGTGACTGGGCCAAAGAAGTACAGATGAGCAGCCAAGACTTGAAATTCGGGAAAAAGATTATCGATACGAAACTAGGCTCCCGTGCCGCCATGCACGCTTACCCGTTTTTTGAGATTGGGTTAGGTGCCCCGGCCAGCGAGAATACAGGAGATGTTTTAATGGGAACGATAGGTTGGACTGGAAACTACCGCTTTACGTTCGAGGTGGACAACGCCGGTAACCTTCGTGTCATCTCCGGCATCAATCCCTATGCGTCCGCCTATGAATTGAAACCGAACGAATGGTTCGTCACTCCTGAGTTTATCTTTACATTGAGTAATCAAGGAACCGGAAAAGCCAGTCGTGATATCCATGATTGGGCACGTAATTACCAGATCAAGGATGGTAAAGGCGATCGACTTACCCTACTGAACAACTGGGAATCGACCGGTTTCAATTTCAACGAGAAGAAATTGGAGGAACTAATGAAAGAAGCCAAGCATCTAGGTGTAGATATGTTTTTGCTGGATGATGGTTGGTTCGCTAATAAATACCCTCGTCAAAACGATAAGGCCGGATTGGGCGATTGGGAGGTTACACACGATAAGTTGCCGAACGGCATTCCTCATCTGGTGCAGGTCGCTAAAGATGCCGGCGTGAAATTCGGTATCTGGATCGAGCCGGAGATGGTAAACCCCAAGAGCGAACTTTTCGAGAAACACCCGGACTGGGCGATCCATCTACCGAATCGTGAGACCTATTACTATCGCAATCAACTTGTCTTAGACTTAAGCAACCCGAAAGTACAGGATTATGTATTCAGCGTGGTGGATAATATCATGATCGAGAATCCGGATCTGGCTTTCTTCAAATGGGATTGCAACAGCCCGATTACCAATGTCTATTCCCCCTATCTTAAAGAGAAGCAGAATCAATTGTATATCGACCATGTACGAGGTGTCTATAACGTATTCAAACGGGTAGCCGAGAAATACCCTCACCTACCGATCATGCTTTGCTCCGGTGGGGGTGCCCGCTGTGATTACGAGGCATTGAAATATTTCACGGAATTCTGGTGCAGCGACAACACCGATCCGATCGAGCGTTTGTATATCCAATGGGGATTCTCCCAGTTCTTCCCGGCAAAGGCAATGTGCGCCCACGTGACTAGCTGGAACAAGAATACCTCCATCAAGTTCCGTACCGACGTGGCCATGATGTGTAAGATGGGCTTCGATATCAGCTTGAAGGAAATGAACGAAGACGAGATGAAATATTGCCAAGAAGCGGTTGCCAACTACAAACGTCTAAAGGGCACAATCCTCGACGGCGATCTCTACCGTCTTGTTTCCCCCTACGAGACCAACCATTCATCCGTGATGTACGTGGATAAGGCAAAAAGCAAATCCGTCCTATTCGCTTATGATATCCACCCTCGCTTCGGAGAAAAGACTTTCCCCGTAAAGCTACAAGGATTGGACCCGAATAAGAAATATAAGGTACAAGAGATAAACCTCATGCCGGGCCAGAAATCGACCTTGGTTACCGACGGAGGTACCTTCAGCGGAGATTTCTTGATGAAAATAGGAATGAACGTGTTCTCTACGGCTCATGCCCATAGCAAGGTCATAGAGCTGACCGAGGCTCACTAACTAAATTGTCAACAGAGAATGGACATTATCCGCGAGATAACCCCACTATCGGAAAAGGACTGCTTTTACATCGTAGACCGGCGTAAGACAGAATTTACCTATCCGATCCATTGCCACTCGGAGTACGAGCTCAATTTCATTGAGCACGCTCCGGGGGTAAGGCGTGTGGTCGGTGACTCTGCGGAAGTGATCGGAGAATACGAGTTAGTATTGATAACCGGGAAAGAACTGGAGCATGTCTGGGAGCAGAACGCATGTAAATCGCCTTTGATCCATGAGATCACGATCCAGTTCTCTCCCGATCTCTTCGGGAAGAATCTATTGGAGAAAAACCAATTCAACAGTATCCGGAAAATGTTGGAGAAAGCCCAATGCGGCATCAGTTTCCCGATGTCTTCCATCCTGAAGGTTTACCATTTACTGGAAAAGCTGGTTTCCGAGGAGCAAAGCTTTTATGCGGTCATCAACTTCTTAACCATCTTATATGAGCTTTCTGTCGAGGAGAACTACAAAGTATTGGCCAGCTCCTCATTCGCTAAAATAACAGATATCCATTCCGAGAGCCGTCGTATCCAGAAAGTACAAAATTACATTAACGAACGATACCAACAGGATATCCGCCTAAACCAACTGGCGGAACTCGTAGGTATGGCCCCTTCCGCTTTCAGCCGTTTCTTCAAGTTGAGGACCGGGAAGACCCTCTCCGACTATATCACCGATATCCGTATCGGTTACGCCGCCCGCATGCTGGTGGACACGCAACGATCCATCGCGGAGATTTGTTATGACTGCGGCTTCAATAACCTCTCGAACTTCAACCGTATCTTTAAGAAAAAGAAAAACTGCTCTCCCAAAGAGTTCCGGGATAACTACAAAAAGACAAAAATCATTGTATAAGAGACCTTTTTAACAGGGATAAATACATATCCCCCCCTATTTCTATACAAAATCCCCCCTTCTCTTTTCCTTCACACATCTATCTTTGCGACCAGTCACAAAGGCTTTCATGCCTACGGCTACCCCATCGATGTGTTAAAAATACACTCCGGCAAAAAAGTATTATTCTTGGATAAAATAGTATTTGAACGCACTTGGGATCCGACGTAATTTTGCGACAGAAATTAACAATACATATTAACAACAAAAAACAATTGCCTATGAGGAAGGACCGAAAATCTAATGTTTTTAGCAGTTAACCGCTAATGACCCTATTGAGTAAATGAATTTTAGTTTAGCCTTATATGATTTAATGTAAAAAATAATGAATTCAACAATTAAGAAAACGACGCTGTTTTTAGGCGCATGTATGGCCTTCCAGCTAGGTGGCATACCACAAATGTTAGCCGCCCCTAGTACTTCGATGGAAGTCATGCAACAAACAAAAAGAATCACTGGTACCGTGAAAGACGCAACAGGAATGGAAGTCATCGGTGCCAATGTTATCGTAAAGGGAACGACAAACGGAGTGATAACCGATTTGGATGGTAAGTTCAGCTTAGAGGCCGCCCCCGGCTCTATCATAGAGATCTCCTACATCGGTTATATGACCCAAGAGATTCCCGTAACCGCCCAAACATCCGACTTACAGATCACCTTGAAAGAGGACTCACAGAGTTTGGACGAGGTAGTGGTAGTAGGTTATGGTGTACAAAAGAAAAAGTTGGTGACAGGTGCTACCCTTCAAGTAAAGGGAGAGAATATCCAAAAATTAAACACGACAAACCCGCTAGGTGCCTTGCAGAGCCAAAGCCCGGGCGTCAATATCGTAGCGAACTCCGGCCAGCCGGGTAAGAGTTTCGATATCAACATTCGTGGTGCCGGAACGAACGGCAGCACGACTCCGCTATACATTATTGATGGCGTCGAAGGCGACATCAATTCCTTAAGTCCCGCCGATATCGAGAGCTTGGACGTATTGAAAGATGCCGCTTCCGCCGCGATCTACGGTTCACGTGCGGCCAACGGTGTTGTATTGATCACGACAAAGCAGGGCAAACAGGGTAAATTACAGGTTAGTTACGACGGCTATGTAGGTTTCCAGAACGTATATAAGATGCCGGACTTGCTGAATGCAAAGGAATACATGGCAGTCATGGACCAACTGAACTTCAACACGGGTAACCAACCTTACACGTGGACGAATTACATGTCACAAGAACAGTACAACCGTTACATGAGCGGCGAGGATGAGGGTACCAACTGGCTTGACGCAATCCGCAACAAGAACGCCATTACTACCAGCCACTCCTTGAACTTGGCCGGTGGTACGGAACGCTCCAAATTCTCCACGGGTGTATCCTACACGAAACAGGAAGGTACGCTAGGCAAGCCGGTCGCTTCCGACTACCAACGTTTCACGGTTCGCATGAACTCTGAACATATTTTGTGGAAAGAGGGTGACTTGGATATCATCACATTCGGAGAAAACCTGTACTATAATCATAATGAATCTTCCGGTATCTCCGAGGGTAATCAATACGGTAACGACATCTCTTGGATGTTACGTGCCAACCCGCTGGTTCCTATCTATAACGAGAACGGGGATTACTATATGTATGACGACTTGAACAAGGCCGGTTGGTTCAACTACAACTCTTATACGAGTAACCCGATCGCCGCAATGGTCAACTCCTCCCGTGGAAACAACAAGAGCAAAAACTACGGATTAACTATGGTTGGCTACTTGAAGGTACAACCAATCAAGGGACTCGTCTATAAAGGACAGGTCAGCTACAAACAGAACTCCAGCTCTTACCGTGGCTACAGTCCGGCTTATAAACTAACCTCTACCGATCAAAAACTAACCAATGAGGTTACCCAGAACATGACGACTGGTTGGGACTGGCAGATCGAGAATACGCTTAGCTACACCTTCAACATCGAGAAACACAACTTCGATGTATTAGTCGGTCAATCCTTCAAGAAGAGCGGTTTCGGTATGGGTGAGTATCTGGAGGCAACGGCGAACGACCTTCTGTTCTCCGACTGGGACCGGGCTTATATCAGCAATAGCATGGCTTCTCAGCCTACCTCAGCCAAAGGATATCCGACAGGGGATAACGCCTTAGCGTCATTCTTCGGACGTATCAACTATAACTTCAACGAGAAATACATGGCTAGCGTGATCTTACGTACGGATGGTTCCTCGAACTTCGCCCGTGGTAAACGCTGGGGTACATTCCCTTCCGTATCGGCTGGTTGGGTCGTGAGCAATGAAGATTTCATGGAAAGCACGCACGACTGGATGGACTTCTTGAAGATCCGTGCCAGCTGGGGTCAGAACGGTAACTGTAATATCGATAACTTCCAATATTTCTCGACCGTAGCGTTCGACCACCTCGGACAATATTCCTTCGGCAACAACAAGGGTACGGCCACGCAAGGCGGTTATGCCAGCATCATGCCGAACGAGGACGTGACATGGGAGACTTCCGAGCAGTTAGACCTTGGTCTGGATGCCCGTTTCCTAAGCGGCCGATTGAGCTTGAACTTCGATTGGTACAACAAGAAAACCAAGGACCTGTTGATCGTTGCCCCGATCCTAGACTCTTACGGAACGAACGCTCCCTATATCAACGGCGGTACCGTGGAAAATAAAGGTGTCGAGATCGGCTTAGGCTGGAACGACCAGAAGGGCGACTGGACGTATGGCGTGAACCTAAACCTTGCCCATAACAAGAACGAGGTTACGCAGATCAACAACAAAGACGGTTACATCCTAGGTCCGGACAAGGTACTGGCCGAGAACACACGTCCTGTATCCCGTATGGAAGTAGGACACCCGATCGGTTATTTCTGGGCCTATAAAACGGAAGGTGTCATGCAAAACGCCGACGACGTGCAGGCTTATCTGGATAAGAACTGTAAAGGCAACGCAGCCAACTCCCTGCAAGGTAGCTCCATCCAACCGGGTGACTTGAAATTCGTAGACGTGAATGGCGACGGCGTGATCAACGAGGACGACAAGACCGAAGTCGGCAACCCGCACCCGGATATCACGATGGGTCTAAGCTTCAACGTTGGTTACAAAGGATTCGATTTAGCGGTAACCACCTATGGGGCCTTCGGACAACAAAATATGCGCTCTTATCGTAAGTTTACCGACGGCAACGTGGAGAATTACACCTCCGAGGTATTTGAGTACTGGCACGGTGAGGGAACCTCCAATCGTTATCCTCGTCTGGTTCCGGGTAACACAGGTGTCAACTTCCAACAGATATCCGATATCTTCGTGGAAGACGCTAGCTATTTCCGCATCCAGAACGTTACTTTGGGCTACGACTTCAAGAACCTATGGAAGAACTGCCCACTGCCGCAATTACGTCTGTACGTAAGCGCCCAGAACCTCTTCACCTTCACGGGATACAAGGGTATGGACCCCGAAATCGGTACGAACGATAGTTATCGCGAGGACAATCCTTGGGCAAGAGGTATCGACTTAGGTTCTTATCCTTCACCCAGAACTTATATGGTAGGTGTTAACATTAAATTTTAAGAGAAAAGCAACATGAAAAAGTTAATATATGCAATATGTATGGGCGCTGCCGTAGCCTTCTCAAGTTGTGAGGACATGCTCGACACGACCAATTACACAGAGAAGACAACCGCTACATTCCCGGAGTCGTACGACGATGCCCAGCAAATGATAGCAGGCGTTTACGCCAGCATGGCATCCGTTTGCGCCAACCCCGAGAGATCGTTCCTTTATTACGCCCAACTAGCCAGCGATGACGCACTAGGCGGGGGCGGCTCGAACGACAAGCTGATGCAGGCCATGGACCTGCTCTGCAACTATCAGTCCGACATGACCCGCCAGTTCTGGAAAGACCGTTATGCCGGCGTATTCCGTGCCAACAGCGCCATAGAGACCTTAGATAACTGTCCGGACTTTCCTTCCACGGAAGCACGTAACCAATTGATGGGCGAGGCTCTCTTCATGCGTGCCTATTTCTACTACGAGCTAGCCTCGATGTACAATCGTGTACCCCTAATCACTACATCCCAGACAAGCGACGTGCCACAGGCAAGCCCCGCCGAGATCTGGGGACAGATCTTGCTAGACCTTAAGACAGCCGCCGACATCATGCCCGCATGGCGTGGAGGTACGTCATCCCTTGAGGCAGGACACGTCGACAAGTACACCGCCGAGGCCATGTTAGGCCGTGCTTGGTTGTTCTACACCGGCATGTACGGGAATGGCGAAGATATAGCCGCCTTGACCAGCGCCACTTACAACCCGCTGACCTCCGTCACCTTGGCCGACGGCTCTACCCTAACGAAGGATCAAGTGATCTCTTATATCGATGATTGCGTGAACAATTCCGGATATTCCTTAGCATCCGACTTCCGTAGCCTTTGGGCTTACACGAACCGTTGCACGGTGAACGATTTCGAATACACCGCCGGAAAAGGATTGAAATGGGTAGAGGATGATAACGCCGTCAACCCGGAATCTATGTTCGCCATCAAGTTCAATAAGCTGGCCAGTTGGAATACTACCATCGCTTTCGCCAATGGTTACGCGCTTCATTTCGGTCTTCGCGGAGATCAAGACGTAGCAAATACCTTCCCCTTCGGACAAGGTTGGGGAGCCGGGCCTGTAGCACCGAATTTCGTGAACGATTGGGCAAGCGCAGAACCAAATGACATGCGTCGCGACGCTTCCGTATATCGTACAGACAAATTACCCGCTTATAACAAAGGCGGTTGGGCGGACTTCGTACAGGAAACGGACTACTATGCCATGAAATGGTCTCCTGTCGCATGCAAGACATCCAATGACGAGAGTGGCTACTTCAAGACCTTCGAGAACGAGATGTACGGAATCGATGGCTGGACGCAAGGCGCGAATAACCAAGCCTTGGACAACATCCACGACTTGGTATTGATCCGCTTCGCTGACGTTCTCTTGATGCAATCCGAGCTCAAGGGAGATGCCACCGGTATGAATAAGGTGCGGGAGCGTGCCGGCCTTCCGGCTATCGGCTACTCGCTCCAAGCTCTGCAAAACGAGCGCCGTTGGGAATTAGCTTTGGAGGGTACCCGTTGGAACGACATCCGCCGCTGGCACATTGCCGCCGCTGCCTTGCAGAAACAGATAGGTACGCCTATCTACATCGCAGGTAATCCTGCCACGAACAAGGCGCAAAATGGTGGTTACGCCTCCCGCTACAACACCTCCGCCGGTTTCATGAAGATACCTGAGAGCCAGATCTCACTCTCCAGTGAACTCCAGCAGAACGAAGGTTGGGGAGCGGACGCCGAGTACAATGGCTGGACTAATTAATAACCTTTTAATTCAGAATATACAATCATGATAAAGAATATATATTATATAGCAATGGCATTGATCGCAGGAATGATGGTTTCCTGCGACCCAATCACAGAAAGTGATCCGGGCATATCCGCCAACTTAACCGAGGCGGATCTGCAAGCCCGTGTAGCGCTTACGCAAACGACGGCCGGACAAAACAAGTTCACCTTCTCCACCAATCCCACACTGACGGTACAGGTATTGGATCAAGACGGGGCCATCCTAGCCACCGGAACCGAGGGTTCCATCATTGGCACTCCTCCCCTCACGAGCTTGACCGTCCGGGCTATGAACCAAGACGGCTCCATCACCTCTTTCTCTAACGATGTGACGATCTCCGAGTATGTGGATGTGCCTTCTATTTATGAAGGATTATTCGGACCGGAGTATAATTCTGTAACTTGGGTTTGGGATACAGATGCCAGCAACGGCCTTTGGGGAAATGGTGCTTATATGGAAAGCACAGGTCCGGAATGGTGGCAAGTTCAAGCCACAGACATCGACCAACAATGTACTGAGAAAGGATATGCCAAAGATGGGTTAGAAGGTTGGATGACTTTTACCTTGGCTGGCAAGAAAGTAGAAACCAGCCGCGGTCAATCCGGAACAATCGCATGGGACTTATCCGCTGTAGCCAAAGAAGGTTGGGATCAAGGTACATTAACGTTCACCGGAACCATTCCTTTATTAGGACTGGTGAAAATGGGAGACACTGATGATACCTTCGCTCCTCAATATGAATATCACATCTTGGAAGCGGATGGTGAGCATCTTAAACTAGCGGCTCCGAAACCCGGCGCAGGTGATTGGGGAGAGGCTTGGTTCTGGAATTTTAAAACAAGAAAATAAAGAAAATATATCATGAAGAAAGTATTATTCATTCTATATTGCACTATTAACAACAACTGTTATTAATATCAATGCTGACGTAAATGGTCCATCACCTTCCTATGCCGCAGAAAGAGAAGGGTATTCAAAAATGTACGTTACAGCTCAAAATCAGGACGCCCATATATCAATGGTTATTGAAGATCAAAATTTCATGGAATATACTATCACCAGTGGTTTTTATAGTGGAGGTCCATGGGTTTACTTTGTTGAACATGGAAAGTATAAAGTTGTTTCCATAGATAAGGGATATAGAGTCTCTTGTAATGGATCTACAGTTCAAGTAGGATCTGTCATAACTTTTAGCGGCGCAACTGGGCATATTGGATTTTTAAACGTTCATTATTATAATATTATAATAACATAATATTATAATATTGCAATACCATTTTAAAATTCGGAAAATTTAATAAATTATT
>ENA-UERM01001276-UERM01001276.1-human-gut-metagenome-genome-assembly--contig:-NODE-1276-length-14333-cov-6.372896_pt1 | contig 14333 bp, 13 predicted proteins | sample MGYA00242983_ERZ507983 | MGnify/ENA primary metagenome ERZ507983 (study PRJEB26167, sample SAMN06115432) | human gut metagenome | host: Homo sapiens | place: China:Shanxi | collected 2015-04-29...
TGGAAGTATACCGATAAAGGCGAATGTTGAAGATGAATAATTCTTTTTTACCATCGTTAAGGATGGCTTATTAAGTGCGCCCAAATTTGGATGAACGATAATTTCTCCTAACGATAAAAAGCACTTGATTTTTGTTAGCAGGTTTCTCGTCATTCCTCTTATCTCTTACCTCGAACCTGTCTTTTCGTAGGAAAACATGCAAATGTTCTGAGTTCTTTTTGTCTGAAAGGAAGTTCCACAGGCTTCCGGTCTGATAGTCTGGCTGGTCAGATGGTCATCCCTTTCTTCAGAACGGGAAATCTCTGGCCATCTTTCCTTTTTTCTCGCCTTGATTTGGAAGCGAGTTTGATGCAGATGCAAGAAAAGTCAGAATAGGGGGTCCCTTTCGCTGTATTAAACATACGCGTAAGGTTTCCCTATTCTGACTTGACGAAGCGAATGGACTTTTATTTCTTTGATGTCAGTTAAATTCTGACGATTTTGATGCAGTGACAAGAAAGCTCCATGGTGGGCGGATCGAACTGTATTTGTATACGTGAGGAGCGCACCGCATGGGGCCGGCACAGGCAATGAGTCTTAATTTCTTTAGTGAAATTGATTTATAACAAGTTTGGCTCAGTGGCAGGGAAAAGCCGGCCTGGGTTTTCCCGAACTGTATTTAGCCATACGTGAGGGATGAGCGGAGCTCATGGTCCGCAAGAGTTGCCTTAACAAACTATAGGCAGGGCGGCGCAAAACATTCTATTTTGCCCGGGATGGATACTACGTATAGCATTTTGATAGGAAATAAAAGATTTTCTGATTTCTATCGTGCCCTGATTTAGAGGCGAGTTTGATGCAGGCAATGGGTCTTAATTTTTTTAGTGGAATTGATTTATAACAAGTTTGGCTCAGAGGCAAGGAAAAGCCGGCCTGGTTTTCCCGAACCGTATTTAGCCATACGTGAGGGAAACCCAAACCGGCTTTGACGAAGCCAATGGGCCAAAATTGCTTATAAATCAGAAGTTATCAGCATGCAGTTCAAAGAAACTTCTCGGATGCTTGCAAACCGGGCATACGGTTGGAGCAGTGGTGCCTACTACGATATGTCCGCAGTTGCGGCATTCCCAGATCTTAACTTCACTGCGTTCGAAAACCTGCTTGGTTTCTACATTGTGGAGCAGCTTTCTGTAGCGTTCTTCGTGTCTCTTTTCGATAGCGCCTACCTGACGGAAGCTTTCTGCCAGATCATGGAAGCCTTCTTCATCCGCTTCTTTGGCCATGCGGTCATACATGTCGGTCCATTCCATGTTTTCGCCTTCTGCTGCATGCTGAAGGTTTTCAGCGGTCTTTCCTCCAAGACCGAGTTCGTTGAACCACATCTTGGCATGGGCTCTTTCGTTATTTGCAGTTTCTTCAAAAATAGCTGCAATCTGTTCAAATCCCTGTTTCCTTGCAGTGGAAGCAAAGAATGTGTATTTATTTCTTGCCATGGATTCGCCTGCAAAGGCTTCCCACAAATTCTTTTCTGTCTTGGTTCCTGCATATTTGTTAGCCATAATATACTCTCCTTTGTTTTACCATATCTTCGGCATTATGTGCCGTTTTCATTATACTACGCCAGACAACCGGTGTGTATCCTGTGTTTTTCTCTCTAATTGAGAATAAAACAAAACGCAATTTATGTTATGCATAGATAAACACAATGCCTGAAATTCATCATAATCAAAAAAAGAATGGCTGATATTTCCCGCCATTCCTTGCTTTTTACCTATGTTCAGAGTATACTTCAGATATTCAATACATGAGAATTGAGTTAAACATTTACATTATAATGTTAGATTGGAGGAGTCATGGACTTTCCATCACTTCACATTGGAGAACTTTGTGCCTGGGTTCCGATTATCCAGGGCGGCATGGGTATTGGCATCAGCCTGTCTTCCCTGGCAGGAGCGGTGGCAAAAGCCGGCGGTATCGGTGTCATTTCAGCGGCGCAGCCAGGTTACCAGGAAGATGATTTCTTCAGAAATTCCTATGGTGCCAACGAACGGGCCCTGGCAAAACATCTGGCCAGAGCGAAGGAAATCGCACCAGGCGGTGTAATCGGTGTCAATGTCATGTGCCGGGGGCATCATTACGCCGAATATGTAAAATGTGCAGTCAAGAACGGGGCAGATATTATCTTTTCCGGTGCCGGACTGCCGAAGAGCCTGCCTTCTCTGGTAGAAGGGACAAAAGCGAAGATCGCACCCATCATTTCTTCAGCTAAGGCGGCATCGGTTCTGCTTCACCTCTGGGAAAGACACCATCACCGCACAGCGGATGCTGTAGTTATCGAAGGACCGAAGGCTGGCGGACATCTGGGATATACCCGTGAAGAGGTCGCCCAGTGGGGGAATGGCGGCTATGAGAAACAGATCGGTGACATCCTGAAGGTCGTTCATTCATATGAAGAAAAATTCAAAAAGAAGATTCCTGTAATTTTTGGCGGCGGCGTGTTTGATAAGGCAGATATCAGCCATTATCTGTCCCTTGGACTTTCCGGTGTACAGATGGCTACACGCTTTGTGGCCACAAAGGAGTGCGACGCATCCGATGCGTTCAAGCAGATGTATGTAAAGGCCAGAAAGGAAGATATTACTCTGGTCAACAGTCCGGTTCATATGACCGGACGGGCTATCCGCAATGCCTTTGTCAGAAGAGCAGAGAAGGGGCGTATTGCGCCGGACTGCTGTTTCCATTGTCTGAAAACATGCAATCCTGCCACTACACCATACTGCATCACTATGGCGCTGATTCGTGCAGCTAAAGGAGATGTGGATAATGCTCTGATTTTCTGCGGAGCTAATGCGTGGAAAATCAACGAAATCACCACGGTTCCTGATTTGATTCATGAGTTGACCGAGTAAAGATAAGCCTGTGGCTCAAGGAGTTATGGCTTATTATAGCCGACTGGTGTGGCAGCAAAATCTTGTTGTCACGCCAGCCTGCCATGCATAAAGAATTGTGGTCAATGGCTGGAAGACATTCCCGCCATTCCTTTCTGGAGAGAGACGGGCCATCGTAGATGGCGGAGAGTTGATACCACTTTGTTTGAATATGGGAAAGCATGCTGATGAGCAGAGTACAAAGACTGCAAAAATGGATAAGCCATCCATGAGCTCTGTTTATCTCTGAATTTCGCATTAAGTTGAGATGAATAGGATATACCCGATAAAAAAACGTCCCTGAACGTACTATTATGTACAGTTCAGGGACGTTTTTTTATCGGGATAGGCTGGTCGCCCAAATTAACCGAAATTTACTTTCCTACACAGAAGTTCTGAAAAATCGAATTAATCAGTTCATCATCTACATTTTCACCGGTGATTTCTCCCAGTTTGTGGAAGGCTTCTGTGAGGTCTACTACGATGAAGTCCGCCGGAAGTTTATCAGCGCAGGATTTCTGAGCCTGGTGAATCAGTTCCAGTGATTTTTCCGCCAGATCCATGTGGCGCAGGTTGGTGAGGAAGAGCTGGCGTCCTGCATCCAGATCTTCGGTGTGCATAAGTTTCTGAATCAGTTCTTCCAGCCGGTCAATGCCGCTTCCGTATTGTGCAGACAGGTGGATAATTGGCGTTTCTTCAGAAATCAGGGAGCGGATTTCCGCTTCTCCTGTCTTCTGTTCCAAATCGTACTTGTTCAGAATGACGATGGCCTTTTTTCCTTCCAGGGAGGAAAGGATGCGGCGGTCTTCCTCCGTGAGGGGAACAGAGCCGTCGATGACCATGAGGATTAAGTCCGCTTCCTCCATGGATTTTCTGGCTCGCTCGATACCTATGGCCTCTACCTGGTTTTCTGCATCCCGGATACCTGCCGTGTCCATGAGGATGAGCGGAATACCACCAATACGTATGGACTCTTCAATGGTATCCCTTGTGGTACCCGGCATGTCTGTGACGATGGCCCGGTCTTCCTGAAGGAGTGCATTAAGGAGGCTGGATTTCCCTGCATTCGGGCGGCCGGCAAGAACGGTCTTGAATCCGTCCTGAATAAAGCGGCCCCGATGGGAGCGGGTAATCAGCTCGGTAAGGGACTGATTGATTTCCTCCAGTGCTTTGCTGATTTCATCCACCGTAAGATCTTCCAGGTCTTCTTCCGGATAATCGATAGTCACTTCCAGTTTGGTGATAAATTCTTTCAGCTTTTCCCGGGTTTCATGTACATATTGAGACAGGGCACCGGACAGGTGGCTTTCGGCCTGTACCAGGGCGGCCTGTCCTCTGGCGGTGATGATATCCATGACCGATTCGGCCTGTGCCAGGTCGATACGCCCGTTCAGGAAAGCGCGCTTGGTGAATTCCCCTTTATCGGCAGGAACGGCGCCATGGCGGAGAGCCAGGGAAAGTACGGAACGCAGGGCTTCTACAGAGCCGTGCATCTGGAATTCCACCACATCTTCTCCTGTATAGGAATGCGGAGCTTTCATGTATACAGCCAGTCCCCGGTCTACGATACGGTCATTATCCATAACCTTGCCGTAATACATCATATAGGGAACGGCATCGTGAAAATCATGAAGTTTCTTTGTTTCAAACATCCGGTTGGCGATTTCTGCAGCGTCAATACCGCTTAAACGGATAATGCCAATGCCACCTTCTCCGGGAGGTGTGGCAATAGCTGCAATGGTTGTCTGTTCGTACATAATGGACTCCTTTGTTTACAAACATATAGCTTATTATACCATGATTGGGCGTCTTTCACGGTTCCATGGTACACTGTAAGGCAGAGGATTAGGACAGAGGATGACAGATATGCAAACCATACAGAATCAGCTGATAAGGGAAATCCGCCGGCTCGGTCTTCCTGTGGAGTTTGCCCTGGTACTTGCCGGGGAGCTGAAGACAGAGAAAATGATACGACGCATGGTGGGGTATCTCCGCCATATGGAGGAAGCATCTCCTGAGGAAATTGCCGATGAAATGCTGGCTATACTGGCCGACAGGGATACATGGCGGGAAAAGAAAATCAATGAGTATTACAATGCCAGGTACAACAGGTACCTTAATGACAAATAACGAAACGGCATACCCGGCAGCAGGAAGCCGGATGCAGGAAGAGAAGAGGAGAAGCAGATGAATAAACAGGGAAAATGCCCGGTAGTGCAGGGGCAGGACTACGAAGTTTCTGTTACCGATCTGGGAATTCATGGAGAAGGTATAGGTAAAGTGGAAGGCTTTACCGTATTTGTCCCCGGCGCGCTGCCTGGAGAAAAGGCAAAAGTGCGCATCAGCCGGGTAAAGAAATCTTACGCGGTGGGCAAGCTGATTGCCCTTAAGGAAACGACGCCCCATCGGGTGAAGCCGGAATGTCCGGTATACGACCAATGCGGAGGATGTCAGATTTCCCATCTGTCATACGAGGCGCAGCTGGAAGTAAAGCATCGGAGTGTGGTGAATGTCATTGAGCGCATTGCCGGGGAAGATGGCGCATTGGTGGAACCGGTGATTCCGGCAGCGCATCCGTTTGGTTATCGTAATAAGATGGCCATTCCGGCCGGATTTGTGAAAGGGGTTCCGTCCCTGGGGTATTATCGCCAGGGGACGCATGACATTGTGCCTACGGCGTTCTGCAACATACAGAAGGAAGAAAATAACGAGCTGCTCCGTTTTGCCGCTGAATTTATACGCAAGCACTCCATTTCCTGTTACAACGAGAAGACTGGGAAAGGAAGCCTTCGTCATGTTATGGGCCGGGTTGGCGATGACGGAAAACTTATGGTGGTGCTGATTACTGCCACACGTGACCTGCCCTGTGAGGAAGAATGGGTCAGGGAAATGACCGCAGCGCTGCCTTTTGTTGTCTCCATCTATCATAATGTACAGGACCGGAAGGGCAATGTGATTCTCGGGAAAACCATACGGAAGCTTTATGGAAGCGATACGCTGAAAGCATCCATCGGAGCGCTCCAGTTTGAAGTGTCACCTTATTCCTTCTTCCAGGTGCACAAGGAACAGGCAGAAGTGCTGTACAGCAAAGCGCTGGAATTTGCACAGCTCACCGGAGAGGAAACGGTGATTGACGCCTACTGCGGCACCGGGACCATTTCCCTCTATCTGGCCCAGAAGGCAAAACACGTGCTGGGTATAGAGATTGTGCCGGCAGCCATTGAGGATGCGAAGAAGAATGCATTGAGAAATCATGTGGACAATGCGGATTTTGTCGCTGCCGATGCTGGAGTCATCATGCCGAAGCTGTACAAACAGGGAAGCCGCCCGGATGTCATCGTCATGGATCCCATCCGCGCCGGCTGCAGCGAGGACGTACTGAAAGCGGCAGCGGGAATGGGACCGAAACGCATAGTCTACGTATCCTGCGGTCCCTCTACCTTTGCAAGAGATGCGAAAATTCTCGCACAGATGGGATATCAGCTCAGGAAAGTCCAGCCAGTGGACATGTTCCCCCAGACGACCCACGTAGAGCTGGTAGCACTGCTGGAAAGAAATAAGTAAGCCGGATATATGGATTAAAAAATCAAGAGGATGCTTCTGCCGTGCCAGAAAAAGAAAGCAAAAACAAGCATAAAGCCAGAATAGTGGCGTTATGCGATCTGTTCATACAATTATGGTAAGGAGTGTGCAGGCCATGCGGGGCCTCAAAATTTATTTAGCGGATGGTACGTATAATGGTACCGTTACGATGAGCAGCGACTCATCCAAAATATCAGCGATCCGAGTAGCCAGAGAAAAGATACGGGATTATGACAATGAATTAGGCGGGCCAGGGGTATATCTCCTCCTCGTTGGTTCTGATGCCGTATATGTAGGACAGACGGGACTGGATACGATTCAAAAAAGAATCCAGAATACCCATTCAGGGGAGATTGATTCATTGTGGCACACGGTTCTGGGATTTAAATTTACGGATTTTACTATCAGCAGCAATGAATTGCTCTTTATTGAAAATGCAATGTGCGAATATGTGTATGAGCACTTTAACCGATGTCTGACTACGAGCCCGCAAAAGAAAAATTGTACAAAGGCATTCAGAAAGAGACACTATCATCTCAGCGGAGTACAGATACATACCTGCGAAAATTATATTGAGGACATAAAGGACTATATATCTATGTTCCCTGCCGGAATTTTTCCTTCTTTGCCTAAGCGGAAAGAGAGCACTGGCGTTAAGAAAGAAGTATTGCAAATTTCCGGGAAAAAAGTGAAAGCCACTGCGTATATATTGGGGAATCAGTTTGTCGTGTGCAAAGGTTCAGAATTCAGTATTACAGAAACATCATCATGTCCCGCACACGTCCATAAACACCGGAAGGAATTGATGGCTGAAGGAAAAGTGCAGGCTGGACGATTTACGCAAGACGTACCTTTCAGCAGCCCCTCTGCAGCGGCTGCCTGTATAATCGGGAGTTCAGCCAATGGTCGCAAGATGTGGCTATATCCTGACGGAAAGAGCATTAAAGAAAAGGATGAATCCGCAGAGTAATTATTTTCGCATAGGGATAAAGCGAAGGCGTTGAAAAAACAGAAAAAATAACTTAGTCGCTCACCGACAAAGAAAAGCGACCAAGATAGCGACTAAGTTATTCGGGGGAAAAACATCGATTTTTTTGCCGATTCATTAACAGACAAGGCATGGAAAAGCGAAATTTGCGGAGGGATAGATAGTATGGATTTAAAAGATGTGAGTATACAGTCGGAAAAAATCAGAAATCGCTATCATGAATTAGAGAAGCAGATTCATGGTTCGGCTTGGACGGCAGAGGAAGATGCGCTGGCGTTTTTAACCGATGCCGGATTAGTAGGCCGGCTGACTATGGACAGGCAGGGCCGGTGGCCCAGTGAGGACAGGGATATACTTCCATCAAAGATTGGAGAATGTGTCTGGTGGCTGGCTGTTCTTGCGGACAGAATGGATTTGGACTTTTCGGATTGTGTAGAGGAATTTCTCAAAGAGCGTCTTCTCTCTTTGGAAGAATAAGTTCAGCTGATACGAATGCTTCTGGAAAGCCCGACTATGCCTGTAAAAAACAGTACAACCAAAACAGGAGGTCCGGGAGGCATGCAGGCAGTATCTGGCATTTCTGATAGACAAAAACAGTGGCAGGAATAAAGGCAAGCTGACTTCATCATCGAAATGTTTCACGTGGCGCCAATGGCTATAAAGATGACATGCCATGATATTCTGAAAAACGCTGTGATTCCATGTAAGGAGCCTAAGTGTAATCGCTGATTGCTCAAATCTGTTAGGATAGGAGTATAGTCAGCGATTATTTTTATTGGTGAATTTGCCCTGGGTGGGGCAGCCGGAGGAGGAGTCATGCCGTTTTTTATTGTCAGCGAGGATATTACGGAAATGGACGTGGATGCGGTGGTGAATGCTGCGAACACCGATCTCCGTATGGGAAGCGGGGTATGTGGGGCGATTTTCCATGCTGCCGGAAAGGAACAGATGGAAGAGGCCTGCGCCCGGCTTCGTCCGGTGAATACCGGGGAGGCGGTAATTACGCCCGGGTTCAACCTGTCGGCCAGGTATGTCATCCATACGCCCGGCCCCATCTACCGGAAAGATAAGGAGGCTGCCTGTTAGCGTCAGCTTCGTGCATCGTATCGGAATGCCCTCTCTCTGGCAGCAGAAAATCATTGTGAAAGCATAGCATTCCCTCTGATTTCCTCGGGGGCCTACGGGTATCCAAAAGAAGATGCCCTGCAGGTGGCAGTTTCTGCTATCCGTGAATTTCTTGAAGTGCACGAACTGACGGTATATCTGACCTTGCTTACGGAAGTGGCTATGATTCCACCGTGGGACCAGATGGATATACGCAGGTATCTGACCGAGCAGTATACAGGGGAAGCACTGGGAATGTATCAGGGAGCAGCGGATGCGGCGCTGCCGGATATGGATTTTTCACGGGGAAAATGCGCCCTTCCGGAAATCGGCTCCCCGAACATAGCGGGACCGGAGATTTTTCAGGAACAGCTGGACGAACCGTTTAATAAAGCGCTGCTGCAGCTTATTGATGCCAAAGGAAAAACGGATGTGGAAGTATATAAAAAAGCCAACATCAGCCGTAAACTTTTCTCCAAAATCCGGACAGGCCGCGGATATATGCCCGGCAAACGGACTATACTGGCTCTGGCTATCGGACTGGAACTCAGCGTGGAAGAAACCGAGAATCTGCTGGAACACGCCGGATTTGCATTGTCACAGAGCATTTTGTCAGATGTTATCGTAAAATATTTCATCAGCCATAAAAAGTATGATATTTACGAAATCAATGATGCGCTGTTCCATTACCAGCAGCCACTTCTGGGATCGGCCTGAATCAGCGAATGGTCCTGCACACCGGTAGTTCACTTGTCGCCTGGAAAGCGACCCGGAGAGGCTTCCTGTCCTGTAAGATGAAGATAACAAAACAGAACAGGAGGTACTTACCAATGAAAAACAACAGAATTGAACTCGTATTTATCCTTGACCGGAGTGGTTCCATGGGCGGATTGGAAACGGATACCATAGGCGGCTTCAATGGGATGCTGAAGAAGCAGCAGGCGGCAGAGGGAGAATGCCTGGTTACCACCGTCCTTTTTGACGATGAATATGAACTGCTTCACAACCGGATGGATATCCACGAGGTAAAACCGATGACTGACAAAGAGTACTACGTCCGCGGATGTACGGCACTCTATGATGCCGTAGGCCGGACCATCCATACCATAGCCGCGGAACAGCGACCAGATGACAAGGTACTCTTTGTCATTATTACCGATGGCTATGAAAACTCCAGTACGGAGTATACGGGCCCTAAGGTAAAGGCAGCCATAGAGAAAATGAAAACAGAACGGAACTGGCAGTTCGTCTTCCTGGGGGCCAACATCGATGCCGCAGAAGTGGCAGAGGAAATTGGCATAGACAGAGAAATGGCAGCGGAATATGCAGCCGATGAAGAAGGAACCAGCCTCAATTACGAAGTGTTAAGTGACATGGCCATGGACTTCCGGCTTTCAGAAGGGGATACCGTAGGATGCGCCCCGCTCGAACGCATACGCCGATATAAGGGGAGCAAGGAGAGATGAGCTAAAGCGCAAAGGCCGCAAAGCCTTAGACGGTCAGACAAACAGACTTCAGACCGGGAACCGTTCCGGTTCTCTTTCAGACAAAACTGTTGTGCTTTTTATAGAAAATTCATATAGAATGCAGAAGCTAAGAGAAGTAAAGTATGAGGAACGTTTCCCGTTCTGGAGAGAGAGGGGAAAAGCCGCGAACTTTGTTCGCTGTAGGCAAAAATGGCGACGCCATTTTTGAGTCGGTGTGAACGCTCTGCGTTCACAGGTCGGCAAGAATCCTCACGGATTCTCGAGACGGTGTAAAACATGCTGTTTTACAAGGGGGAAAGCGGAATGTTCTCTTTTAAAAAGGCAAGTATGCAAAAGCTCTGCAAATGGAAAGCATGCAAAACGTTTCCCTCTCTGGAGAGAGAGGGGGACCGACGTACGTCGGTGGAAAGTAGAATGCACTATGTAAATCAGAAGGAATGACGGTTCCCTGTTGCTCCTCGATTTTTATCAAAAGCCATACGCAGCATCCACCCCCTGTGCTCCCCAAGGAGCACACCGACCTGGCCTTTTGACGTTAAGCCACCGACCCGAGAATCCTGAAAGGATTCTTGCCGACCTGCGAGCCGCAAGCTCGCACCGACCATGAGCGTCAGCTCATATTCATATGTTTGCATGAAGGAAAAATAAAGATGTTGCAAATAACCCTTCTAGAAAACATTCCTTATTTTCTCAAATCTCAATTCTCGTATCTCATACCTGTCTTTTATGCACAGGAAAGACTGTAAATATTCAGACGTGATCAGGTGACAAGAAATGGCAGACATGAATAGTCAGTTTATACAGGGAATACAATTCGACTGGAATAATCTGGATGAAGACAGCTATGTGAGGGACATTCAGGCGTTTCAGGGACTGGAAACCCTGGAATTCAGCAAATCGGTCACTTTCTTTGTAGGAGAAAATGGAAGCGGAAAATCCACACTGCTGGAAGCCATTGCGGTGGCACATGGATTTAATCCCGAAGGCGGTACAAAGAATTATGTCTTTTCCACCTATGATGAATACCCTGAATTATGCGATGCCATACGGCTGAGTAAAGGATATCGCAAGGAAAAATGGGGATATTTCCTTCGGGCTGAAAGCTTCTATAATGTGGCTACCCAGGAAGAACAGTATGCCGATATCGCTCATCCTTCGGCTGAATATCACAAACAGTCACACGGGGAGAGTTTTCTTGCTCTGGTACATGACAATTTCGGTGCGAATGGCCTGTATCTTCTGGACGAGCCCGAAGCGGCCCTGTCTCCTCAACGATAGCTGACACTGCTCTGGGAAATCGTCCGGTGTGTGAAGGAAGGTTCGCAGTTTATCATTGCCACCCATTCTCCCATCCTGCTGGGAATTCCCGGTGCAGATATCCTCTGCTTTGATAAAGGGGCCGTTCATCGCTGCTCTTACGAAGAAACAGACAGCTATCAGATAACGGAACTTTTCATCAACCACAGAGAAGAAGTACTGAAAAACCTGCTGGCAAATCAGAACTGACAGCAGGATACAAACAAAAAAAGGATTCTGGAAAACCATCCATAGTCAGATGGAACTCCAGAGTCCTTCTTTGTTTGGTGGAAATGACAAAAGACAGATGAGCGTATGGATGGCAGAAACGGGCAGGATTAAATGTTATAATTATGTTATATTGGCATATTATGCCCTAAATAAAAGACCGAATGTTAGGAGAAGCACATGATTACAGGAGAATTGAAGAATAAAATAGACAGCCTGTGGGAAATATTCTGGACGGGCGGACTGACCAACCCGTTGGATGTGATTGAACAGATGACTTATCTCATGTTCATTCATGATTTGGATGGCATGGATAATCTGCGCGCCAGAGAAAGTGCTATGCTTGGCCTTCCTTATAAGAGTATTTTCACTAAAGAAGTGACCATTGGGAATCGGGTTGTGGAGGGATCGCAGCTTAAGTGGTCCATCTTCCGTGATTTCCCGGCACCAAAGATGTACTCCGTTGTGCAGGAAATGGTATTTCCGTTTATTAAAGACCTGCATGGAAATAAGGAAAGTGCATACGCCAAATACATGCAGGATGCAATTTTCAAGATCCCAACACCTCTGATGCTTTCCAAAATCGTGGACGCTATGGATGCCCTGTATGACCAGATGAGCGGGTTGCAAGATACGGACGTCCGTGGCGATGTATATGAATATCTCCTGTCCAAACTGGAAAATTCCGGTGTGAACGGACAGTTCAGAACACCACGGCATATCATCAAAATGATGGTTGAACTGATGCAGCCGGGGCCGGATGACATCATATGTGATCCGGCCTGCGGTACATCCGGATTCCTCGTAGCAGCCGGGGAATATGAAAAGAAACATCATAAGAAAGAAATCTTTTTTGACAGAGTAAAAAAAGACCATTACATGAATCATATGTTTCACGGATATGACATGGACAGAACTATGCTTCGTATCGGGGCTATGAATATGATGGCCCATGGCATAGAAAATCCGGATATTGAATACCGAGACAGCCTGTCTGACCAGAATCCTGACCGGAATAAGTATACGCTGATTCTTGCTAATCCACCTTTCAAGGGGAGTCTGGATTATGATATCGTTTCTGCCGATTTGCTGAAACTGTGTAAGACGAAAAAGACGGAGCTGCTTTTCGTTGACTTATTCATTCATATGCTGAAAGTGGGCGGCCGGTGTGCCTGCATAGTTCCGGATGGGGTACTCTTTGGCTCATCCAAAGCCCATAAGGCCATTCGCAAGGAACTGATTGAAAATCAGAGACTGGAAGCTGTCATTTCCATGCCTTCCGGGGTGTTTAAACCCTATGCCGGTGTGTCTACCGGAATTCTGATTTTCACAAAGACAGACCATGGCGGTACAGATAATGTCTGGTTTTATGATATGAAGGCAGACGGCCTTAGCCTGGATGATAAACGAACACCCACCGAAGCCAATGATATTCCGGATATTATCGAACGTTTCCAGCACCGGGATCAGGAAATGAAACGGGAACGGACAGAACAGTCCTTCATGGTACCAAAGCAGGAAATCGTGGATAACGGATACGATCTGTCCATGAACCGGTACAAGAAAATTGAATATGTTCCGGTAGAATATCCGCCGACAAGTGAAATTCTGGCGAATATTCGAAACCTGGAAAATGAAATTACAAAAGATTTGGATGAACTGGAAAAGATGTTGAAAGATGAAATTTGATGTTTGTGGGGTGAACCATGAAAATTAAAGATTTTTGTACATTCGCACCAAAATCAAAAATAAAGGCAGGCCAGGCAATAAAAGATGGTCAATACATGTTTTTTACTTCCAGTAAAGATGAAAATAAACGTTATATTGACTATTTATATGATGGAGAAGCCATCATAATGGGAACTGGTGGTAATGCCACGTTGCATTATTACAAAGGGAAATACGCGGTCTCAACGGATTGTGTTGTCTTAAATCCTGATGAGCGAATACGGTGTAAATATCTGTACTATTTTTTTCTGGCCAATATGGCAATTCTTGAAGCTGGTTTTAAAGGGGCGGGACTCAAACATACGAACAGGAAATATATAGAAAATATTGTCGTTTCTAAGTTACCAACGTTTGATGAACAGGACAGCGTAATTAAAATTCTTGATAAGATTTCAGATATTATCAGATTTCGGAATCTCGAGTTAAAGGTTTTTGATAATCTCATCAAAGCCCGATTTGTCGAGATGTTTGGGAATCCGGTTTCTAATCCATATGGTTGGAAAAAAATGAAGTTATCAGAGTTGGGGACCCTTGCCAGGGGAAAATCAAAGCATAGGCCTCGAAATGCACCTGAATTGTTAGGTGGGCCATACCCTTTGATTCAGACTGGAGATGTTGCTGCTGCCGGATTATATATAACCGAATGCCATAATACGTATTCGGAACTTGGGTTGAGGCAAAGCAGGATGTGGAAAGCGGGGACATTATGCATCACAATTGCCGCTAATATAGCACAGACGGCAATAATGACATTTGATGCATGCTTTCCTGACAGTGTGGTAGGATTTGTACCTGTAACATATATTGGTGCGGTTTATATGCACTATTGGTTTAGTTTCTTTCAGAAAATCTTAGAAGAACAGGCACCCCAAGTTGCTCAGAAAAACATTAATCTCCAAATTTTGTCTGATTTGAGTGTAATTGTGCCATCTCAGGAACGAATAAGTGATTTTACTGATTTTTGATGGCTGGTCAACCGATCTCAAGGTGCAATACCGAAATCTGTGGATGAGA
>ENA-UERM01001294-UERM01001294.1-human-gut-metagenome-genome-assembly--contig:-NODE-1294-length-14143-cov-6.492109_pt1 | contig 14143 bp, 10 predicted proteins | sample MGYA00242983_ERZ507983 | MGnify/ENA primary metagenome ERZ507983 (study PRJEB26167, sample SAMN06115432) | human gut metagenome | host: Homo sapiens | place: China:Shanxi | collected 2015-04-29...
TACATAAAACAATTATCTATGCACGATATAATGAATAAGCCCGAACTAAAATCCGTTCGAAAAGATTTAAGAAATATGAGTACTTCTGCCGAAGCCACTCTCTGGAAGTTAATCAAAGGGCAGCAAATAGATGGACTTAAGTTTCGTCGGCAGCATAGTGTCGGTCCTTATATTTTAGACTTTTATTGCCCGCAATTCCGGCTGGGGATAGAGTTGGACGGTGAAGTACATTCTACTACGGAAGCTATGGATTATGCTGATAATCGTGCACGTTTTCTCGTCAATGAGAAAAATATTTGGGTAATACGTTTTGAGAATAGAGTCGTATTTGAGAATCCTACGCGGATTGTGGAGGAGATTCGGGAGGTTGTGAAAAAAAAGGAGAGAAAATCCTACCACCTCCCCCTACGGGTACTCCTCCTTCCCGAAGGAGGAGAATGGAGATACTACCGACTTTTAATCAATTTGGGTGATATCATTAATCTGATAAAATAGAACATGGCTGGACTGAAATCATTAGCAAAAGATACTGCGATTTATGGATTGAGTAGTATTGTCGGTCGATTCCTCAATTATATGCTGGTACCGTTGTACACAGCAGTTTTACCGGCTTCTTCCGGAGGCTATGGAGTAGTATCAAATGTCTATGCATTTACAGCTTTGATGCTCGTACTGCTCACGTTCGGTATGGAAACGGGTTTCTTCCGCTTTGCCAATAAATCAGGGGAAGATCCGATGAAAGTGTATGCAAACTCTTTGCTTTCAGTAGGCGGGGTATCCTTGATTTTCGTCCTTCTCTGTCTACTGTTCCTGCAACCGATCGCCAATCTGCTGGATTATGGCAATCATCCCGAGTTTATAGCGATGATGGCTATGGTGGTGGCTTTGGATTCTTTCCAGTGCATTCCTTTCGCCTACTTACGTTATAAGAAAAGACCGATTAAGTTTGCGGCTATTAAATTGCTTTCCATTATCGGTGGAATCGGCTTGAATCTGTTCTTTCTGTTGCTCTGTCCGTGGCTGAATGTTCATTTTCCGGCAACGGTTTCCTGGTTTTATGATCCGGATTATCTGGTAGGTTATATTTTCATCAGTAATCTGATTATTTCGGCAGTGCAGATGTTCTTCTTTATTCCTGAATTGAGAGGCTTTGCTTATAAGTTGGACAAGGCACTGCTAAAACGAATGGTAGTATATTCTTTCCCGGTGTTGATTCTGGGGCTGGTCGGTATTCTGAATCAGACGGTGGATAAGATGATTTATCCGTTTCTTTTCGAGGATCGTCAGGAAGGATTGGTCCAGTTGGGCATTTATGCGGCTACCAGTAAGATTGCTATGGTAATGGCTATGTTTACGCAGGCTTTCCGTTATGCATACGAACCCTTTGTTTTTGGAAAAAACAGAGAAGGGGACAATCGTAAAATGTATGCGGCTGCAATGAAATATTTCCTCATCTTCTCATTGTTGGCTTTCCTTGCCGTGATGTTCTATTTGGATTTGTTGCGCTATCTGGTGGCAAGAGGATATTGGGAAGGGCTGGGAGTAGTGGCTGTTGTGATGCTTGCAGAAATATGTAAGGGAATCTATTTCAATCTTTCCTTTTGGTATAAACTGACGGATGAAACACGTTGGGGGGCTTATTTCTCACTGATAGGATGTGCCATTATTGTGGTGATGAACATTGTGTTTGTGCCTGTGTATGGTTATATTGCTTCTGCGTGGGCTTCTGTTGCCGGATATGGGGTGATTATGCTGTTGTCCTATTGGATGGGACAGAAGAAGTATCCGATTCAGTATGACTTGAAAAGTCTGGGACTTTATATCCTGCTTGCTGCGGTACTGTATGTGATTGGCGAACAAGTGCCGATTTCTGATCTTGTGCTCCGTCTGGCTTTCCGTACTGTGCTTTTATTGTTGTTTGTAGCATACATCGTCAAGAAAGATTTGCCGTTAAGTCAGCTACCTGTTATTAATCGATTTATAAAGAAGAAATAACTTATGAAGACAGATGAACGTAATAAATTCGCCATAAAGTCCTTTTTAGGCGAATATCTGGATTTGAGAAAGGATAAGGATAATGAACTGGCAACAGTCGATTCTATCCGTAAAGGTGTGGAGTTCAAGGGGGCGAACCTGTGGATTCTTATCTTTGCCATTTTCATGGCGTCACTTGGCTTGAATGTGAACTCTACCGCCGTGATCATCGGTGCCATGTTGATTTCTCCGTTGATGGGGCCTATCATGGGAGTAGGGCTTTCTGTCGGCTTGAACGACTTCGAACTGATGAAACGTTCTTTAAAGAGTTTTCTTATTACGACCGCTTTCAGTGTGACGACGGCGACAATCTTCTTCCTTCTGGCGCCTATTGCCGGTTCGCAGTCAGAGTTGCTGGCCCGCACATCGCCGACAATTTATGACGTATTCATCGCACTTTTCGGTGGTCTGGCAGGTGTGGTGGCTCTTTCTACGAAAGAAAAAGGGAACGTGATTCCGGGTGTCGCTATCGCTACGGCATTGATGCCGCCGCTTTGTACGGCAGGTTACGGGCTGGCTTCCGGTAATCTGATCTATTTTCTGGGAGCCTTTTACCTCTACTTCATAAATTCCGTATTCATTAGCCTCGCAACTTTTATCGGTGTGCGTGTGATGCATTTCCAGCGGAAAGAGTTCGTTGATAAAAACCGTGAAAAGACGGTGCGTAAATATATCATCCTGATTGTGATTCTGACGATGTGCCCGGCTGTTTATCTGACATTCGGCATTATCAAAAGTACTTTCTATGAAGCGGCGGCCAACCGGTTTATCAACGAACAGTTGGGATTCGAGAATACGCAAGTGCTTGATAAAAAGGTCAGCTATGAACATAAGGAAGTCCGTGTTGTCCTGATCGGCTCGGAAGTGCCGGACGCTTCGATCTCCATAGCCCGCAGTAAACTGAAAGAGTATAAACTTGAAGATACCAAGCTGATAGTATTGCAGGGTATGAACAACGAAGCGGTGGATGTGTCTTCTATCCGTGCCATGGTAATGGAAGACTTCTACAAGAACAGCGAACAACGGCTTCAGGAACAGAAAGTCAAAATAACTCAACTGGAGACAACTCTCCAACAATATAAATCGTATGATGAAATGAGTCGTACACTGGTGCCGGAACTGAAGGTGCTTTATCCTTCTATCACTACGCTTTCCATTGCTCACTCGCTCGAAGTACGGGTAGATTCGATGAAAACGGATACGGTGACGCTGGCTGTCATGAAGTTTGCCAAACATCCGACGAATACGGAGAAAGAGAAAATCAGCGAGTGGCTGAAAGCCCGGGTAGGGGCGAAAAAGTTGAGGTTGATTACCGAATAAAGAATCTAAAAATAATAGCATGAAATTCAGACTGACCGCAGTTATTGTCCTTGCTCTTTGCTTGTCGAATGCTTTTGCCGATGAGGGAATGTGGCTATTGGGAAATCTTAAGAAGAATAAGCAAACAGACCGGGTAATGAGAGAACTTGGTTTGCAGATGCCTGTAAATAAATTATATAATCCGAAGAAGCCGTGTCTGGCGGATGCCGTTGTCAGTTTCGGCGGCTTTTGTTCGGGAGTAGTCGTATCGGAAGACGGGTTGGTGTTCACCAATCATCATTGCGGTTTCAGTAGTATCCAGCAACATTCTTCGGTAGAACATGATTATCTGAAAGACGGTTTTGTGGCCCGTAGCCTCGAAGAAGAACTGCCGAATCCCGAGTTATATGTCCGTTTCCTGCTTCGTACGGAAAATGTGACCAAGCGGGTATTGTCTGCCGCCAAACACGCCAAGACGGAATCCGAGCGGCGGGTGGCAGTCGATTCTGTGATGAATGTAATCGGGATGGAAGTATCGGAAAAGGACTCCACGTTGACGGGTATTGTTGACGCCTACTATGCGGGAAATGAGTTCTGGCTGTCTGTTTACCGTGATTATAATGATGTCCGCCTGGTATTTGCTCCCCCTTCCTCTGTCGGTAAGTTCGGGTGGGATACGGACAACTGGATGTGGCCGCGTCATACGGGCGATTTCAGCGTATTCCGTATCTATGCGAACACTCAGAACGGTCCGGCGGATTATTCTCCGGACAATGTGCCCTATCATCCCGAATATGTAGCTCCTGTCTCTTTGGAAGGATATAAGGAAGGCTCTTTCTGTATGACGCTCGGTTATCCGGGGAGTACGGAGCGTTATCTCTCTTCGTATGGCATCGAGGAGATGATGAACGGCATCAATCAGGCTATGATTGACGTGCGTGGAGTGAAACAGGCTATCTGGAAGCGGGAAATGGACCGTCGTCCGGACATCCGTATCAAGTATGCCTCAAAGTACGATGAAAGCTCTAATTACTGGAAGAATAGTATCGGAACCAATAAAGCGATCCAACACCTGAAAGTGCTGGAAAAGAAACGTGCTGCCGAGGCTGCACTGCGCGAATGGATTCAGGCGCATCCCGAAGAAAGGGAGAAACTTATTCGTTTATTCTCTTCCCTGGAGCTGAATTATGGCAATCGTCGTGAGATAAACCGTGCCTTGGCTTATTTCGGTGAAGCATTTATCAATGGTCCTGAATTGGTTCAGCTTGCGCTTGAAATTCTGAACTTCGACTTTGAGGCGGAAGAAAAGCAAGTGGTAAGCCGTATGAAGAAGCTGTTGGAAAAGTATGACAACCTGGATACTGCCATTGACAAGGAAGTCTTTGCCGCCATGCTGAAAGAGTATCAAACGAAAGTGGACAAGAAGTATCTTCCCGCTATGTACGATAAGATCGACACGCTCTATAACGGGAATATCCAAGCCTATGTAGACTCCTTGTATGCAACATCCAATATAACCTCGCCTAAAGGTTTGAAACGCTTCCTGGAACGGGATACGACGTATAATCTGATTGAAGACCCTGCCGTATCTTTGAGTCTTGACCTGATTGTGAAATATTATGAGATGAACCAGGGTATTTCCGAAGCTTCCGAGCAGATCGAACAGGGAGAGCGCTTATTCAATGATGCCATGCGCCGTATGTATGCCGACCGTAATTTCTATCCCGACGCCAATTCGACCATGCGGCTTAGTTTCGGGACGGTCAGTGGTTATTCTCCTTTCGACGGGGCTACTTACGGCTATTATACAACAGTGAAAGGTATCTTTGAGAAGGTAAAAGAGCATGCCGGAGACATTGACTTTGCCGTGCAGCCGGAACTCTTGTCTTTATTATCTTCCCGCGACTTCGGCAGGTATGCCAACGAACAGGGAGATATGAATGTCTGCTTTATCTCCAACAATGATATAACAGGAGGAAACTCCGGCAGTGCCATGTTCAACGGTAAGGGAGAGTTGCTCGGTCTGGCGTTTGACGGCAATTGGGAAGCCATGAGCAGTGATATTGTATTTGAACCCGATTTACAACGATGTATCGGTGTGGATGTGCGTTATATGCTCTTTATTATCGAGAAATACGGGAAAGCGGGAAATCTGATAAAAGAATTAAAAATAAGGTGAGTTTGATATAACTTCATTCTCATGCTTCTCCTTCCTTTCCAAAGGAAGGGAAGCATATAATCATTAAGTTTATATTGAACTCACCTTATAAAAGGTTATGTAAACGTTTTTGGTACAACTTTTTTAAAGAAGTAACCATTCCCTCAAAAGGGGAATTCTATGGTTTTTGCTTTGAAAGTTTTTATTTCTTTGGTTTTCTGCGTGCCCACCCTTCTTCACTGAAGTCTGGTTCTTTGTCTTTAAAGAATTCCTGCCAGTCGTCTTTCTTTTTTGGACCGCGAGCATCCGAATAGCCTCGTTCTGCACGACTCGGTTTTTCTTTTTTGCCGGATTTTGGACCTTTGGTAGAAGCATCTTTTGTTTTTCTATCTTTATTGTCGTAGCGTGGAGTACGATCTTCTCCTTTGCCGAATCGTTTTCCGCCTTTGCGTTCACTTGAACCGTTTTCATGTCCTTTTCCGCCTTCTTCACTAGATACTTCTACTACGACTTTCCGTCCGTTCCATTTCGCACGGCTTAGAGCTTTTACGACATTGATAGCCTCTTTTTCGGGAACTTCAAAGAAAGAGAAGTTCTGCATTAAGTCGATACGTCCTAATTCAATGCGTCCACGTGTATTGCTATTCAGCAAGCCGATGAGGTCACTGGGGAAGAAACTGTCCGTTTTGCCCAAGTTAATGAATAAACGGTTGAAGCCCGGAGCAGCTTTCCGGCTTCTTTTTTCGAAACCACCTTCTTTTCGGTCACCTCTTCCGGTACGTTCGCCACGGCTATCGGTCGGTACTTCTATCTCTGCGCGGTTGCGGTAATATTCGGCAAAGCGGTTAAATTCGTGAGAAACCATTCGTTTAATCAAGTCTTCCTTACTTAACCATTCTAGCTTACGGTAAATATCGGGCATGAATTCAGAAATCTCCTCTTCGTTTACTTTTACTTTCTCGAGGTCGTCAATTACTTTAAGTAACTGTTTCTGGCAAATTCCTGCTGCAGTCGGCATTTCTCCGGGAATAAACTTCTTGCCGATAATACGTTCAATCTCACGCATTTTCCCTTTCTCACGCAGGTTGATAATGGCGATAGAAGTACCTGTCTTGCCGGCACGTCCTGTACGTCCGCTACGGTGAGTATAGCTTTCCGTATCATCCGGCAATCCGTAATTGATGACGTGTGTCAGGTCGTCCACGTCCAGCCCGCGGGCAGCTACGTCCGTAGCAACGAGCAGTTGCAGGTTACGGATACGGAATTTCTGCATCACGGCGTCACGTTGTGCCTGTGACAATTCACCGTGCAATGAGTCGGCATTATAACCTTCCTGCATCAGTTTATCTGCAATTTCTTGTGTTTCCTTACGTGTGCGGCAGAAAATGATACCGTAAATTTGCGGATAATAGTCTACGATACGCTTCAGTGCTTCATACTTATCTTTAGCATGAACGGTATAGGCAACGTGCTTTACGTTGCTGGTACTTTCATTCTTGCGGCCGATAGTGATTTCTTTAGCGTTGCGCAGATAGTTCTTTGAGATGCGCGCAATTTCCGGGCTCATTGTTGCAGAGAAAAGCAACGTATTACGTTCTTGGGGAACATCGGCAAGAATAGCATTGATACTATCCGTAAATCCCATATTCAGCATTTCGTCCGCTTCGTCCATTACCACGTTGCGAATAGTGGACAAGGATACGGTCTTGCGCTCCATTAAGTCCAATAAACGTCCGGGAGTGGCCACGATGATATGTACACCGCGTTTCAGGCTGCGTATCTGGCTGTCAATAGAAGAACCACCGTATACCGGGAGTACTTTCAGCCCGTCAATGTATTTGGAATAATCGTTCAAATCTCCTGCTATCTGGAGACAAAGCTCACGAGTAGGGCAGAGGATAAGCGATTGTGGAATTCTGTTCTTTACGTCAATCTGTTGGAGCAAGGGCAGGCCGAATGCGGCTGTTTTACCTGTTCCTGTCTGTGCAAGAGCTACTACATCATTATTTTCTCCTAAAAGGTACGGAATCACTTCTTCTTGTACCGGCATGGGATTCTCGTATCCCATTTCTTCAATTGCTCTACGTATCTCCGGAGAAACGCCAAGCTCTTCAAATGTCTTCATTAAATCTCTGTATATCTTTTATTTCGGGTGCAAAGATAGTCAATATAGTTGAATCAACTATCATTTATCAGTTAATAAAATATTGTACCGCTATTCTATTTCGCGGGTATTATTTATAGCTTTCCGCAAATTCTACGGATACGGAGTTGCTGAAACTCCGGCAGACTTCTGCGGCAAAGTCTTTTCCGCACTGGATAACCTTATCCCAGGTTGCTTCGTTCAGGTTGTTCAAATCACGATATCTGACGTCGTATTTAAGTAATCCGTAGATCAGCCCGGCATTGAAGTTGTCACCTGCTCCAATGGTACTGACAGCTTCCAATGGTTCTATCGGATAATCTTTATTAACTAAATTTGTACGGAGTGATACTTTTTCTCCTCCCGCAGTACAGATAAACCGAGGACAGTAAAATTTGATTTTATCCTTGTATATTTTGTCCGCGTCCTGCATGCCGTACATATAGAAAAAGTCCTCCAATGAGCCTCGTACAATATCCGAATATTCCAAATTCTCGATAATGGTGGGAGCGAGTTTCATCGCTTCGTTTTTGTGTGAAGAACGGAAGTTGGGGTCATAGTAGATAATAGCTTTTTTCTCGCGCGCCTGGTCGAGCAGTTCGAGAATCTTTTCCCGCAATACCGGATTCAAGGCGTAGTAGGAGCCTATCATGACAATGTCGTCTTCTTCCAGTTTGGGGAACAGGACATCGAGACGTTGTTTGGGGTAATCCTTGTAGAAGATATATTCGGCATCACTTTGCTCATTGAGAAAAGCCAGAGATACCGGTGATTTCCCGTCAGGGAATACATTCACATGGTCGGTCGGGATATTGTTGTCACGCATGAATTGCAGGATAATGTTTCCCACGCGGTCGTTACCGGTTTCGCTGATGAAACCGACGTTTGCTCCCATCCGGCCTAAGGATACGATGCCGTTGAATACAGAGCCTCCCGGTACGGCTGCGGAAGGCTGGTCGCCTCGAAAGATGATGTCGAGGATTGTTTCTCCGATACCGATTACTTTTCGCATAGTGATCTTGATTTTTCTCCCAGATAACCTCCGTGGTGGCGTTTCGAATATTCGGCAATGGTGAATCCGGTTTCCTTCATGGTCTGTACTACCAGAATATCACCGATAACAGTCATGGCAGTAGTCGAAGTAGTAGGAGTCATACCCAGCGTACAAACTTCGGCAGGTTTACCGGTACTCAGGCAAACATCCGATTCGTGCGCCAACGGACTATCTGGATTTCCCGTGATAACGATAAACTTCAGTTCCGGGTCCAGATTGTGAGCAAGTTGGGTAAGTTCGACGATTTCACGCGTCTTGCCGGAGTTGGAGATAAGCAGGAGCAAATCATTTTTCTGCAGGATACCCAAGTCACCATGTTGTGCTTCGCTAGGGTGCAGAAATACAGAGGGAATACCCGTAGAACAGAAAGTGGTAGCAATGTTCATCGCAATTTGTCCGGCTTTCCCCATACCGGAAGTTACTAGTTTTCCCTTCTTCTGATGTATCTGTTCAACAATAAGTTGTACTGCTTTCTCATAAGCGTCTGTTACAGGGATATTGAGCACAGCCTGTGCTTCCTGTTGTAAAAGTTGTTTAATGGAGTCTATCATATGATCAGTTTATTTTTTCTTTTAGTTCATCCGGAGTGTTTGCTATTTCGTAATAGGTTGAGAAAGGTTGGCGGGCAAAGCCTTTTTCTTCCAAGGTTTTGAGTGCTTTCAGCAGCTCGTTGTAGAAACCATATTCGTTATAGAAGATAACTTTCTTGTGGTGGTAGCCAATAGAAGCGGCAGCTATAACGTGGAAAACTTCGTCGAGTGTGCCTACGCCTCCAGGCAGTGCCACCAATACATCCGACTTTTCCGTCATTATATCTTTGCGGTCGCTCAGGTTGCGGGTATGAATCACCTCGTCCAGTAGAGAGCTTACTCTACCATTTTCTTCCAGTTTGGTCGGGACTACTCCAATGACCTTACCCCCGTTTTCTTTTACGGTGCGTGCTACGCATTCCATAAGTCCGAGGTTGGCTCCTCCGTAAATCAACGTTTTGCCTGTCTGTCCTATCCATTCGCCTATTCGGCGAGCACTTTCGAAGTACATTTTGTCAATGTTTTCAGAGGCAGAACAGAAAATTCCTATCTTTTCCATATACGTTGTAACTGTTATAGTCCACAAATATCTGCAATTTTCTATAAACAGCAATAAGTTTTATTGTATTTTTGTGGCATTAATTCAATAAGGAAGTAGAAAACAATGCATTGCAACGAATATACATTACCTAATGGCCTGCGTATTATCCATGAACCGACGCTTTCAAAAGTAGCTTATTGTGGTTTTGCGATTGATGCCGGCACCCGTGATGAAGCGGCAAATGAACAGGGAATGGCTCATTTTGTAGAACATCTTATTTTTAAGGGAACGGTGAAACGGAAAGCTTGGCATATTCTCAACCGAATGGAGAATGTAGGCGGTGACCTCAATGCTTATACGAATAAAGAAGAAACGGTTGTCTATTCCGCCTTCCTGACAGAACATCTGGAACGTGCGCTTGAGCTACTGGGGGATATTGTATTCCATTCTACTTTTCCGCAACATGAGATTGAAAAGGAAACAGAAGTGATTATTGACGAAATCCAATCCTATGAAGACAATCCTTCCGAATTGATCTTCGATGATTTTGAAGATATGATATTCCGTAATCATCCGCTGGGAAGAAACATTCTGGGGAAACCGGAACTTCTGAGGAGTTTTCGCACGGAGGATGTCCTGTCCTTTACCCGTCGGTTCTATCAGCCGGGGAATATGGTGTTTTTCGTTCAAGGACAATATGATTTCAAGAAAATTATCCGTCTGGCAGAAAAATATATGTCGGATATTCCTGCAGTGGAAATTGAGAACCGCCGTACGCCTCCGCCTCTTTATATTCCTGAACATTTAACGGTAACTAAAGACACACATCAGGCACATGTAATGATTGGTAGCCGTGGATATAATGCATACGACGACAAACGTACCGCACTCTATCTGCTGAATAATATCCTCGGCGGTCCTGGAATGAACAGCAAACTGAATGTTTCTCTTCGTGAACGCAGGGGATTGGTTTATAATGTCGAATCCAATCTGACTTCTTATACCGATACAGGTGCTTTCTGCATCTACTTCGGGACGGATATTGAAGATATGGATACTTGTTTGAAATTGACCTATAAGGAACTGAAACGAATGCGGGATGTGAAAATGACTTCTTCTCAGTTGGCGGCAGCCAAGAAGCAGTTGATCGGACAAATCGGGGTGGCCTCCGATAATTTTGAGAATAATGCGTTGGGCATGGCGAAAACTTTCCTGCATTACCATAAGTACGAATCATCCGAGCTTGTCTTTAAACGTATAGAGGCTTTGACTGCAGAGACTTTGTTGGAAGTTGCCAATGAGATGTTTGCTGAGGAATATTTGTCAACGCTGATTTACAGGTAGTATTGTGAGATTGCTATGCAGTAAAAGATAGTGGTATACGGATTAAACCATTTGGATCCATCCCCTTGTATTAACTCTATACCGTTATACTAGAGGATAATACAGGAGGATGGTAATTGGTTATTTAATCACAACATTTTTATTGTTTATATACAAATTTTCATGCCTTGCTAAGTTATAAAGGTTGGTTTCTGGACCATTTGATAACCCTGTTTTAGTATTCCACTTTGTAATCTTTGTGTAGATGTCCTCCTTTCCAAGCTTTTTTGCTAGTCCAATCTGCGTATGCATCTGTCCAAAACGGATCATCAGCGGGAAGACCGAGAGGTAGAAAACTTAAGGTTGCCATATAAAGGCTGCCAGTGGAGGTATAACCATCAGCACATTCTGGCTGATGACCGTTGAAGCCGAGCACTAACCAACCATCCTTATCGAAGTTCTGATTTCCCTCATACATATTTCGGTGTACGGCAGTCAGGGCGCAACGTACTTGGGCGGGAGAAACGTGTGAGGGCAATTTTTTGCGTAGAGCTACGTCTGCTAACGATTGGAATGCAGCGGTACGATAAGTAACCGAACGTCCGAAAGCGGGATATGTGCCATCGGGAGCTATCATACGTTCACAAAATTCAGAGTGGCGTATCATGCGGTTCATAGCTTCGTCTAGCTCCTTCTGACTTGCCCAACGTTTAGGTAAAAGATTTTCCAGCATAGCTACCATCATAGAATGCATCACGTAGGCGTTATAATTATCCATACTGAATGATGGACCATCACTATACCAGCCATCGCCTACATACCATTCTTTTACCTTATTTTTACTTACACGAATACGGAACTGGTCGTATTGTACACCTTTTCCCAACAGAAATGATTCTGTTAGTCCGGTGAAGAGTAGCCAGTTGTTGTAAGCACCAGTACGATCACGTAAGGATTGGAAGGATTTAATATAGCGTTCTTTTGTAACTTCATCCAATGGTTCCCATAAAGCTTTGGGGGCACGGAGGAAGGCATGTACTAGATAGGCGGCATCTACGATAGGTTGAGCGTGTTTGGTGAAGTTCAGTAAGTCGGGTGATGCAGGATCTACTGCATTTTTTAATCCTTTCAGTACTTCTTCACGCATCTGCTTGCGTAGTTTACCTTCTTCTGTATCATCATCGGGGAGTGCTAGCCAAGGGGCAACCCCGGCGAGTGTGCGGCCTACAGCTTCCAGATGTGTCATGTCTTTGTAGCCTGCTGTTTCACCGCTACGGGTCTCAATGGGCATATTCTGGTGTAGTGTTCCTTCTGCGAGGTTATGGATGACAGGATATGATATTTTCCAAAGTAGCTTTACCCATATGGCGCGATCTTGGGTGCCAGTGGTTTGAATTTCCGTCATGGGAATATTCTTCTTTCCTTTTTTCTTGTCTTTGGCTTGTACTCCTATTGGCAGTAGTATTATAGCCGTTAGTAAACAGATTAGATAATTCTTTCTTTTCATGTTTTTTCCTTTTATTTATAGTGGACTTTTTCCGTCCAGCATTCGGTTATAACGATGTAAGGCTTCGATGAAATAGTAGTCGGCATACGTTAGCGGCACATCTATTTCTGAATTGTGAGGTACGGCACCTACACTATGCATCAGTATAAAGTTTGCATTCTTACCTAGCTCGGCACGGTAGTTGGTACTACCTAGTGCATGTAGAATCTGTTTGGCACTTTCCAGATATTTCTTGCTTTTGCTACCTTTGCTATAAGTACTCAGTTCCAGTAATGCCGAAGCTACGCAGGCTGCGGCGGAAGCGTCGCGGTAGTTATTTACCATTTTGCAGGCGTTGGAACGGATACCGGGTGTGTAACCTTCTTGAAAGGCGTTAAAGTCCCACCAGGCAACCTTGTCGGAAGGAAGGTTGGGATGATCAAGGTAGAAGTCTGCCATCTTTTCTGCAGTTTTCAAGAAGCGTTTGTCTTTCGTCTCACGGTAACACATGGTAAATCCATAGATTCCCCAAGCTTGTCCACGTGACCAGGCTGAATTATCGGAATATCCCTGAGAAGTCTCTCCTTTGATGGGCTTGCCTGTTTTTTTATCATAATATATGATGTGGAAGCAACTGTAGTCCTTACGTACTTGATGGTGCATTACTTGTTCTGCATGTGAAATAGCCACTTTACGAAAACTTTCATCACCCGTCACTTTGGAGGCATGGAATAATAGTTCTAGATTCATCATATTGTCGATGATAACAGGAAAATCATATACTTTGTCACCGTGCCAACTGCGAAATCCATTCCATGATTGAATGACTTTTGCTTGAGGGCGGAAACGTGTACAGAGTGAACGTGCCGATTCTACTAATATGTCCTCATATTCGTCTTTTGGTGCGAAGCGATTGGCATTACCATAGCTGCAATACATCATGAATCCAATATCATGATTGTCTGTGAAGGTCTTTGCGGGTTCCATTTGATGTGTATAAACTAAGGCAGAGTCTTGCAAAGCTTTGTCGCCTGTGTAGTTTGATAGATACCATAATGTACCAGGGAAAAAGCCTGCTGTCCAAAGGTAAATACTTCCTTTGCTGGGAGTACCGTCTTTGCGCATACTGTGTGGCATGATAGCTTTTCCATTTTTTCCTTGTGCAGGGGTTTGCATCATCAAACTATATTGTTTGGTGGCGAATTCCATATTCTCTTTGATAAATGCTTTTTCTGCTTGGGGCGTTTGAGCTTGTGCGGCAGTTAGTGAATATGCCAATGCAGTAAGTACAATCCATCTTTGGGGGATTGCCGGATTCTTCTTTATAAATTTAATCATGTTATTAGATATTATATGTTAGATGTTTTTATGCTGCAAAGTTATTCCTATATAAAATAGGTAGGGGGATATTCCGTCCATTCGAAGGGGAGTTTGTGTTTTCACTTTTGTTTTTAACGTTTTGTCCGGTAAGAAGCTTTTTTAGGAAAGAAATCGTTAATCCTCTCTCTGTTGTGTTAAAATAGATTTTTTTCATGGAGAAGACAAATTCAGTACCTGAAATAGATGAAATATCCT
>ENA-UERM01001297-UERM01001297.1-human-gut-metagenome-genome-assembly--contig:-NODE-1297-length-14100-cov-3.248449_pt1 | contig 14100 bp, 9 predicted proteins | sample MGYA00242983_ERZ507983 | MGnify/ENA primary metagenome ERZ507983 (study PRJEB26167, sample SAMN06115432) | human gut metagenome | host: Homo sapiens | place: China:Shanxi | collected 2015-04-29...
ACAATAATAGCGGCGCTTCTTTTGAAGATAAATTATCCAAGTTTTTAAAAGATAGTGATGAAAAACTTACTGATTTATCCTGATGTCAGCAAAGAACCGGATGCCGAAGCCCGCTTCAAAGAGGTCGCTGAAGCCTGGGAAGTGTTAAGTGATGAACAACGTCGCGCTGAGTATGATCAGATGTGGCAACATCGCAACGATCCACAATTTAGCCGTCAGTTCCAGCATGGCGACAGTCAGAGTTTTAACGCCGAAGATTTTGACGATATTTTCTCGTCAATTTTCGGTCAGCATGCCCGCCAGAGCCGTCAACGCCCCGCCACTCGCGGCCACGATATTGAAATCGAAGTGGCGGTATTCCTCGAAGAAACGCTTACTGAGCATAAGCGTACCATCAGCTATAACCTGCCGGTTTATAACGCCTTTGGCATGATCGAACAGGAAATCCCGAAAACGCTGAATGTGAAGATCCCGGCAGGGGTCGGCAATGGTCAACGTATCCGCCTGAAAGGCCAGGGGACGCCGGGCGAAAACGGCGGTCCAAATGGCGATTTGTGGCTGGTGATTCATATTGCGCCACATCCGCTGTTTGATATTGTCGGCCAGGATCTGGAAATTGTGGTGCCGGTTAGCCCGTGGGAAGCGGCGCTGGGTGCTAAAGTCACCGTTCCAACACTGAAAGAAAGCATTTTGCTGACTATCCCGCCTGGCAGCCAGGCCGGGCAACGATTGCGCGTTAAAGGCAAAGGTCTGGTGAGCAAAAAACAGACCGGCGATCTGTATGCGGTACTGAAAATCGTGATGCCGCCGAAACCGGATGAAAACACTGCCGCGCTGTGGCAGCAACTGGCAGACGCCCAGTCGTCTTTTGATCCACGTAAAGATTGGGGGAAAGCATAATGGCTAATGTTACGGTGACTTTTACTATTACCGAATTTTGCCTGCATACCGGCATCTCTGAAGAGGAGTTGAATGAAATTGTCGGTTTGGGGGTGGTTGAACCGCGTGAGATCCAGGAAACAACCTGGGTATTTGACGACCATGCCGCCATTGTGGTGCAACGCGCGGTACGTCTACGTCATGAACTGGCTCTGGACTGGCCGGGGATCGCGGTGGCGCTGACGTTAATGGATGATATTGCGCACCTGAAGCAGGAAAACCGCCTGCTGCGCCAGCGGCTTTCCCGGTTTGTGGCTCACCCGTGATGTGTGTTTGCCGGATGTGATGACGCATCTTAGCCGGTCTACAAAGATTACTGTTCCTGTGGGCCGGATAAGGCGTTTATGCCGCATCCGGCAACTGCGCACTAATGCCTGATGCGACGCCTGCCGCGTCTTATCAGGCCTACAAACGACGTTATCTGTTTTGGTGGTCGCTCTCCACTAACACCAGCAATAACTGGCTTAGTGTCGCGTAAAAACCAAAGCTGTCATACTGGCGACAACGCGCAGCAAACTCTGGTAACCATTGCCACAGCGCCGTCAGTGTTTTTTGCCGCAAACTGTCGATTCTTCGCGCAGGAACGGTCCCCTCTCCCAGCGAAAAATGCAGATGACTCAACAACTCGAGATAGATCGCCAGATGATCTGCCGGTTCGTTGAAATTGCCGCTGGTTTCCATCCCTGCCTCAACTAACAAGCGTTTAATCTCTTGCTCGTCCTGTTTGTAGGCCGATGCATACGGCAGCGCAGCTTGTTTGTCGGTCATCAGAAACAGGCCGCAAAAGTCAGCGGCCAGTTCCAGACGGGCATCGTCACGTACGGTCAGGGCTGCAATACGGTTTTCCAGCTCATTCACCGCCGCTGTGAGCGGCGGTTCACTTTTCAGCAAAGAAAACCATTCAGCCATCTGCGCACTGGCGATCTGCGTCAGTTGTTCATCGTCCAGTTCACGGGAGAACAACTGCGCCAGCCAGGCGTAAACACAGGCAATCTGTTGTGCTGTCAGCGTGGTCATGATTTCACCTGCGACGCGGGAACATATTCGCACTGCGCCACCATCTCCACAGGGCCGTTAAACGCCGTCACCTGCTCCACTGCTCCATTGTACTTCTCAATTTCCACCAGCGTAGTGTGCGCACTGGTCGCCTGCGCCAGCTGCGAAGTACCGATGTCGATGGTCAACACGTTGGGGTTACCGTATTTGCACAGCGCACCAGGCTCGCCGCCTTTATCTGGATCGTACCATGCCCCTTCATGAATTCGCGCCACGCCGGGTGCATAGCGGTCAGAAACCACTGCTCCAGCCAACACCTGGCCACGAGCGTTAAAGACGCGTACCACATCACCGTTACGAATACCGCGCGCGCTGGCATCCTGCGGGTTAATGAACACTGGCTCTTTACCCGCTACCGTATATTGCTGACGCAGAGTTTCCGACTCACATAACTGCGAGTGAAGTCGGAAATCCGGATGCACAGATTGCAGATGCAACGGATACTTCTGCGAGCCGGGCCCACCGTGGGAGCGTTCGATTTTCTCAAACCACATCGGATGCCCCTGACAATCGTCGTAGTTCATATCGGCGATGGTTTTCGAGTAGATCTCAATCAGGCCACTCGGCGTGCCCAGCGGTTCGAGATCCGGATCTTCGCGGAATGCCTGGTGGCGAACAAACATCTGCGGATGGTCAAACTCGACATACTCTTTGTTATTCCAGAAGTCATCAAACGCTGGCAGATGAACGCCGCGTCCTTTGCCCTGTTGTACACCTTCCTGCCAGATGCGTTTCAGCCAGCCCATTTCGTCCAGCCCTTCGGTAAAGGCTTCTTCGCGATTAAAGCGACGGCACAGCTCGCGGAAAATATCAAAGTCGTTGCGCGCCTCAAACTGCGGCGGCACGACCTGTTTCATGGCGATAATGCCACGGTTGGAGTGGTTGCCGTACTGGTCGAGATCGTTACGCTCAAACTGCGTGGTCGCAGGCAGCACGATATCGGCAAAGCGGCAGGTTGAGGTCCACTGGTTATCTATGGCGATAACCGTTTCCAGCTTGCGCCAGCCTTCAATAATGCGGTTGATCTGCTGATGGCGATGGAACGGGTTAGTTCCGGCAAAAATACACATTTTCAGCGGCGGCAGTTTTACCGATTTACCGTTCCAGTTGATCACTTTCCCCGGTTCGAGGATCGCATCGATAAAACGGGCAATCGGAATGGTGCTGCTGTAGCCTTTGTAGTCACTGTTGTCGTGAACAGGCGGAGTCGACGTAGAGCCGGAGAAACCACTCAGAATAACGCCTTTACGCCCCGGCGTGCCTGCGCCGTTATAGTGCCAGCCAAAACCAAAGCCACCACCTGGCAGGCCAATTTGCCCCAGCATCGCCGCCAGAACCACAATCATCCACGCCCACTGTTCACCGTGCTGCATACGCTGCACGCACCAGCCAGCAATAATTTGCGTTCTGTTCGCCGCCATCTGCCGCGCCAGCCCACGAATGGTTTCGGCATCAATGCCGGTCAGTTTTTCAGCCCATGCGGCATCTTTCGGCTGACCGTCTTTCTCACCCAGCAGATACGGCAGGAACTGCTCAAAACCTACACAGTAGTTAGCGAGGAAGTTTTTGTCGTACAGGTTTTCACTGTACAGCGTATACGCCAGCGCCAGTTGCAGCGGCACATCAGTTTGCGGGTTAACCGCAATGTGCTTCACATGCTCGCGCCCCAGATACTCATGGGTGGATGTGACAACCGGATCGATGCTGATGACCTCAATTTCACCGGCGGCGACTTTCGCTTTTAGCTGCGCGTAATATTCATAAACATCGTGATCCGGGCACCACCAGTTCGCTTGCTGGTTTTTCAGCAAATCAGAGCCCCACAGCACAATGGTTTTGCTGTTCTGCAATACCAGCGGCCAGGAGGTTTGCTGTTCATACACTTCCATTGAGCCAACCACGCGCGGCAGGATCACCTGCGCAGCACCGGTAGAGTAATCTCCGCCCGTACCAACGCTATTACCATGCAAGGCAATAGCTTTCGCCAGCATCCCCGAAGCGTTATGGAACATCCCCGTCGATTGCCAACCACTGGCGGTCAGCAAGGCACTCGGCCCGTGAGTTTTCTGTACGCGTTCCAGTTCTTCATAGAACATGTCGAGGGCTTCATCCCAGCTCACGCGCACAAAACGGTTATCACCGCGCTGGGAGGTGTCGCTCAGATGGCGCTTACGTAGCCAGTCCACGCGTACCATCGGATAACGAATACGCGCCGCGTTGTGTACGTGATCCGGCAATCCGGCGATCATTTTCGACGGATATTTATCCAGTTCGAACGGTTTTGCCGCCACAAAGCGACCATCCTTCACCGTCGCGCGGATAGCCCCCCAGTGCGACCCGGTAAGAATGCCCTCTTTCGAGATGACAGCCTCAGTCGCCGCTTGCGCCGCAGTCGCACGGCGCGGCGTTAACAATGACGGCCCCAGCATCCCGGCGACGGTTAAGCCGCCGAGTTGTGCCAGAAAACGCCGACGTGATGCCTGAAAGAGATCGTTATTGTTCATTATTTTTCTTCCTTCTTATCGCCGTGAGCCTTACCTGCGGTATCAGACGCATTCATTTGCAGATATTTCAACAAGGTGCGTTCTTCACGTTTATCGAGGCTGGTAAAGCCAATCATGCCGTTGAGCGTGCCGATCCAGCCGTTAGCGTCAAAGTGAGAGATTTCCGGTGCGCCGTGGCACTGGTTACAGGTGCCGTTGTACAACGAATCCGCATAAGCCCAGATCGGTTTGATATCGTTTACCATGTCGCCTTTCTTCATCCACGCAGTGGCTTGCAACTTGCTCCACTCGGTATTGGTGTCGGCAACGGTGGTTTTCTCCAGCGTTTTCACCTGCTGCTGCACATCACCACGAATCGAGGCAACAAAGATGCGTTTACCTGGGAATTGGGTGAGTACACGCTGACGTCCTGCACTTTCCGTCCAGCCAGTGATTTCAATTTGCAGCCAGTCGCCGTCACGTTTAATGACTTTCACTGCCGAAGCAGGCAGCAGAGAACCAGAGGCTTCTTTATCGCCTTTCGCCGCATAAATCGGCTTAATATCAATGGAGTACAGCGTGTCACCACTATCATTAGCACTGGCGCGCAGCTCATCGAACTGCTTACGGAAGCCGCTACTCATATCCGGTAACTGGTGGGCAATACCTTTATGACAGTCGATGCAGGATTGATTATCTTTCGCTGCCACCTTCATCTGACGTGCCGCTTCAGGATGCTGCTTCGCATGATCCATCGCATCGTAGTTATGGCAGGAGCGGCAGGTTGCCGAGTTGTTTTCTTTCATTCGCGCCCATTCACGCTCGGCAAGTTCCGCGCGTTTGGCTTCAAATTTCTCTGGTGTATCAATGGAGTGGGCAATAAAGGTCTGGTAGATATCATTGCTCGCTTCCAGTTTGCGCTTCACCATGCCTGGAATATCCGGCGGGATATGACAGTCATGGCATTCAGCTCGCACGCCGGAGGCGTTCTGGAAATGCACCGACTGTTTATATTCTTCATACACCGGTTGCATACTGTGGCAACTGACACAAAATTCGGTTGTGCTGGTGACTTTGATCCCAACGTGTGGCAATACAATCAGCGCAATGCCAATCACAATCCCAATTGCGACCAGCGCCAGTACCGACCAACGAGCACTGGGTCGGCGTAGCGCGTTCCAGAGTTTCCGCATAATAGCCCCTGTAAAATTATGGTTTAGTGAAGCGATCTTAATGAGTAAATATGAACAGCGGCACTGGTCAGGATGAACGGCTTACGGCAGAATATGAACAGATATGAACAGAATGAGTAAAACCCTCTGATGCCACATCACATTGTTATTGTTGAAGATGAGCCGGTTACCCAGGCGCGATTACAATCCTACTTCACTCAGGAGGGGTATACCGTTTCCGTTACGGCGAGCGGTGCCGGGCTGCGGGAAATTATGCAGAATCAGTCGGTGGATTTAATTCTGCTGGATATCAATTTGCCCGATGAAAATGGCCTGATGTTAACCCGCGCCCTGCGAGAACGCTCAACGGTGGGGATTATTCTGGTTACCGGACGCAGCGATCGGATTGACCGTATTGTTGGACTGGAAATGGGCGCAGACGATTACGTCACCAAACCGCTGGAACTGCGCGAACTGGTAGTACGGGTGAAAAATCTGCTCTGGCGAATCGACCTCGCGCGACAAGCTCAACCGCACACTCAGGACAACTGCTATCGCTTTGCCGGTTATTGCCTGAATGTGTCGCGCCATACGCTGGAACGAGATGGCGAGCCGATTAAACTGACCCGCGCAGAGTATGAAATGTTGGTGGCATTTGTGACGAATCCGGGCGAAATTCTTAGCCGTGAACGTCTGCGGCGTATGCTCTCTGCGCGTCGGGTGGAAAACCCTGACCTGCGCACCGTCGATGTGTTAATTCGTCGTTTACGCCATAAACTCAGCGCGGATTTACTGGTGACACAACATGGCGAAGGTTATTTCTTAGCCGCTGATGTGTGCTGATAATAATAGACCGGACGAAATCCCCCCGGTGACAGCGAGCGGCGGATATGTTCGCGGTCGGCATTTTTCGGCGTCAGAACTAAAATCGGTGGGCTGACATTATCAGACACCGATTGCCCCTGTAATTGCCTGATGGCCTGCTCAACCGCCAGTTCCCCCTGCCAGACCATTTGATCGCTGGCAGCCATAATCACTCTTCCCCGCTTCAGCCCGCGATACACCTGATGTGAAAGATAAAACGACACCACGGTAAGCGGTGTTTTCAGGTTACGCCCTTCCCCCATTGCCGCCTCTGCCGCAATGGCCGTTCCGGCAACGACGTCGATTTCTGGATGGCGCTCCAGCATCTCCTGCAACAGGTTACGCTGGATTTCAATATCGTTATCACCAAGCGCAATATCAACAATACGCACCGGGCTTCCGGCAATGGCTGCGCGAAAACCCTCGACCATCTCCTTACTGCCCCCGGCGTTATCGGGTCCGGGCATCAACAGCACGTTCAGTGGTTTACCGTGCGCCCATTGCACCAGATATCGTCCTGGTTGATAGCCCATCTGAAACCAGGGTACACCAACGCGGCTTTTCACCTGGGGAGCATCAATAGCATTTACCAGTTCGATCACCGGCAGACTTGCTACCTGCTTTTGCAGGTCGGGAAATGACGTCGTGCTACTACCGAGCAAAATGGCCTCTGCGCCCCACTGTTTACACTGGTCGATTTGTGCTTGCTGGGTAGCCAACTGGCTGTAGCCGCCTGCCTCCAGCACTTTTAAATCCACACCGTAGCGGCGAGCAGCCTCCTGCATACCATAGTTCAACGATAACCAGTATGAATCTTTCAGGCTGGGATAAAGCGCGCACAGTTTCCATGCACGTTTGGTTTTAAGCGGCGTAGAGGGTTGCACCGAGAAATGCTGCGCATCATGCCAGCGCAACAGGTTATCAGCCGAAAATGCCGATAACATGAAAAGGGAAAGAAGTAAAAATAGCAGTACGCGCATGATAGCCTCATCAATAATAAGGCTTTATGCTAGATGCATTCCGCTTTGCGACTCAACCTTTTTCACCTTAAGTGCACCGACCGTGAATTTAACCCTGACCCGAAGACTCTGGATGGGCTTTGCCCTGATGGCGCTGTTAACCCTGACCAGTACCCTGGTGGGATGGTACAACCTGCGCTTTATCAGCCAGGTGGAAAAAGACAACACTCAGGCATTGATTCCTACCATGAATATGGCGCGCCAGTTGAGCGAAGCCAGCGCCTGGGAACTTTTCGCCGCGCAGAACCTGACCAGTGCCGATAACGAAAAGATGTGGCAGGCGCAGGGGCGAATGCTCACCGCACAAAGCCTGAAGATTAATGCGTTGCTGCAAGCGTTACGGGAACAAGGTTTTGATACCACCGCTATTGAACAACAGGAGCAGGAGATCTCCCGTTCGTTACGTCAGCAAGGGGAACTGGTGGGGCAGCGTTTGCAACTGCGCCAGCAACAACAGCGACTCAGTCAGCAGATAGTCGCCGCCGCCGATGAAATCGCACGCCTGGCGCAAGGTCAGGCGAATAATGCGGCAACTTCCGCCGGAGCGACCCAGGCCGGGATTTACGATTTGATCGAACAACATCAGCGTCAGGCCGCAGAAAGTGCACTCGATCGGCTGATTGATATCGATCTTGAGTATGTTAACCAGATGAATGAACTGCGCCTTAGCGCCCTGCGGGTGCAGCAAATGGTGATGAATCTTGGGCTGGAGCAGATCCAGAAAAATGCAGCAACGCTGGAACACCAGCTCAATAATGCGGTGAAAATTCTGCAACGTCGGCAAATACGCATTGAAGATCCGGGAGTTCGTGCTCAGGTCGCAACAACGTTAACTACCGTTAGCCAATATAGCGATTTGCTGGCGCTGTATCAGCAGGACAGTGAAATCAGCAATCGCCTGCAAACTCTCGCCCAAAATAACATCGCCCAGTTCGCGCAGTTTAGTAGCGAAGTCAGTCAGCTGGTCGACACCATTGAGCTGCGTAATCAGCACGGACTGGCGCATCTGGAAAAAGCCAGTGCACGCGGGCAATACAGCCTGTTATTGCTGGGGATGGTTTCACTTTGCGCACTGATTCTGATCCTCTGGCGCGTGGTTTATCGCTCAGTCACGCGTCCACTTGCCGAACAAACGCAGGCGCTGCAACGGCTGCTGGACGGTGATATCAACTCCCCTTTCCCGGAAACCGCTGGCGTGCGGGAGCTGGACACCATCGGGCGGCTGATGGATGCGTTTCGCAGCAATGTTCATGCACTGAATCGCCACCGCGAACAGCTGGCGGCGCAGGTCAAAGCGCGTACAGCTGAATTGCAGGAACTGGTGATAGAACACCGACAGGCACGGGCGGAAGCAGAAAAAGCCAGCCAGGCAAAATCGGCGTTTCTGGCGGCGATGAGCCATGAGATCCGCACACCGCTGTACGGTATTCTTGGCACCGCGCAACTGCTGGCAGATAACCCCGCACTTAATGCCCAGCGTGATGATTTGCGGGCAATTACCGACTCTGGTGAATCGTTGCTGACCATCCTCAACGATATTCTCGATTATTCGGCTATCGAAGCGGGTGGCAAGAATGTTTCGGTCAGCGATGAGCCCTTTGAACCGCGCCCGCTGCTGGAAAGTACCCTGCAATTAATGAGCGGACGGGTGAAAGGTCGCCCGATTCGCCTGGCAACGGCAATTGCCGATGATATGCCGTGCGCGTTAATGGGCGATCCACGACGTATTCGTCAGGTTATAACCAACCTGTTGAGCAACGCCCTGCGTTTTACTGACGAAGGGCAGATCGTTTTACGTAGCCGCACTGATGGCGAGCAATGGCTGGTCGAAGTGGAAGACAGCGGCTGCGGTATTGATCCCGCGAAACTGGCAGAAATCTTCCAGCCATTTGTGCAGGTAAGCGGCAAACGCGGCGGCACCGGGCTGGGGCTGACTATCAGTAGCCGTCTGGCCCAGGCGATGGGCGGCGAACTGAGCGCCACCAGCACGCCGGAAGTTGGAAGCTGTTTTTGTTTACGCTTGCCGTTACGTGTTGCCACTGCTCCCGTGCCAAAAACAGTCAATCAGGCGGTGCGTCTTGACGGTTTACGTTTGCTGTTAATTGAAGATAACCCGCTAACCCAGCGAATTACCATTGAGATGCTGAAAACCAGTGGTGCGCAGATTGTTGCTGTTGGCAATGCCGCGCAGGCTTTAGAGACACTGCAAAATAGCGAACCGTTTGCTGCCGCACTGGTGGATTTTGATCTGCCCGATATCGACGGCATCACGCTTGCCCGGCAACTGGCACAGCAATATCCGTCGCTGGTTTTGATTGGCTTTAGCGCTCATGTCATCGACGAAACGTTGCGCCAGCGTACCAGTTCATTATTTCGCGGGATTATCCCTAAACCGGTGCCGCGTGAAGTGCTCGGTCAGTTACTGGCGCACTATCTCCAACTGCAAGTCAATAACGATCAATCGCTGGATGTATCGCAACTCAATGAAGATGCTCAGTTAATGGGGACGGAGAAGATCCACGAATGGCTGATATTATTTAAACAACATGCCCTGCCGCTTCTCGATGAAATCGACATTGCCCGCGCCAGCCAGAACAGCGAAAAAATAAAGCGTGCCGCACATCAGCTAAAAAGCAGTTGCTCGAGTCTGGGAATGCGTAGCGCCAGCCAGCTTTGCGCACAACTGGAGCAGCAGCCATTATCTGCCCCCCTTCCACACGAAGAAATTACACGCAGTGTTGCCGCTCTGGAAGCATGGTTAATAAGAAAGACCTGAACGCGATTTGAATCAATATCAGCCAGTTAAGAACAACTAGAATAGTGGCATTTGGTATGCAACTTAACGGACTGGCAAAATCATGGCAGAGAAAAAAAGAACCCGCTGGCAGCGGCGGCCAGGCACGACGGGCGGCAAATTACCGTGGAATGACTGGCGCAATGCCACGACCTGGCGTAAAGCGACGCAATTATTACTGTTGGCAATGAATATTTATATTGCCATCACGTTCTGGTATTGGGTGCGCTATTACGAAACGGCAGGTAGTACGACATTTGTCGCCAGACCGGGAGGTATCGAAGGCTGGCTACCGATTGCCGGTCTGATGAATCTGAAATATAGCCTTACAACAGGTCAGTTACCGTCCGTCCACGCCGCCGCGATGCTGTTATTGGTCGCTTTTATCGTCATCAGTCTATTACTCAAAAAGGCCTTTTGCTCATGGTTATGCCCGGTTGGTACGCTTTCTGAATTAATCGGCGATCTCGGTAACAAACTGTTTGGTCGGCAATGTGTCCTTCCCCGCTGGCTGGATATTCCTCTGCGCGGCGTGAAGTATTTGCTGTTGAGTTTTTTTCTCTATATCGCGTTATTGATGCCCGCTCAGGCGATTCACTATTTTATGTTGTCGCCCTACAGCGTGGTGATGGACGTAAAAATGCTCGATTTCTTTCGTCATATGGGGACCGCGACATTAATCAGCGTGACCGTTTTGCTGATTGCCAGCCTGTTTATTCGCCATGCCTGGTGTCGTTATCTTTGCCCATATGGCGCGCTGATGGGCGTGGTTTCGCTATTGTCGCCGTTTAAGATTCGTCGCAATGCCGAAAGTTGTATCGACTGTGGCAAATGCGCAAAAAATTGCCCATCACGGATCCCGGTCGATAAATTAATTCAGGTACGAACAGTGGAATGTACCGGCTGTATGACTTGCGTAGAGTCATGTCCGGTAGCCTCAACATTAACCTTTTCACTGCAAAAACCTGCGGCAAATAAAAAAGCCTTTGCGTTGTCTGGCTGGTTAATGACGCTACTGGTTCTGGGGATTATGTTTGCGGTGATTGGTTACGCAATGTATGCGGGAGTATGGCAAAGCCCGGTGCCGCAGGAATTGTACCGACGCTTAATTCCGCAAGCGCCAATGATTGGTCACTAAATTAGCAACAAGCGGAACATCACCTCGCACGGGGTGATGTTCACAAAATCACATTATTTTGATTTTGACATCATAACTTTCAAGCCCGGTCATTTTTTCTCGTGCGGTGAAGCGAATTTCAGAGACTTCTTTCCCTGTATTCTTGTTCAGCTCGGCGATTTTTTGCGCGATAAAGTCAGCGATTTCCGTTTCGGCTTGTTTTTTTAACTCTTCAATATTCACTGTTAACCTCTTCTGGTCTTAAATGACAGCAACACGCCAGTAAGGTGTTGGTTCCCGGTACCCTGGTCAGGTAAGAAATGTTATAAGCCATCTCCCCGAAAGATTCAATAATCAACAGGTTATCGCTTACTATACATACAGCGTTGAAGAAAAATAAGGCAGATATAAAAAAGGCTCCACGAGGGAGCCTGATATTATTTTGTGAAATCCAGCGGCGCATGGTCAGTGCGTATTTGCAGCGCGACGTTATCAAAGGTGATCATCGTCGATTTACAAAAAATACACTTAGCGCCCAAAGGGTTTCGCTCCGTCACATCGAATGCCGATGTACGGTACTGTGAACCATGACAACATGGACAGCGGAAATGGAGATGTTGAGTAATAACGGCAACCTTAGAGCGTAACAACGTTCGCTGCCGCGGGACCACGTTGCCCCTGCTCAATAGAAAATTCAACTTTCTGATTTTCGTTCAGCGTGCGGAATTCATTGCTCTGGATGGCGGTGAAATGGACGAAAACGTCTTTGCTGCCATCATCAGGAGTGATAAAGCCAAAACCTTTATCTGCGTTAAACCATTTTACTAAACCAGTCATTTTATTAGACATATTTTACTTCCTTCATTTTGGGCCTTTCGGCAAACAGGGCTTTAATACAGAAACTACTTAGTGTTCAGGAGAGAGACTCAAAAGAAGGGGATAATGCCTGATAATGAGAACTGCTTTAGTAAACTACTTTGTATGCTGTCTGTCTTTCAAACCGACGCAGCTATTAAGGCATGATAATTGAGATTAAGCAAATTTTATTTTAGCCGTCCGGCGGTCTTAAATATCGCTGGCTTTATTTTATTAACCCCGTATAGTGCAGCGCAGTATTTTCAGTAAGGAATTTGTTTGTCCCGTAAAATGACAGGAATTGTCAAAACCTTTGATCGCAAAAGCGGCAAAGGATTCATTATCCCCTCCGACGGTCGTAAAGAAGTCCAGGTCCATATTTCCGCATTCACTCCCCGCGACGCAGAAGTGCTTATACCAGGATTACGCGTGGAATTTTGCCGCGTAAATGGCCTGCGAGGACCAACAGCGGCAAATGTTTATTTGTCTTGATGGAGAGCGCACGCCGGTATGCGTGCTTCATTCACGATTTGCGTAAAACCGGCCAACGAACACATGCCCTGCGCGTTTCGCTCTTCACATCCTGCCAGGGTCAGTTTCACCTCTCCGGGCGGCGTATTTAATGACAGCGGCGTTTTATCACGCATCTGCTGTAAAGTCTGGAAGACCAGCGAAACCTGAATCCACTGGCTGTTATCGCTAAGCCGACGCCAGCGTTCAAACACCAGTTCACCTCCTGGCGGCGTGTTATCCGGCTGACCAGGAAGCGTCCAGTTGAGCTCCAGTGCGCCGCCGAGATTTGCCAGATTAGTATCGTGTCCGGCGATAAACAGCACTGAAGTGGGTAATGTCACACCATACGCCTGTTTTTGCGGTGGATGGGGCGTCAACGCTGCCATGATCAAATCCAATAACGGGGTGGCGCGACTGCGGGCAACCTCTGGCGTGCGTTGTAGTAAATAAAATTGCGCGTTATGCAAACTTAGCAAGGTGTTCCACTGGTGTGAATCGGTGATCCTTCCCCACCCCGGCTCCGGCATTCCCTGTGCTTGTTGCAGGAGAAATATCTCCGTCAGCATTGATGCGAGGCTTACCGCACCGGTTAATGAGACATTGTCGGCGCTCACCTTGAGTTCCGATGGTAATGCCTGCGTTAATGAACAACTTTTGTCCTGTTTCTCACGGTTAAGGCACAAGTTTGATTGTGGGAAATTAAGCACCTGTTCCAGTTCGCGAAACGCCGTTTGCCGATGCCCGGTAAAGTCAGCAATTGACCCTCCTGCCCTGCTGAGGATCGCGTCAGTCACATTCGCGTTATCCAGTTGGCAAACGCCAGTTTTTAGAGGATTAAATAACGGATCGGGACTGGACGTATCTGCCTGGGTATGTACGGTTATTGCACAGTCAGGTGCCAGCCCGGCGGCGAAGGCTTCGCCTGTTTTACGGGTACGCTCGTCGACATCAGCAATAATCGCGACCTGACCAGACTGCGGGCAGCCCTTTTTCGCCAGCAATCCGTCGGCTACCAGACGCTGGCGTTGGTAATGTCCGAGATAGGCGATTAGCTCACCACCGCGCGGTGTCAGCCAACCCAGTTTTACCGGCCAGGTTGGCCATGCGTCTGGGGTGACATCCTGCATCAGTTGCGTGGCCTTGGTTGGAGCACGCACACCATGACGACTGACAATCACCACACTTTCCAGCTTCAGCTCCGGCTCACTCTGAGCGAATGCAGATTGCGGGGTTAACGGAATCAGAAGAGATAAAAATGGGATTAAGATCGCTTTCATCGATATGTTTC
>ENA-UERM01001324-UERM01001324.1-human-gut-metagenome-genome-assembly--contig:-NODE-1324-length-13830-cov-4.450374_pt1 | contig 13830 bp, 13 predicted proteins | sample MGYA00242983_ERZ507983 | MGnify/ENA primary metagenome ERZ507983 (study PRJEB26167, sample SAMN06115432) | human gut metagenome | host: Homo sapiens | place: China:Shanxi | collected 2015-04-29...
AATCTGTCTTTTCCCTCTGATTCTCTGCGCTGACAAAACAAATTTTCAGCTACCTCTTAACGCTGAAATATAAACCTGAATTACACAAAATCAGAAATTTTTATTTATTCCGAGAATAGTAATCATCACCGCTGCCCCAGTCTGCTTTATAATATGGTGCATAGAAAAGCCAGATATGCCATCCATCTGTACTATCAAACACTATTACTGTTTTGTCTCCGTACCAGTTTATATAAATCGCTATCTTTGATAATCGGACTGCCAGTAATTGGATAGTAAGGAGCTCCGTAAACTTTAATCAGATTTTCAGATATATAGTATCTTATGTCATCATCTGATGCATCTGCATTGTCCAGTGATGGAAGATCAATCGTAATCTGCACTAGCCGGTTATCAACAAAATCACATATCACTGTTATACCGCCATATACTCCCATTTGACCATATGCATCAGGAATGGACACGTTATAGCAATCATGGTTATCAAAAGTGTGTTCTGTATATTCGATTGGATAAATTTTCTCAATATCCTGCGGGGTCATTCCCCATTTAAGCAGACAGAATCCATCTGGTTCATTCTGAAATGCATTGGCCAGTGTGAATGGACAGAACAATAACAATAAGATAAGTATAAATTTCTTCAATTTCTAATTTCTTTCTTCATAAAATTGACTACCTGTAAAATGACCAGTAATCACCTTTTAATGTATCTTCAAAATAGTCAGTATCTGCCAAATCAATCACTATTCGGTTATCATCAAGTTTCATAGTAAAAATAACTGTTGAGGTCCCATACCATGCGGTGGCTCCTTCTTCATTAACCGGCTTGCCAAAGAGCTGGGTTAAATCATAGACCGTATTCTTATAAACCATATCCTGTTCTTCCGGAGACTTTGGCTGCAGAAGGAAAATCTCAATATTCTTCAACTCATCATTCTGAAAGTAACATAGCAAATACTGCGCTCCTTTAAGCCCCAATTCACCATTCGCATCAGGAACACGAACCAGATAAACAGATGATCCATTTTCTCCTTCGCCTTGAGGAATTGGAAAATACTGCTCACTCATATCCGAAACCGACATGTTCCACCAGAGATGACCAAATCCCATAGGTTCATTTCTGTAAGCATCAGCCACAGACCATGGGAGTATCAACAACAATATCGCAAGTAAAAGCTTTTTCATGATTACCCCTCCCGTACTAAGGCCTCTTTATCCTTATTTTCTCTAGGATTTTTTATACAGTTCTGCATATCCAGCAGTGTAATGAAAAAAGCACTCTTATTGTCCTTCATCACAATGCCATGAGATAAATAAATACTGGTTACAACGCCTTCCCAAATTGTAAATCCCTGCTCATCTTCTATGTCCGGTATGCCATAAAGGGAAATCATTCTGTTTAACTGACGGCTTCGGATTGTGTCTATATCCTCAGTATCTCCATCTATGGGCAGTTGGATGATAGTTAACCGGTTATCAGAGAAATAACAGGCAGCAGATACTTCAGAGTCAATTCCCATTTCTCCATGGGGATCAGGAATAGTAACCACCCAAACCGTATCCGCAAAATCAGGATTTATTTCCTTCACTGGAACTGCATCATGATATAAATGCTTCACATCTGAAACAGACATCCCCCACCGGAGAAGTCCAAATCCCTCGGTCTCTCCGGGGTAAGCACAAGCAGTCGAAAGCGGAACTAATAAAAGTAAAATGGTAAGAAGAAACTTTTTCATTTACTCATTCCCATCAAAACAAATATGAAATTTGTATATATCTTACTACTAATAATAGCACAGAACAGCCTTACATCACAAACAGGAGAGACCTTATCAACATACATATTACCGGCATACAAAAAGCAGATGAGTTTTGACTCATCTGCTTTCTATGTTTTTGGTTTTACTCTGAAAGTAAGCTGCAAAGCTTACGGTCTGAGGTCCAACACCTGACTTTTAGCGTCACTTTACGACATAGACCTTCACCTGTTTATTTCCCCAGCTGTAGGCCTGTTCCATGGTATCTACGCCTACATCGATGATATTTCCTTTGACACTTCCGCCAATATCATCGGCTATGCAATATCCATACCCTTCAACGAAGAGGACACTGCCAATCGGAATCACGGATGGGTCTACAGCCGCATGTCCTTTACCAGCATAATTCCCACTGTATGTAAAACCGGTTCCGCCGGCATTAGGCGCATAGGCGGTAGACTGCATAATCATCACCTGTTTATAGTCTCCGGTCAAGGAAGGAGCACGACTCAGACGGTTCCATACCCCTTCGTCCACTACACCGGTGAGCGGCATGGAATTCTTTTTCTGAAGCTTCATTACTGCCTGCTTCGTACCATTGCCGAACTGTCCATCCACTCCCCCTGGATTATATCCGTGAAGCAGAAGCAGATTTTGCAGTTTTACTACCCGGTCTCCTGAATCTCCCAATTCCAGCTCATCTTCCATCTGACTGCCAGATTGCCGGTTATTTTTTGCTATTACCTTGTTAAGAACAGATAAGGTCCTGGCGTCCACATTTCCGGTTACCGGAAGCCCCAGTTTTTTCTGGAAAGCGCTGACAGCCTTAACGGTATTATCTCCATATATACCGTCCGCCTTATCAGAAAGGAAACCCGCCTTTTTCAGTTTTGTCTGAATAGAGGCTACATCCGGCCCCTGATCCCCTTTCCCAAACAGATAAGTTCTTCCGCCAGTGGATGGTGCCGCACGGGAAGAAACTGTTCGTGGCAACGCGTTGACAGCCGGTGCAGAGGTTACCTTCTGCGAAGATGACTTACGCGCCTGCGCCTGTCTTGCCATTTCTGCATTGACTTTCTGCCCCAGCTTGGGGTCAGCAGCCTGCAATGCACTGGCTGTGGACTCATCAATCACCCCGGACACCGGAAGTCCTGATGCTTTCTGAAAATCAGAAACCGCCTTAACCGTTCCCGGGCCATATCTTCCGTCTACGCCGCCCTTCAGATAACCTTTAGCCTGAAGAATCTGCTGGTAAGTAATCAACGTGCCCCCAGTATTGCCTTCTGCAATCAGCACGCCGCCTCCCCGACGAGTTCCTCCTTTTGCCTGCCTGATAGCTGCCTGTGTCGCATCATCTGCCACACCGGTTACGCGAAGTCCATGATCCTTCTGAAATAATTCAACCGCTTTGACCGTAGTGGAACCATAATCCCCATCTACCTGGCGGGCAAAATAACCACAGTCAATCAGCTGCTGTTGCAACTGAGAGACCTCAGGGCCCTTCATTCCCCCTGACAGAGAGGCAGCCGAAACACTGCCAGTTACCGCCAGAGTAAGAACAGATGCCAGAAGAATTTTTCGTATTCCCTTCATGTATCCACCTCCGTAAAAACATTTTTATTTTATCATGATTTCCCACTCATGTAAAAAAAACATGTCCCAATCAAGCCAAAATCCCCCACTATCCAACAAAAAACAGGTTGGAGATAAGAGGTACGAGGCACGAGGGGGGATGCGGAAGATTTTTATAAAGGATATATGTAACATCCTTCTGCTTTCCCATATTCAAACAACGTGGTATCAACTATCCACTGACATTTGTCGGTCCACCCTTTCTTTCAAGAAAGGAGCAATGTTCTGCATACTTTTCCATGTTCTAACAAGGCGCTATTAACTTTCCCCCAGGCAGGCTGCTGTGGCCGTCTGCAGACGACCAGACGGTTCAGATAGTAAGACTTCAGACGGAGTACATCAGCAGGCTTTCCAGTATTCATACAAAGTGGTATCAACTATCCCCCAAAAAGACAGATTTGAGAGATGAGAATTGAGATTTGAGTCGGGATACGGAAATTTTTATAAAATGGTTATATCGAACATTTTTGTTCTTTCCTATGCTCTAACATATAGTAATCAACTATCCACCATTCGTTGAAACGAATGGTCCACCCTTTCTTTCAAGAAAGGAGCTTCGTTTCGCAAACTTTCCTTTTGCCATCTTGCGTTTTCATACAGCGGAAGAAGTGCAACATATTACCGTTGTTCCCATTGATTCACATACAGCGTTCTACTTTCCACCGGCGTTCGCCGGTCCCCCTTTCTCTCCAGAACGGGAAACTTGCTGCAGGCTTTCTGTTCGTGCAACTTTTGTCTTCTTACCCCTTTTTAAGAAGACTTTCCGCTTTACTCCTGCAATCCCATTGGGTTGCACGGTCTCGAGAATCTGATAAGATTCTTGCTGGCTACTAGTCTACTGAATCGAAATCCGTATGGATTTCCTATAAATGGTAGCCCGGTCTTCTAAAAAGCTTGAAGTGGTAATTCGTTAACTATGTTGCACTCCCATTTATGCCGACCTATGAATCCACAGGATTCACACTGACAGCGAACCTTGTAGTTCGCGGCCTTTATCCTTTCTCTCCAGAACGGGAAACGTTTCGCATTTTTCTCTTTGTGGAGCTTTTGCATTCTTATCTTTTCATCTGAGAACTGCCTCCAGAAGTTTCGCACATCATTATCTGCTGTTTTTTCTCGTCACTCGTACACTCAATTCTCTAACCTATCTTTTCTGCCCATCAAAAACCTCTTACCACAAGGAATCTACCCTTGCGGTAAGAGGTTTTTACTTGCTTATTTAATTAGCCGATTAAGCAGGGAGCATCCTTAGTCCTGCCACCAAACCACACCGGTGGTGTTCTTGAGAACGTTCTTTACAAACTTAGGAGAAGCTACCCCATTAGCCTGCTGAGTTTCGTAATCATCCAGTGCTTCCTTAACTCTCGGGAAGAGAATAAGGATGGCGGTAACGTTGGTCAGGACCTGGAATGCCATGAACAGGTCGGCGAGGTTCCACACCAGTGGCAGATCGGCAATAGAACCAAAATATACCATCACGCCTACCAGACCACGATACAGATTAAGTGGCCACTTCTTCTTGGTAAGGTGGGAAATATTGATTTCACCATAATAGTAGTTACCAACAATGGAGCTGAATGCGAACAGGAAAATCAGAATAGCTACTGCAGATGGAGCGATAGATCCAAAGTACTGAGACAGATTCCACTGTACCAATTCGATACCCGTCAGATTAGTGGTTGTGTAGTCGCCAGACAGGAGAATAATGAATGCACTGGCAGAACAAATAAACAAAGTATCTACATACACACCGAAAGACTGAATCAGCCCCTGTACTACCGGATGATCGGCATCAGCGGTAGCTGCCGCATTAGGAACAGAACCTTCGCCGGCTTCGTTGGAGAACAGACCTCTCTTAAATCCTGTAAGAACAGCTGCGCCCATTCCACCGCCAGCAGCTGCCTGGAAACTGAATGCATCTTCCAGAATTTCTGCAAAAACGTGCGGAAGCAGGTTGATGTGATAAATCATGATTCCCAGAGCTACCAGGATATACACACCTGCCATCAGTGGAACCATCCATTCAGTTACGCGGGCAATACGACCAAGGCCTCCGCAGATAATAGCTACAGAAGCAATCGCCAGGATAATACCCATAACCGTTCTGTCAAAGCCAAAAGCGGAATTCAGTGCCAGGCTGATGGTATTTGCCTGTACAGAGTTATAAATCATACCATAAGTAACAGAAATGAGTACAGCAAACAGGGCTGCCCACGCACTGTATCCCAAACCATACTTCAGATAGTAAGCTGGGCCACCTCGGAAGGAAGTTTCTCCCTTTTTTCCTGTTACCGGAACCTTATAAATCTGGCCAAGGGTGGATTCTACAAATCCGGTAGCTGCGCCAACTACGGCAATGAACCACATCCAGAAAATAGCTCCTGGACCACCGGTGGTAATTGCAATGGCAATACCCGCAATATTACCTACCCCTACGCGGGATGCGGTGCTAACACAGAATGCCTGAAATGGAGAAATTTCATTCCCCTTTGTCTTGGAACCAGCAGAAGAGACAATAAGCCGGAACATTTCCTTAAAATGTCTGATCTGTACAAAGCGGAGACGGAATGTGAAATAGAATCCCGCAACTACCAGCAATGTAATGATGACGTAGGTCCAGAGGAACCCATTCATGTCAGATACAATGTTGTTCAAAAAATCCATCATACTTTCTTTCCTCCCGTGTCATAAAAAAAGACTTACAGGTACCAGAAAAGTACAAGCCAGTAAGTCTTCTTTGACAAGATATTAACTTTTATCTTAATTTTATACTATATATGTATAAAAAGCAATGGGGATATATATATAAAGACAGGTTAGAGGTTAGAGAAAAAACAGACATCAGACAATCAGACGTCAGACCGGAAGCCTTCGCGGCTTTCTTTCAGACTAAAAGAACTCAGAACATTTGCATGCTTTCCTATGCTCTAACATACAGCAATCTACTTTCCCCCACCAGCCAAAGGCTGGCGGTCCATCCTCTCTCTCCAGAGAGCGAAACCTTCGAGCCCCTGCCCCCTATCAATTCAAATTCATTCTGTGAGATTGCGTTGTTTATTTTCTCCTCGATACTTATATCTTCGTCAAAAAATGTATGTCTACTATTTTATGCTATACCTCGCCGAATCGTTAACAGGCAAAAGCTATACCGAACGAAAGCTTATAAGATATTTCCCTCTCTGGAGAGAGAGGGGGACCATCGAAGATGGTGGAAAGTAGAAGCCTCTTTGTGAATCTATAGGAATAATGACCCGTTGTTGTGTTTTCAACTGTTTTGAAGCTTTTTCAGCCTATTCTTTACTACCAAATCTATGTATTCACATACCCCGTAAAGATTACTTAAAATTTCCTTATTCGTAAAACGTAAGACTTGAATTCCAAATTTTTCCATAAATCCAGTCCGTTTTGGATCATGCTCCTGGCCGGCTTCCATAAAATGCTGTAATCCGTCAAGTTCTATAACCAATTTAGCCTGTCTACAATAAAAATCCGCAATATACTCTCCAATAGCATACTGCCGATAAAAACGTACTGGATATTTTCGAAGGTAACATCTCCATAATATCCCTTCTTCCCTCGTCATTGTCTTACGAAGATGTCGAGCATGTTGTTTAGCTCTGGGCGTTCCGTAAATATACTTTCCCAAATAAATTCCCCTTTCCCCTGTTTCCCCTATTTAAGTAAATATTACTCAAAGCTTATCAAACATATAGATACTTTCGTTTACTAAAACATAGAGCAGTCTACTTTCCCCCATCGGCTGCGCAGATGGTCCGCCCTTTCTCTCCAGAACGGGAAACGTTTCGTATTTTTCCCTTTGTGGAACTTTTGCATTCTTGTCTTTTTCATCTGAAAATTGGCACCTGAAGTTTATCGTTTCATTGTCTGTTAATTCTCCTCATCTCTCGCTCCCTCAATGCTCATACCTGTCTTTTCTTATCCACCTGCAGATTGGCGTTGCAAATCTGTCCTCTCAAATCTCAATTCTCGCCTCTCAAATCTGTCTTTTCCCTCAGTCACTTCAGTGTGTTCAGGAAGTCATCCAGGTTTCGTGTAGCCTTCCATCCCAGTTGTTCCAGGCGGGTTGTGTTCATGGCGTAGCGGCGATCGTGGCCAGGTCTGTCGTTTACGAAGGTTATTAAATCGTCAGATTTACCTAAAATAGCTAAAATCTTATGAATCAGTGTCAGATTATCTATTTCTTCATGAGCTGACACGTTATATATCTGTGTTTCTTTTCCTTTATGCAGGATATAGTCTATGGCCATGCAATGATCTTCTACATGTATCCAGTCCCGTCTGTTCTTTCCATTTCCATACACCGGGACAGGAAATCCATGGTGTGCACAGTCTGCTACTTTAGGAATAAGTTTTTCTCTGTGCTGGAATCTGCCATAGTTATTGCTGCATCGAGAAATAGAAAACGGAAGGCCGTAAGTCCTTCCGTATGCCTGCACAAGCAAATCTGCAGAGGCTTTGGATGCAGCGTATGGACTGGAGGGGTGAAGCGCATCCTCTTCTTCGAATGCGCAGGTACTGTCTAAGGGCAAATCACCATAGACCTCATCCGTAGATATCTGATGAAATCTGTCTACCCCAAAGCGCAGACAGGCATCCATAAGCACGGACACCCCAAGGACATTGGAATGGATAAACAGTTCCGGTGTTTCAATCGAGCGGTCCACATGACTTTCGGCCGCAAAATTGACTACCCACTGCGGCCTTTCTTTTTCAAAAACCGACTGTACAAAAGCTGCGTCTGCAATATCCCCGCGATAGCAGGTCATGTTCGCATGCCCGGCAATTGAATCCAGATTAGCCGGATTTGCTGCATACGTCATCTTATCTATGCCGATAATTCGGTCATCCGGATAGTGATTATTCCAGTATATAGCAAAGTTAGCTCCAATAAACCCATAAATTCCGGTTATCAGTATGTTTCTTTTCATTTTCTCTTAATTAATTCCAGAATCTTTTCACATGCCGCTTTCTGAATCTTAAAGCTTAAATCATAATCTCTGGTTAATTCCGGATTAATAATTGTTCCTTTCATGCCCATGAACTCAGAGAAACAATGTACTTTATCATCCGGATCTCCGCCAATAATCTTGAACAGAGGCCAACGGGCAGCATCATCCATATAAACGATGAAGTCATAGATATCATACATGTTCCATTCCATCTGACTGCAGTATTCGCTGCCCCTTTCAATCCCATAGCGTTCCAGAGTGGTAATAGCCTTTTCCGTAAGTGGTTCTCCTACCCCTTCCTTAACATGGGCTGAATCGACAACAAGTTCTATCCCTTCATCTTTTGCCAGATGGCCCAGAATATACAATGCCATGGGCGGGCGGAATGAATCGCCATAAGTTACAAACAGAACACTTTTCATACGAAGACCTCCCTGCCTGAATAATCTCTATTTTAGTTATATCATGATTCCGTAAAATTCATGTAATTTCTATTTCAGCAAAGGCAGTATTTCTGAACAGATAAACCCTTCTCTTACCCCGGTATCACTGTAGGAAATACGGCTGCTTCCCAGGCGGCTTGCCAGAACATCAGCAATAATAAGCCCGGATATGATGGTATGCATACGATCAGGTACTGCTTTCATGAGCATAATAGTTTTCTCTTCCGTCAGCGGAAAATCACGCTGAAACTCAGAAATCATCTGTTCAATTTTCAGCACATCCATCCGTGTATTATATCGGTCACAATGATAAAGCCGGTTATACAGCGCACAGGCACTCTTAAATGTGCCGCCCATGCCGATAATGGCCGGAGCACAATGCTGCTGGAGGTCCTTCACCTGATCAAATCGTTTTTCCGCTTCCTGCTTCATTGCCCGGCATTCCTTTGCCGATGGGAGAAATCCATGAACAAAGGATGTGCGAAGCGAGAGTGCCCCCATAGGCACACTGATTTTGAAACGGATTTCCCGGTTTTCGAACGAAACAATTTCCGTCGAACCCCCACCGATATCTACCAGGAGTCCGCTCCCGTCCTTCCGGTTGTGAGCCGCCCCGATAAAATCAAAAGTGGCTTCTTCATCCCCTGAAATAACCCGGAGAGAAATTCCCGTGCGCTCCTCAATTTCACTTACCGCTTTCCTGCTGTTCCGACAGTTTCTGAGAGCCGCCGTAGTAATAGCATCCATAGATGTTATAGGGAAATTAGCCAGGAAATCCTTAAAATCCTTTACAATTTCAACTGTCTTATCAATTCCAGCCTGCGTCATACAGTCATTATCAATAAATCCAGCCAGCCCAATAGCATGCTTCTTCTTCAGCAGTAAATCCATAGAATTCTTCTCAAGATGATATACCGCCAGACGAATAGAACTTGATCCAATATCAATAATCGCATACAACATTTCCATCACCGACCCATTAAATATGAGATAAAAGAACCACATCGTTATCAACTTTATTCTATCATAAGGGAGGTGAGAGATAAGAGAATCAGACAGAAAGACAGTCAGACGAAGATGAGCGGAGTCATCAGGAGTCAGACAACTAATATCATCATCCCAACACACAGGAATCTACTTTCCACCATTCGCTAGCAAAAACCGGGCTGCCAATTATATGAAAATCAGAGAATTGCACTTACCTGCTATCCAATTCCTGCCAACCATGAACTTTCGCCATCTTTTATTTTCCCATCTCCGCCATTTTTCTATTTTGTTTTTTCTCAAATTGGCGGTATAGCCATAACACGGTCGGACGCATCTCTAATCGGATAACCTGTCCTGGGTTTTTCTTTATTCGTTTTACAATGAAGCGCAGGGCTTTTTCTGAATAAAATGGGATTTCTGTAAATTCATCATCATTATTAAACCTCACCTGCGGAATTATATAATAGTCCAGAAATGGATGAACAAATGGTTCCAGATACCCTGGAATCGCAAAGCAGATATGGAAAAGCTTAAGGTGATGCATAGTAAATGTGTGAGCCAGTCGTGGGTCTGCTGTAATGGATGGATTTACAAAAGGGATGTGATACAGCCTGATCCAACGATTGATAACATTTACAATTTTATAAACCGAATAGGGATAAATCAGCCCATTAGTGGTGATATGTGTATCATATACGATAGTCTTCTGGCGAGCCGTTAACTGATTGGAACAATCAATATATGGCGTTTTAAAAGGTTTCCCGGCCAATTCCTGATTTATCTTTTCCATGATATGCTCCGGATCAGCCTGTATCTGTTGCAAAATATGCTGTAAGGCCGCATCACTGTAAAAATACAGAGAAACCGGAGGTCTGCGCTTTTCGGATTCCCTGGATTCAAGAGATTCACCGGTCACATTATAGACACAACTAATTATAATGTGATCTTCCTTCAGATGATCAAATTCGAGAAGCATATAATAAGTTGACGGACCAGTATCTTCAGGATGACAATCATGAAACCAGTGTGTCCAGTGTGCCAGGTTGGTTATAGTAAATTCATCAGAATAACCACCATTATATGGATTGCGATAAGGAATATGCTTTTCTCTGATTTTCTGATTGATGATATAAATCATTCTTCTGGCAGTATATGGATAGCATAAACCTCTCGGATATGTTTCAATAAGTTCCTTTTGTTTTTCTTTACTAAGTTTTGGATTAATATAGGACTCATCTTCCAGTGTTTTCTGTATTTCTGGCTCATCTGTCAGTGGCTTATGAAGAACATAGCGGATTATATACCATAATAAAATTAATACCCCCAGTCCCATAAGAAATAATCCGTTCTCCATCAGATTATAGGCGCTATCAGTAATTCTATTGGCATGGCCAAACTGCAGCATAGCCTTATACCAGAACATGTCCCCACGGCCATCCGCACCTGACAATAATGTAAATAGCAGCCAATTCATGCCATTTATAAAAACCCCTGCAATAATAAGCACAATGCCCAGCCACATCTTCCCTTTCCTATCCCATTGTTTATTGATGGACTGAGGAGACATGGCTATCTTTCCCAGAATATATGCAGACATGGAAAGAGTCAGAAAAAGGGCTACCAAAATTTTCCCAAAATTATCTGAAATGACCTGTACAAAAATTTCATTTATAACATCACTCCCCCAGCAACCTGCCAGATATAGAAACGCGGTCGACTCGAAATCTTCGTTTTACTCAGACTTGAGCCGCAGGTTCCATACTGCGTATCTAATGATCCACGCCGCCTCTGAGCTTTAGCTCATCAATTATATACACTGGGCGTTTCTTTGTTTCCAGGTAGGTTTTGGCCAGGTATTGTCCCAGGATCCCTGTACAGAGGAGCTGAATGCCTCCCATGAGGAGGATGATACATATGGTAGATGCCCAACCTTGAATAGGATCGCCTATAATAAGCTTTCGAATAACTACAAAAAGGATTCCAACGAATGAAGCCAGACATGACAGAATTCCAAACATGGTTGAAACAATCAGGGGCACCGTGGAAAAGGCTACGATGCCGTCTACCGCATAGAGAAGAAGTTTCCAGAAGGACCATTTAGTCTCTCCCGCTACTCTCTCTACGTTTTCAAACGCAAACCATTTCGTACGGAATCCTACCCATCCAAAAAGGCCTTTTGAAAAACGATTATATTCAGCTAATTCAAGGAGCGCGTTCACAAATTTCCGGTTCATAAGTCGATAATCCCTGGCCCCATCTACCAATTCTGTACGGGAAATCCGGTTCATCAACCGATAAAAGAGCCGTGCAAAAAACGAACGGATTGGGGGTTCGCCTGCCCGTGTGACACGTCGAGTAGCCGCTGAATCGTATCCTTCCTCCGATACCGCCTTATACATATCAGGAAGGAGCGACGGAGGATCCTGCAGATCTGCGTCCATAAATACTACATAATCTCCCCTGGCATGCCTGAGTCCTGCATACATAGCCGCTTCCTTTCCAAAATTTCTGGAAAAGGATATATATTCTACCTCATCATGTTCCACTGCCAGCTGTTTAATAATGGAAAGCGTACTGTCCTTCGAGCCATCATCCACAAAAAGAAGCTCAAAAGCAACCGAACTCATAGCCTTCTTAAGCTGTTCAAAAGCACTAAAAAAATAAGGAAGCGAAGCCTCCTCATTAAAACAGGGAACAATAACCGTGATCAAATCCATAGCAGACTCCCATGAAAAAAGTAATTATTAATTTTATTATAGCATGCTAAAAAATAACAACCAGAGAAGAATGTACAGATTTATATTATAAATCCACGTGCGGACCAGCGAAGCGCGTCTGCCCACCTCCTACCTCTAACCTCGTCCCTCCAACCTGTCTTTTTTTATACTCCCGCATATCCTCAAGATGAAGGTTTTCCAGTTTTTCGTAGCTTTCGGTCTTTTCGATGATGGCTTTCAGAAGGGTATCAAGGCGGCTTCCTTCTCTGTAATCGGCTTCGGCGAAGTAACGAATCCGCTGATCTTTGACTAAATCATAAACCTCTTTCTTCTGGCCATTTTCATAAATACCAATCGAATGCCCACCCATGCTGTTTACCAGTTTCATGCAGGGAATATCTGTACGACTGTCCCCCATATAAACAATATTCCGGAAAGGAACCCTTACTTCCCCTTCCTCATAATGTTTGTTTACTTCCATGCTGTTTACATCCAGAATATCCTTTTCAATGCGGAAAAGGAACTGTGTCTTGTTAGTATAGTTGATTACCTGAGCGGGCCATTTCGGTTCTCCCCTGCTGTTGTAATAATACGAACTGGCGAACACCGCCCTGAAATGCTTTCGAATGGAAGTGCCATCTATCATCTCCCGAAGACCGGATGACAGAATATAATGCTCTACGATTATGCCATGCAAACGGCCATAGGCATTTATACGGTCAAACCATTCCGTGACTCCAGGATACAGTTCAATAGAAGCTCCATAGGCAGCCAGATTCTCCCGGTTCAGAACAATCTTTCCCCGCGCCAGATCCAGCATCAGATACATATACGCTGAATTACTGTCCATATTATTATCTTTTGCAAAATCATTGGATCTCTTCCAGAACTCAGCTACATCGGCCCCAAGTGAAGAAATATATCCATCCTGCATATTCTGCGGCGACAACGTATAATCAAAATCATAACAAACAGCCAGTATAGGCTGCTTATTCCCCGAATTCTTCATAAGTCGCTCCTGCTTCAAAAATATATGTAATGTAATTTACTTATATTGTATCAAATCCATAGATTCATTTTTGGAAAAAGCGCTATATCAATAGCTATATCCGGGGCTGACATCTCATTGTCTACTGGTTCTTCTCTAACTCTTTTCACCCAGTACTTGTATCTGTCTTTTATGCACGGCTCCATTTGTACATTTTTATTCCGTAATTTCTGTACATTTTTAAATAGGAATTTTTGTAGAATGGTTTTCCAATATTCTGCGTTATTTGATTCAATGAGTGTAGGCGATAATGTAGGCTTTGGTTTACAAGAGCAT
>ENA-UERM01001337-UERM01001337.1-human-gut-metagenome-genome-assembly--contig:-NODE-1337-length-13710-cov-7.477224_pt1 | contig 13710 bp, 15 predicted proteins | sample MGYA00242983_ERZ507983 | MGnify/ENA primary metagenome ERZ507983 (study PRJEB26167, sample SAMN06115432) | human gut metagenome | host: Homo sapiens | place: China:Shanxi | collected 2015-04-29...
TAGAGCGCGTTTAACTCGTGTTGTAGCGCGTGGTGGAAATACTGCCGACAATTTTCGGAACTTCTCTTGGGATACGGTAAAAGTATAAACGGTCAAATGATCGAAATGGGTGATGATGTTGTTGTAAGACAAAATGAGAATAAACTAGCATATTTATGCTATAAAACACCTGACGGATGGATACGCGATCCTAATGCCGTGGCATATAACCCGGAATTATACAACATCATCGTACAGGGAAATGCTAACTATGCCAACGGTGGTGACTGGCTTTTCGATATTCGACAGAAATATACTGCACTTACTGGAGAGACAGCAGCCGATAATAGAGCGCGTTTAACTCGTGTTGTAGCGCGTGGTGGAAATACTGCCGACAATTTTCGGAACTTCTCTTGGGATACGGATGTAACTGATACCGGAGGAGAGATAACTGCGCATCACCAAGTGATGTGGTCATTCACCGGATATCTAACTATGTTGATTCAATTCGCTTGGCTTGCTCAGGATATAGGAGACACAGCCACCTATGCGGAGTTTGAAAAAGCTATTTGGTCATGGGTAACCTCTGGATACGATCCGAGGTCGATGCCCATACTAGAGATAGAAGCTTGTGCTGAATTGGATTCTACAGGAGCTCCCACAAACAACAACCGTAATATACAGTTGCAGACTATACCATACATTTTGAACAATATGTATGGTACGCATATGTCTGCATTGTTATACAGCAAGTGGCCGGATAATTGCAGAGACAACGCTACCGAAGCAATTCGTCAATTCGCAGGAGATAAGGCGCCGGTAGATTTCTGGATGGTATCCGAGGCTTTAGGCTTCTATGTTACTGGTGGCATCGTTAAGACACATCATACAGACCGAGCATACTGCCGTAAGCTATGGCCCACAACCGACAGCGGCGGACAAAAGACCTTCGGCTACATGGTATGTTACACCTACTTCGCAGACATAACTCCTAATGATGATCCGGGTGGTCATAGTACCATGGGCTCCTTCACTTGGAAACTCACTCCAGACGGTGTACATGACAAAACTCCAGAAAAGGAAGTCAATGAATCATCAACCATCTACGAGTTAAACATCTCACAGGACAATTACAACGCAAATAACTACAAGAAGTGGGAAACAGCGGTATATACGGACGGCATCGACTGCAACAAGCTCCGCATCCGCATCTACCACATTTCTGAAAACCTCGCCGAGGAACAGCCCGCAACGAAATACGCCCGGGACTCTGTGAAACAGAAAGGTGCTGAAGTTACAACACCAATCAATAAAGTAACCATCAGCCCCACTGGAAACATAACCGGATTCCCCGCCGGAACGATAATTACACCATTTTCTACACCATTCTAAATTCTTTTGACACATTTTGACACTCCCAGATAAAAAGTAAAAATGCTGCAAAGCCCAATAAATACGGCTCTACAGCATCAGATAACACAAGACAAAAGTCATGCCTTTCTAACAAGTGTTGAGTGCTAATATTTTCTAAAATATTTGTGAAGTATCATTAGATCATACAGCTCCGCTTACTCAAATATGACTAAAACAACGCCATTTTACTCAATTTCGCAGAACACCTCATAGGAAGGCTTTTCATTTCCATACAGATCCGTCGACCCATGGATCCGCTGCTTCATTTTCCCCTCCCCATATTCCCCATAGTGAGTTCGATAGTCATTTAAGGAAAACCATACATAGCCTGCCATATTTTCGAGGCTTTTATATACCGGGATCCGCTCTCTTAAGATCTGCGCCCTTCTCTCATCGCCCCCTTCAAAAGCGGGCTCACACAATCCAAATTCCGTAACCATGGACGGCATACCGCCAAACTTCTCATACGTCCTTCGGATCACCCCTTCTACATCCTCACAGGGCTGCCAGAGACCCAGATACTCATTCCACATGGCAATATCGCCATACATGGCCGCATCATCCAAATCAACATTTGCATCTCTGGAAACCGTATTGGAAACATAATTCACCAGCCTGCTGCCATCCAGTTCTTTAAAATACCGGTACATCTCCTTTACATACGCAATGGTTTCCGGAAGTTCTCCCCCAAGCTCATTTCCAACGCCCCAGCAGATAATGGACGGATGGCTGCCGTGATAATGCACCATTTCCCCGGCCTGCTGCTTTGCCAGCGCAAGCTGCTCTGATTCGGCTTTCTTTGGCTGTCCCCAGAAAGGAATCTCCTCCTGAACCATAAGTCCGTTTTCATCGCACCAGTCCAGGATCCTTCTGTCCTGCTGCCAGTGGAAACGGGTAAATACGCAGCCCGCCTGTTTTAACTGAGACAGGCATTTTCTGCTGTGCTCAAAGGGCTCTGCCATGCCATAATCCGGATGAGAACCCGGCATCCACTCACAGCCCTTCATAAAAATTCGCTTTCCGTTCAGATATACGCCCGCTCCCTTTACTTCTATGGTGCGCAGGCCGATCCGTTCAGAAGCCATATCCTGTTTTGTGCGCACCTGCACCACATAAAGCCGGGGATGCTCCGGCGCCCATAGCTTAAGGCCCTCAAAGGGGATACGGACCAGCGTGTCTGTATGGATCGTTTCAGACAGCACTATGTGTCCGGTTTTGTACTTCGACACCTGAACCAGGGCCTCTTTCGCTGTTCCTTTTATATAAAACTCCAGATAACCGCTGCAGGTCTGTCCGCTTATGGATTCAATGGCATACCCTGTTTTCATTTCCATAATATTGTCCTTTTCCATCCGGATCAGACATACATCCCGGAGCAGCCCTCCGTCATCCGCCCAGTCATAATCCAGTCCATGAGGGAGCATATCCTCTTTTTTACTGTTGTCTGCGACTACACAGATCTGGTTTTTCCCCCGTACTGCCAAATCAGTTATATCCAACTCAAAGGGCGTATATCCAGAGCCTGTATGGCCTCCTGCCGGTATTCCGTTTACAAATACCCTGGCCGTATGAAATACACAACCAAAATACAGCACTGCCCTGTCCCATGGCATTTCATCCAGTTCAATTTCTGTTGTATATTCTGCCGGTCCTCTGTAAAGCTGTACCGGCCGCTCATTTTCCACATTCCATGTATAAGGAAGCGTCACTCTTTTTTCAAATCCAAGCTCCGGGATTTTAAAATCCCAATCCTTTAATTCTGTAATACACTTCATCTCTGCCACCTCTGTTATATAGACTTAAAGATTCACAGGCTGATTGATTGACCCCTGTTCTGTTTTAGTATACAATGAAGCAGCGGAAATTTCTTTTGAAATATCGCCGAATAATTTCAAAATCCTGCTGTATGGCAGAGTAGGAGGAATATGCAAAAAGGTATCTTACAGTCATCCGAGCTTTTTTTCTATTCCGGCGCTTTTAATCCCAGGCTCTTTTTTTACCCTTTAAGCGCAGGCCATTTTTACTGTACCAGTGGATACCGGGTAGACCGCAGCTCCTTTGACAGTATTTTAATCGCTTACATCGTCCGCGGTACCTTTTCTTTTTTATATCAGGGACGTGAGCTCACAGCAAAAGAGGCTGCATTATTTCCCCAGCTTCTGTAATTCCTGCCCATATCTGTGAGCTTTTTGAGCTTATAAAAGCCAGAGAAGCCATAAGCATCAGCCGCTTATCCTCCAGGATATATACACTGATCACAGGCCTGTTTGAAGAAACCATGGATTCTGAGGGAGAAAACAGTTTGTCCTTTGCAGCGGTCCGCTATATGAAGGCACATTATTCCGAAAAAATAACGGTTGAACATATGGCAAAGGCAGTCAGCCTGAGTCCTTCCCAATTTTCCAGACAGTTTAAACGCCAGACCGGTGTTCCGCCCTATGAATACCTGCTGTCTCTTCGTCTTTCCAAAGCAAAAGAGCTTTTAAAAACCACCGAACTTCCCGTTCACGAAATCGCCTGCCAATGCGGCTTTGGAGGAGAATCCAGTTTTATCAGCTTTTTTAAAAAACAGGAGGGCATCCCGCCTTTAAAATTCAGAACCGTTTTATTCTGATAAAAATTTTCTTTCTCTGGATGATTTTCCTGTAATTTAATATTTTTTTTATGATTTCATGTTTATTTTTTTTCCCATTCGTATTACAATAATAGCAAACAGTCATAATCAGACAACTTATCAAAGAAAGGGGAATTTATATGGCAAAAAAAGGTTGGGGAAAACTGGTCGCTTTAGCCGCCGTATCCGGAGCTGTGGCAGCCGGTGTTTCCTATGTACTCCAGTATAAGACCTATCACAAAGAGCTGGAAAAGGATTTCAGGGAATTTGAAGAAGATGAGGATAGTGAATTAAAAAAAGATGGATCTGAAGACAGTACCTTTGAATCAGCGAAAGTAAACCGCAATTATATTTCTCTTACCTCCAGCAAAGACGAATTTAAAGTAGCTGCCAAGGATATGGCTCAGGCTACAAAAAATGTGCTCCGAGACGCAGGAAGCCTGTTCTCTGATACGGCCCATGAGGCTGTATCTGCCGCTGTGGACACCGCACATATAGCACTGAATTCCATGAAGTCAAAAAAAGAGGAATGGAAGGAGGAGCATGAAAAGGAGGATGAGCCCGAAGAGGTACACATGGAGGAGGACGGCTTCCTGGATGACGATTATGTAGACGATGATGATCTCTATGACTATGAACGTCTGGATGCCGAACCAGTCTATACGGAAAAACAGCCTTCTGAGACCGAAGATGGGGGTTCTTCCGAAGAAGATGATGAAACAGAGGATGTAGTTTCAGTAGAACTTGCAGAAGATGAAGAGGGAACCATTCTCACTGAGGATGATGAGTCGCTGGTTTAGGTTTATATACGGGACAAAGCTATTTTCAGGCTTTGTCCCTTTATTTTCCCCTTATACTTCCCACCCCAGCAGGTTCATCCACATCACTTGACCAGCCTGTTCCTCGCTGATCAGATAGCCATGGCTCTGGGCATCGGCAGACATAAGCTGATACTCTTTCTCCTCCTCCATCCAGATCCAGCGGGTATCGATCACTGTCGCCCCTTCTGATGCCGCCATATACCAGTGGGATACCGTTCCGTCTGCACCGGTAGTTTCATAGGAAATTTCCCCTTCTAATAAATCATTTTTAAAATTCCCCTGCTTTACTGTTTTAACCATCTCTCCCTGAGGCACATTTTCATAATAACAGTATCCTGTGCTTCCATAGCCCGTCATCCTGCCGTCTCTCCAGATTCCATAGGAATAATTGTAACGGGGGCTGTCTACATTGATAAACTGAAGAGCCAGACATTCCCCCCTGGGCTTTCCATCTTTAAAATAACCATAAAATACCGTTCCCGGCATGGTAAATACCATTCCTTCTCCCTCGATCTGAGCAGTAAAGCCAGATGGTGTGTACAGATACCGTGTTCCTCCCATTGTCTCATAAAACAGGCCTGCCAGAACGTCCTGCTCTCTGTCCATGAGCCGGGCCGCCTGTTCCAGATCCAGGCTTTCAAGGGAAGAAAAAACCGCCTCTGCCGCGTCAAGCTGCTCTGCCGTAAGGCTTAGTTCTCCAAAAACAGTCTCCGAACCGGTCGGATTTTCTTCATTCTCTTTCACTGCGCCCTGCTTATTTACCGGCTCCACCTCTCTGACCGATTCGCTTTGCATCCGGGCATTTTGGCGATTCTCTGTCATTCCCATCAGTCCACTTACCGGCAGCACCACTGCATACAGCACTGCAACAGCAGCCCATAACCTGTATCGTTCCTTTCTCTTTCTCTTCATCTTGCGCTCCTTTCTCTGCTTTCCTCAGGCTCTCTGTCCATGTACTCATTTCCAGGCTCTTGCCAGACGCATACAGCCCTCCTGTATTTCCTTTTCCTTTAAATTGGCATATCCCAAAATCACTGTAGACGGCACCAGATCCTTATTTTCCCCTATCACGGCTTCCGACATGCCATAAACCCGTACGCCCTCACCGGCAGCCCGTTCGATCAGCTCTTTTTCCGGCATCTGCCCTTTATGTGTGAGAAGCACATGGATCCCCGCATATTCTCCCCTGATCCAAAACATATCTTCCAGTTCTTTAAGGCCGCTTAACAGAACATCATGCTTCCCCTTATACACGGCCCGCATCCGGTTTAAATGGCGCTCATAATACCCGCCTGTAATAAAATGATACAGCACCTTCTGATCGATCCGTGAAACCGTACAGGCATAAAATCCGGCCTGGCTCCGATACCTTGAAAGGAGCTCTCCAGGAAGCACCATAAATCCCACGCGGATCGCCGGGGCAATGGAACGTGAAAATGTCCCCATATAAATGACCCTCCCCCCCTGGTCCATGCCCTGAAGTGCGGGGATCGGACGTCCTTTATAGCGGAATTCACTGTCATAATCATCTTCGATCACATACCTGTTTTCTCCTCTGTAAGCCCAGCTTAAAAGCTCCTGTCTGCGCTTTACAGGCATGACTATCCCTGTGGGATACTGATGGGACGGCATTACATAAGCAGCCTGAGTTTTGCTCTGTTCCAGATCCAAAACATCCATGCCATACCGGTCCATTTTTACGGGAACAACTAGATGTCCCAGGCTCTTTAGTACCCGGTAAGCCTGACGATAGGTTGGATTTTCCAGGGCAATTCCCGTCTCTCTCCCCAAAAGCTGCGACAGCAGCATGAGAAGATACTCGCTTCCTGCTCCAACCAGGATCTGCTCCGGACGGCAGCTTACCCCTCTGGCCGAGTGAAGATAATCGCGGATCGCTGCTCTGAGCTCATATTCTCCCTGCGGATCCCCCACGACAAACATTTCCTTATTATCGTCCACCAGCGTATTGCGGCTTAACCTGCGCCAGGTATTAAAAGGAAAGCTGTCCAGATCAATACCTCTGGTGGAAAAATCCACAGCATACGGCATTTCTTTTTCAGACCTGTTTTCCGCAAATTCCTCATCTGCGTTTTTTTCCACCCGAACCAGTTCTTCGATCCTGCATACAAAGTATCCTTTACAGGGCAGCGCTTCGATATACCCCTCAGAAAGAAGCTGTTCATAAGCCATTTGAGTGGTACTGCGGCTGACCTTCAGATTTTCTGCCAGAATCCGTGTAGAAGGAAGCCTGCTTCCTGCAGGAATCCGCCCGCTCTGTATCTCTTCCTTCATATATTGGTAAATCTGTTCATACAGAGGAAGTCTGCTCTGATTATCAATAGGCACCATCAGTTCCATCATTTTCTCCTTTCATCAGGGACGTACAGAAAAAGGCCCCCTGTTTCCAGAGAGCCTCCTCCTGCTTTTTCCGGCAAAGCCGATTTTATTCTTTTTATAAAATCTTATCGTTTCTCACACAGCTGCTGCATTATTTGGGAAGCTTAAAGGAGCTCTTTAATGAAACAATCCGGTTAAATACAGGCTTTTCCTTTGTGCTGTCCTTGCAGTCCACGCAGAAGTAACCATTGCGCACGAACTGGAAGCTGTCATAGCTTTCTGCCTCTCCCAGTGCAGGCTCTACATAGCAGTCCGGCAGTACGGTCAGTGAATTGGGATTTAAGTTCAGGCTTCCGTCTTCATTTAACTTGCCCTTTTCCTCATCCACAATATTTTCATACAGACGGCACTCTACCTTCTTTGCAGTAGGAACAGCTACCCAGTGGATGGTTCCCTTTACCTTTCTTCCCTCAAAACCGGAACCGCTCTTTGTCTCAGGATCATAGGTTCCATGTACCACTGTCACATTTCCATCTGCATCCTTCTCACAGCCGGTGCACTTTACAAAATAAGCGCCCATCAGGCGGACTTCATTTCCGGGGAACATGCGGAAATATTTCTTCGGAGGCTCTTCCATAAAGTCCTCTCTCTCAATATAAAGCTCACGGCCAAAGGGAACCTTACGGCTGCCAAGCTCAGGATTTTCCAGATTGTTCGGCACATCCAGCTCTTCCATCTGACCCTCAGGATAATTGTCGATCACCAGCTTTACAGGGTCAAGCACAGCCATCATACGGGCTTTTTTAAGCTTTAAGTCCTCACGGATGCAGTATTCCAGCATCGCATAATCTACCGAGCTGTTTGCCTTGGAAACGCCTACCAGCTCCACAAAACGGCGGATAGACTCCGGTGTGTATCCTCTTCTTCTTAACGCTGCAATGGATACCAGACGGGGATCATCCCAGCCGTCCACAATATAATCCTCAACCAGCTTCTTGATATAACGCTTACCTGTAACTACATTTGTAAGGTACAGCTTGGCAAACTCGATCTGGCGGGGCGGATTCTCAAACTCGCACTCCTTTACGACCCAGTCGTAAAGAGGTCTGTGATCCTCAAATTCCAGTGTACAGATGGAATGGGTAATATGCTCAATGGCGTCCTCAATGGGATGGGCAAAGTCATACATGGGATAAATGCACCACTTATTTCCCGTATTGTGATGCTCCATATGAGCCACACGGTAAATAACCGGGTCTCTCATGTTGATATTGGCTGAAGCCATGTCGATCTTGGCACGGAGCACCTTTTCACCGTCCTTGTACTTTCCTTCCTTCATCTCCTCAAAAAGGCGCAGGTTTTCTTCAACGGAACGGTTTCTGTAGGGGCTTTCCTTACCGGGATTGTTAAAGTCGCCGCGGTACTCTCTGATCTCCTCTGCGGAAAGATCGCATACAAAGGCCTTTCCCTTCTTAATCAAGAAGACAGCGCATTCATACATCTTTTCAAAATAATCGGATGCAAAAAACAGACGGTTCTCAAAATCAGCACCCAGCCACTTCACATCCGCCTTGATGGATTCTACAAACTCTACCTTTTCCTTTGTAGGATTGGTATCGTCAAAACGGAGATTAAAGGTGCCGCCGTACTTCTGAGCCAGTCCGTAATTTAAAAGAATGGACTTAGCGTGTCCGATATGAAGATAGCCGTTTGGCTCCGGCGGAAAACGGGTATGGACATTATCATAAACGCCCTCTGCCAGATCTTTGTCAATCTCCTGTTCTATAAAATTCTTGGAAACAGTTTCTTTCTCCCCTGTCTCCAATACCATGTCTTTTTCTGCCATGATTGCTCCTCCGTACATTTCTCTTCCATCATGGAACCCAAATGATTCCCGTGTATTGAATAATCATATCACATTTTTTTCAGGGAGAAAAGAGGGAAACGTTAAGAAATAAGAATCCCTGACACTTAAGACTGGAAATTTTTTCTTTCGTCTGCTATACTAAATCAACGTGCAAAAGTGATTGAACTATTTCAATCCGGAAAGGAGCATCTATGAAAAAAGCAGCTGGATTTGCCCTGATAAAAACAATCCCTGTTTTTCTGGGATATATTTTTCTTGGAATTGCCTTTGGCCTCCTTCTCCAAAAGGCCGGTCTTGGAGCCGGCTGGGTCTTTCTCATCAGTCTCTTTGTCTATGCCGGTTCCATGCAGTTTGCCCTTATAGGGATTCTCACAGAAGGGCTGAGTTTTGCCGCAACAGCCATCATGACGCTTTTGATCAACAGCCGACACGCATTTTATGGCCTGACCTTTATTGAACGTTTTCGTAAAATGAAAGCAGCCGGCCCCTATATGATCTTTTCCCTTACAGACGAAACGTATTCCATCCTGTGCTCCGCCAAAAAGCCGGATGATTTTACAGACCGTGAATGGAAGCTTTCTTCCCTTTTTATCTCCCTTTTTAATCACTGTTACTGGGTGGCCGGTTCGGTGGCAGGAGCCCTCATCGGACAATTTCTTCCATTTGACACCACAGGCATTGATTTTGCCATGACTGCTCTCTTTATTGTAATCTGTGTCAACCAGTGGCGGGAAACAAGCTGTCATCTGCCGGCTAAAACAGGTTTTTTCTGCGGTATGCTCTGTCTGGCTCTTTTCGGTCCCTCCGGCTTTATCCTGCCGGCCCTTATTGCCGTATCAGCCCTGCTTCTTATATTCAGGCATACCATACAAAGAAATATGGAGGATTTCTCATGATACATTCTTCGCAAAATACTTCCTATATAATCATCACCCTTTTAATCTGTGTTCTGTGCACCCAGGCAACCCGCTGGTTTCCTTTTCTTCTTTTTGGAGGGAAACGGCAGCTTCCGGAACTGATCCGCTATCTGGGAACCGTGCTTCCTCCGGCCATCATGGCGGTTCTGATCGTCTACTGCTTAAAAGGCGTCACTCCCCTAACCTGGCCCCATGGGCTTCCTGAGCTGATTGCATCCGCTGTGACAGCAGGTGCACACCTTTGGAAAAAGAATACTTTAATCAGCATTTTTACAGGAACTTTATGCTATATGATCCTGATACAAAAATTTTTTTAATTTTTTTAATTATATATAATATTTCTCATTTTTAGCATCACTCTTGCCATTCTGCATAAACTAGGCTATGATAAGAAAAACTAAAGGAGTACTAACATGGCATTAAATTTTAATCAACTGGCAATGCTTCAGAAGCTTCGCAGCAGTGTCCAGACATTTCGAAACAATCACCCTAAATTTCCACTCTTTCTGAATGCAGTTTCTGCAGACGCATTAAAGGAAGATACGATCATAGAAATCAATGTAACTTCTCCGGACGGCAAGCACTATTCTTCCAACCTGAAGTTAAAATCAGATGATATCGAACTTCTGGAAATGTTGCGGCAGCTGAATTCATAACTCGTTGCTGTTCACAGTAACCGTAAATCCCAATCCCCTTTTGACTTCTATCTTCGAAAGTACTATAATTCAATATAGAAACTAAATGAGAAGAGGGCTTTGTCATATGAGTAAACGTCTGGATAAGAAAAAACTGAAAAGGCAGACCACAGCAATTGAATCCCCTATTGCTGAGACATCTGCATCCAAAGAAACCATAAACTTTTTTATTCAATATCAGGATCAGGAATATCTGGAAACAGAAATTATCTCCAGAGTCAAAGAGTCTTGTCTTTTAAACGGTGCTTCTTCTGATGAGCTGAATACAATCTCGATCTACTTAAAACCGGAGGACAAAAAAGCATATTTTACATACGGAGAAGATAAAAGCGGATTTATTGAATTGTAAGGGTTGATCCTCTAAAGCAGAAACTGTTGTCAATTTACGGCAGTTTCTGTTTTTTTGTAACCATTTTCTCTCAATTTCTGTCTAACCTATGTAAACAAATACAAAAGCTGCCGGCGCTTCTGTATTAGAAAGGATACTGTTTATATGATGAGTAAAGACACAGATGATATAAAACTAATTAAAAAAGCAATCCGTGGCAATTCCACTGCCTATGGATACTTGATTGAAAAACACCGTACCTATCTGTACAAAATGGCTTTTCTATATACAAAAAATGAACAGGATGCTTTAGATGTTGTAGGTGACACAGTACTCAAAGGGTATCTGCAGATAAAAACGCTGAAAAACGCGTCTCTGTTTCAGACATGGATTACACGAGTGCTGATCAACACAGCTCATGATCATCGTAGAAAAGCCCTAAGCACACTTTCACAGGAGGATTCCGCTATAGATTCTGCACATGCTTCCACAGCAAATCAACAGATTCCATCTGTCGAACATTTTGACCTGCAAACCGCTATCGAAACACTTCCTGATAAATACCGCATTCCTATTTTACTAAAATACTTCAGTGGTATGACAGTCGATGAGATTGCCTGGACACTCAGTATTCCATCTGGTTCTGTCAAAGCATACCTGAGTCGTGGAAGAAATGAATTAAAACAAAAATTAAAGGAGGACTATCTCTATGAATCTTGATTTTGATACCATTGAAATCCCGGAAGAAAAACTCAATCGAACAATTCAAAACAACATAAAAAAAGTACACGGTATTCATCGTAAACAAATGATTCGCCATACCGCAGGATTATTTTGTGCTGCTGCTTTTTTCTTCTGCTTGAGCGCTATATTTTTACACTCTAATCCATCACTTGCAGCAGACCTTTTACACCTATTTGAAAAGATAGAAAACAAACAAATCTTTTCCGGAGACCTGCACACTCACGCTACGCCTCTGACCAATAATAACTCACAGAAATCTGACGGATACACATTCACATTATCCGAGACATATTGTGATACACAGAACTTTTATGTCAGTGTCCAGATTACATCTGAAGAAGGTTTTCCAGAAAGCCAACGAGCACAAGTGGATCCAGATGGTATTTCTTCCCTTTATCTGATGGGAAAATGGACCGATTCCAGCTTTCCTGAGAATTCTTACACACAAGGAGTTTCCCTCTCTGGAACATTTTCTGACGATCACACATTTATCGGTTCGTTTCATCAGATACTTGGAGAAAACACCTCAAAAGATACGTATAACGCAGAATGGAAAATTTCTGGAATTCAATATAGTCCCGAGGAAGCTAAAAACGGAAATATGTATATCTATTTTTCCGAACCACTTGAATTTCAGATTGAAACTCCTGTCCAATCAGACGGTACTGTAAAAAAATTACTGAACGAAAAACTGCCAAATGGAACTACTTTGATCTCCGCCACAAAAACACTGACTACAATTTCTCTGGAATCCAAAGGTAATGAAGAATCCAAAGATAACGAAGAAGTGGAACAAAGTAGTACTGACACACTGTTATCACCATTTGAACAATATGGCTATGCTGTTTACGATGCAAATGGAAATCATATGACAGATAAAACCGGACTTATTGCAATTCAAGATCATGATGTTTCTAAAATTCAAATTTGCTATTTTAAACTTCCTGTGAACCCGGACCAGGATGTTAACAATCAACCCGAATATGAAGAATTTCAACAATCTTTCCGGGAGAGTGGTTATTCCTACGATATGATCAAAGACCGCATTGTAAAACAAGTTGAAATTGTATTTGAAGAATAACATTCCATCTAAGAAAATCCTGCTGAGAGTTTCATAATGACTCCCAGCAGGATTTTACTTATATATTCTGTGTATATCTGCACTTCGGAAAATTTCCACATCCCCAGAATTCCCCATATCTTCCATTTCTTCGAATCATCTCTCCACCACATTTCGGGCAAACAAACACTACTGATTTTTTCTGAAGCTTTGCCATTTCCTCAAAACACTTCTGATTCATCACACAGTCATTCAAAGCCCGGTGCGCCCCTTTAGAACTGATTCCAAAATGCTCAGCGAGATCTGTCAATCGATGATGTTTCAATTCAGGAAGACATTTTCTTGCCATATACAAGGTGTCAATAAAGTCATTCGAGACTGTCTCCTGAAATAATTCTTCCACTTCCCGATAAATAAATTTCATATCAAATGACTGGATATTATGTCCCACCAGAATATCCTCTCCTACAAAACGCAAAAACTCCGTCATTGCTTCGCGGATCAATGGCGCTTCTGACACCATTTGATCTGTAATTCCATTTACTTTCGTAGCCTGTGCCGGAATGTGTCTCCCAGGATTCACCAATGTAGAAAATGTATCCTGCACAATTCCACCTTTCACCTTTACTGCCGATATTTCTATAATATCATCCATATTTGCACTGATACCTGTCGTTTCCAGATCAAATACCGTATAATCCGGTACATATTGAACCAGACGGTTTCCTTTTTCTCTCATCTTCTGTAATACTCCTTTTGTGCTTCCGTAGATTTACATATAGAAAAAAACAACACCAACCGGTGCTGCCTCTCATTCCATCTGTATTTCCTGTACCTTCAAAACTGCATACAAAGAATTCATCCTTTTCCTATCACCTTGCTTGGTTATGCCCTCGACCTATTAGTAACAGTCAGCTCCATGCGTTACCGCACTT
>ENA-UERM01001350-UERM01001350.1-human-gut-metagenome-genome-assembly--contig:-NODE-1350-length-13582-cov-3.073306_pt1 | contig 13582 bp, 9 predicted proteins | sample MGYA00242983_ERZ507983 | MGnify/ENA primary metagenome ERZ507983 (study PRJEB26167, sample SAMN06115432) | human gut metagenome | host: Homo sapiens | place: China:Shanxi | collected 2015-04-29...
CTCGTCAAGAGAATACCCAAAGTCCGCGCAATATTCCGACAGGTATTCACGGATTTCCTCCAGATCCTCATCCCCGGCTGTTTTTGCAGTTACCTGCCCTGAAAAGCGTATGTTTCCGCAGTCTCCGCGCAGAAACATTTTTCCGCCGTGCATACCGGTACATGGAAAATTCCCTACAATGCTTTTGCTGTTTTTGTGAAGTCCAAGAACTATGATAATACCGCCGGCCTGGTATTCTCCCAGAAAGCTCCCTGCGCATCCGCCGATGATCATAACGGGGATTTTTTCTTTGTAAGCCTTCATATGGATTCCGGCGCGGTATCCGGCATTGCCCTGTACATAGATTTTTCCACCCCTCATGGCATAACCGGCAGCGTCTCCGATGTTTCCATAAATCAGTATTTTCCCTTCATTCATGGTATCGCCTACGGCGTCCTGGGCATTTCCGTTTACAGTAATATGAGAATCATTTAAATATGCGCCCAGTGCATTTCCGGGGATTCCGTGGATCGTGACGTTTTTTCCAGACATACCGGCGGCGATAAAACGCTGTCCACAGCAGCCCTCGATCGTACAGTCCTCATCCGTATTGCGGAGCTTTTCATTTACAGCTTTATAATCTGAATTTGCAGCATCGATGATTAGCATATTGTACCATACCTCCAAAAAAATGTTTACGTTTTTTTGCAGAAATATTATTCTCCTGCATGAGAGATTCCCAGTATTTCAAGTTCTTTTTCCGTAAGCCCTATTCCCCTCAGCATCAGACGGTTTCCGCGCAGTACCTCGATGGAGTTGATCCCCATTCCTCCCATCAGTTCTTTTATTTCATGATTCCACGCAGTCATCAGGTTGACCAGCCGCTTTTTTCCTGTTTCCGGGTTCAGCCGTTTTACCAGCTCTGGACGCTGAGTGGCGATACCCCAGTTGCACTTGCCGGTCTGACAGCTCTGGCACAGGTGGCATCCAAGAGCCAGCAGTGCGGCAGTGCCCACATAGCAGGCGTCTGCCCCCAGCGCAACGGCCTTTATAACATCGGAAGCGCTCCGGATGCTTCCTCCAACTACCAGAGATACATCGTTGCGGATGCCTTCGTCACGCAGACGCTGATCAACAGCCGCCAGGGCAAGCTCTATGGGAATTCCCACATTGTCCCTGATCCTGGTGGGAGCAGCGCCTGTGCCGCCGCGGAAACCGTCGATGGCAATGATGTCGGCGCCGCTTCTTGCGATTCCGCTTGCGATTGCTGCGATATTATGTACTGCGGCAACCTTAACGATAACCGGTTTTTTGTATTCCGAAGCTTCTTTTAGGGAGAAAACAAGCTGACGCAAATCCTCGATGGAATAGATATCGTGATGGGGGGCCGGAGAGATGGCGTCAGAGCCTTCCGGGATCATTCGCGTGCGTGAGACGTCTCCCACAATTTTTGCCCCGGGAAGATGGCCTCCGATCCCGGGCTTTGCGCCCTGTCCCATTTTGATTTCAATGGCAGCTCCGGCATTTAAATACTTTTCGTGGACGCCGAAACGTCCGGAAGCGACCTGGACGATGGTATTTTCACCATAACAGTAAAAATCCTCGTGGAGACCGCCTTCGCCGGTATTGTAAAGGATTCCCAGTTCTGTGGCTGCCAGGGCAAGGGATTTGTGGGCATTGTAGCTGATGGAACCATAGCTCATGGCAGAAAACATAACGGGCATGGAAAGATCCAGCTGGGGAGGAAGCTGGCAGTCCAGCTTTCCTTCTGCATTGCGGCTTACTCTCTATGGCTTTTTTCCCAGATAGGTTCTGGTTTCCATTGGTTCCCGCAGAGGATCAATGGAGGGATTTGTTACCTGAGAGGCATTGATCAGTATTTTATCCCAGTAAACGGGGAAGGGCTTGGGATTGCCCATAGAAGAAAGAAGAACGCCCCCGCTGTTTGCCTGCTTATAGATCTCTTTGATCGTACTGCTCTGCCAGTTGGAGTTTTCCCTGAGAGAACAGTCGGTTTTTACGATCTTCAGCGCTCTGGTTGGACAGAAGGAAACGCACCGCTGGCAGTTTACGCATTTTGATTCGTCACACTTCATGACTCCCAGTTCCTCATCATAGCTGTGAACCTCATTGGCACATTGCCGTTCGCACGCACGACAGACCGTGCAGCGGTCTTCGTTTCGGATTACTTCAAATTCCGGATAGATAAATTCAATACCCATTAAAATGCACCTTCCTTTACTTTTACAATAACAGGTTCTCCGCCGGCGGGAGACCAGATATTTTCTGCATTTGGTTCCATGGTTCGGATCGCGGCTTCCTCACTGGCAATAAAAACCTTATCATCTTTTTCTCCGATTACCATGGAGCGGAGCTTCAAGCGGTCATTGAGAGCCATCAGTCCGCCGTTAAAGCCTAAAACGATAGAGAACGGGCCGGTGATCAGCAGGCTGGAAAACATGGTTCTTAAATAGGTATGTTTTTTCTGATCCTCCAGATCTGTTTTTGAAGCGATGGTACTCCAAAAAGGCGCCGCAATGACGCTTGCGGCTTCACCGAGGGTAAGTCCCTGTACGCGGAGCAGATAATCCATGATATAGGTAATTACTTCTGTGTCCGTCTGAAGGGTGCATTTATAGCCGAACATTTCGATAAAGCGGCGGTTAGCGTCATAAGAGGAGATTTCACCGTTATGTACGATGGAATAATCCAGTAATGTAAAGGGGTGCGCTCCGCCCCACCATCCCGGGGTGTTTGTGGGATAACGTCCATGGGCAGTCCATGAGTAACCTTCATATTCTTCCAGTTTATAAAAGACGCCTACATCCTCGGGAAATCCGACTGCTTTAAATGTACCCATGTTTTTTCCGCTGGAGAAAACATATGCTCCGGACATTTCCGCATTGATTTTCATAACCGTCTGGGCAACAAATTCTTTTTCATCCAGCTGCAGCGAGGCCAGAACCGATTTTAAGGGTGCGACGAAATATCTCCATATAATAGGTTCATCTGTGATCGCCGGGAGCTTACGGGTAGGGATAACTTCGGATTGAACGATCTCAAATTGTTCCTTAAAAAAAGCTTCGCATTTCTTTCTTGTATCGCGGGTGTCAAAAAACATATGCAGTGCGTAAAATTCTTTATATTCAGGATAAATGCCGTAGCCTGCAAAGCCGCCGCCCAATCCGTTGGAGCGGTCATGCATAGGCTTCATGGAATTTGTGATACTTTCGCCGGACATCTTATTTCCATCTTTGGAAATTACTGCCGAGATTGCACAGCCTGAAGGGATTCTCACCTGACCTTCGATCTTCATACATTTTGTACCTTCCTTTCAATAAATAAAAAAGCAGGGACATTCATTTTTAAGCAGAATTTTCTCTGATTTAAAAATGAACGCCCTTGCTCATATTCACTATTTATACAGCTCTGAACAGGGTTTGTCAAGAGGTTTGTCAGGAGAAAAAAGTGCTTGACAAATGATTTTTCGGGGTGTATTATGCCACACATAAAGGCAAGGATGTCTTTTGCAGCACAGGAAAGGTGCTGTGAAGGACATCCTTGCTTTTTGTATTAAAAATATGCTGCTGGAGAGGAGATTGTTATGAAAAAGGTATCAGATTATTTTGGATGTAAGGTATTTGACGACAGAGTAATGAAAGCAAGACTGTCATCAAAGGTATATCAGTCGCTGAGAAAAACCATTGATGAAGGCGCAAAGCTTGATATCAGTGTGGCGAATGCCGTTGCGGCAGCCATGAAAGATTGGGCGGTTGAAAATGGAGCGACACATTATACACACTGGTTTCAGCCCCTTACCGGCGTAACGGCAGAAAAGCATGACAGTTTTATTTCCCCGTCGCCGGATGGCGGTGTGATTATGGAATTTTCAGGAAAAGAACTGATCAAGGGAGAACCTGACGCATCTTCTTTTCCGTCCGGCGGCCTTAGGGCTACCTTTGAGGCAAGGGGATATACGGCATGGGATCCTACCTCATACGCATTTATTAAAGGGAAGTCACTGTGCATCCCCACTGCATTCTGTTCTTATGGGGGAGAGGCACTTGATAAAAAAACTCCCCTTCTCCGCTCCATGGAAGCCTTAAACAGACAGGCTATGCGTATCCTCCATCTTTTTGGAAATGAGGATGTGAAATGCGTCCGCACCTCGGTCGGTCCGGAGCAGGAGTATTTCCTTATTACAGAGGAAATGTATGAGCAGAGAAAGGATATCCGTTTTACAGGGCGTACCCTTTTCGGCGCGAAGCCGCCAAAGGGGCAGGAGATGGATGATCATTATTTTGGCGTAATTAAGCCGAGAGTAGCCGCCTATATGGATGAGCTGAATGAAGAACTCTGGAAGCTGGGGATTCTTGCAAAAACAGAGCATAACGAAGTAGCTCCGGCACAGCACGAGCTTGCCCCCATCTATACCACAACCAATATTGCAACCGATCACAATCAGCTTACTATGGAAATAATGCAGAAGGTAGCGGCAAAGCATGGTCTGGTATGCCTTCTCCACGAAAAGCCTTTTGCAGGAGTCAATGGAAGCGGTAAGCACAACAACTGGTCCCTGGCAACGGATAAGGGCGTAAACCTGCTTTCGCCGGGTGAAACACCCTATGAGAACGCACAGTTTTTATTATTCCTGTGTGCAGTGATCAAAGCGGTAGATGATTATCAGGATCTGCTCCGCCTTTCCGTGGCAACGGCAGGAAATGATCACCGGCTTGGAGCAAATGAAGCGCCTCCCGCAGTGGTATCCATCTTCCTTGGAGATGAATTAAACGGGGTTTTGGAGGCAATAGAGAACGATACCCCATATGCGGGCACAGAAAAAACCCAGATGAAGCTGGGGGTAAATGTGCTTCCCAAATTTAACAGGGATACCACGGACCGCAACCGTACTTCACCCTTTGCATTTACCGGAAATAAGTTCGAGTTCCGTATGCTGGGCTCATCCAACAGTATTGCCTGCGCCAATATCATGTTAAACAGCGCAGTAGCCGAAAGCCTGAAAATCTATGCAGACCGACTGGAAAAAGCAGAGGATTTTGAAAGCGCTTTACATGAAATGATCCGAAAGACCATCAAAGACCATAAGCATATTATCTTTAATGGAAATGGATATGATGATACATGGATTAAGGAAGCTACGGAGAAGAGGGGACTTCTCAACTACCGGACCACGCCAGACTGCATGCCTCATCTTCTGGACGAAAAAAATGTACGGATGCTTACCTCCCATAAAGTATTTTCAGAGGCAGAATTAAAATCCAGATGCGAGATCATGCTGGATAACTACTGCAAGACCGTGCTGATCGAGGCAAACACCATGATCGATATGGCAAAAACAGAGATTGCCCCGGCCGTAAGCGAATACGTGCTGGAGCTTGCCAAAACAGCGGCTGCAAAGAAAGCGGCAGAGAGCTCGATTTCCTGCAATTATGAAACCGGACTGCTGAAGAAGCTGGCAATTCTGGAGGATCAGATCATGATCAAGGCAGAGGAATTGGAGGATGCAGTGCTTAAGGTTCAGGATATTACGGATATCACTGAGGAATCCTGCATGATCCGGGACAGCGTTTTAAGTAAAATGGGAGAGCTGCGAATCGCCTGCGACAGTGCAGAAACCATGACCGCAAAGAAATTCTGGCCCTTCCCGACTTACGGAGATTTATTATTCAGCGTAAGATAAGTTTCGGCGGAAACTCTGGATCATACAACAACAGAAAGAAGGAATGTTTATGACGTACAGTGCGGTTAACACAATCTGGGTACTGTTTGGAGCAGCAATGGTATTTTTCATGCAGGCAGGTTTTTCTATGTGTGAAGCAGGTTTTACCAGAGCAAAAAATACCGGAAATATCCTGATGAAAAATCTGATGGACTTTTGCATTGGCACTCCTGCCTTCTGGCTGGTAGGCTTTGGACTTATGTTCGGCGCAGGTTCCGGCGTCATAGGAACCTTTGATCCCCTGATCGGAGGAGATTACAGCCACATCCTGCCTGCCGGCGTCCCCCTTTGGGCGTTTGTGATATTTCAAACTGTATTCTGCGCCACATCAGCCACAATCGTTTCCGGAGCAATGGCAGAGAGAACAAAATTCAGCGCTTACTGCATTTATTCCGCTGCGATCTCGTTGCTGATCTATCCGGTTTCCGGTCACTGGATCTGGGGAGGCGGCTGGATTGCGCAGATGGGCTTTCATGATTTTGCAGGTTCTACGGCAGTACATATGGTAGGCGGTGTCTGCGCTTTGATCGGCGCCAAAATTCTTGGTCCCCGTATTGGAAAATATGATAAAAACGGAAAACCGCAGGCAATTCTGGGACATAATCTTTCCTTTGCAGCCCTTGGAGTGTTTATTCTCTGGTTCTGCTGGTTCGGATTTAACGGCGCGTCTACGGTAGGCATGGACAGTGACGCGCTGATGGATACGGCGGGACGGGTATTTTTCAATACAAATATGGCGGCAGCCGTAGCCTGCTGTACGACCCTGCTGTTCACATGGATCCGTTATAAAAAGCCGGATGTTTCCATGACGTATAACGCGGCGCTGGCAGGTCTTGTCGGAATTACGGCCGGATGTGACGCGGTAAGTCCGGTTGGGGCAGCTGTTATTGGGATCATATGCGGAATCCTTATTGTTCTGGCAGTAGAGTTTTTTGATAAGATCGCCAAAATTGACGACCCTGTGGGCGCTGTGTCCGTTCACTGCGTGTGCGGCGCGACAGGAACCATACTCACCGGCCTGTTTGCAACAGGCGTAACGACAGAAGCAGGTCTTTTTTATGGCGGCGGAGTCCATCTGTTGGCAGTTCAGGCAGCAGGCGTCGTCTCTGTGGCGGTATATGTGGCGGTTGTTATTACGATTGTATTTCTGGCGATCAAATATACCATTGGGCTCCGGGCCGACGCAGAGGATGAGATTGCCGGACTGGATGTATCAGAACACGGTCTTTTAACTGCCTATGCAGGCTTTGCAATGCAGCCGGATATTGCGGCAGAGGGTGAGGCTGTTCCGGCTGCAGTAACCGGAGATGTTCCGGCTGCAGAAGCGATTCCGGTTAAAAAAGTGCCGTCTTTTGAAGAAGGAACCCCTAAATTTACGAAAATTGAGATCGTATGCAGGGAATCCAAATTTGAAGCGCTGAAGAATGCAATGATGAAACTCGGTATTACCGGTATGACCGTATCCCATGTATTAGGCTGCGGCGCACAGAAAGGGAAACCGGAGTATTACCGTGGAGTACAGGTAGAAGCCAGCCTGCTCCCGAAGGTACAGGTGGAGATTGTAGTCAGTGCGGTTCCGGTTCGTAAGGTGATTGAAACGGCAAAGAAGGTTCTTTATACCGGCCATATTGGAGACGGCAAGATTTTTGTTTATGATGTGGAAAATGTAGTAAAGGTAAGAACCGGAGAAGAGGGCTTTGACGCCCTGCAGGACGTAGAATAAAAAAGGAAACTTAAGATTTTGCAGGTATGTTCCTATGTGTTCCATCATGGGTTATTGCAGCCGCAATGCGGTTCTGAGCAGTTTTATGGAAGGATTTCAAAAAACCATATCAAGGGGGCCGGATGACAGCAGAGTGGTTGAAACGGGCGATGGAATTCTTGGATTCCACCGATTAGCCATTATGGGCCTGACTCCGTCGGGAATGCAGCCCTTCCGGCTCGGAAACAGTTATGTAGTCTGTAATGGAGAAATTTATGGATTTGAGAAGCTGAAAAAAGAGCTGTCAGTAAAATATACGTTTGAAAGCAATTCGGATTGTGAAATTCTGCTGCCAATGTATCGGGAATACGGCACAGATATGTTTGCCATGCTGGATGCCGAATTTGCCTGCATCCTTTACGACGGGGAAGCAGGGGAGTTTATCGCAGCAAGAGATCCCATTGGAATCCGCCCACTGTATTATGGATATGATAAAGATCATGCGATCATATTTGCCAGTGAACCCAAAAATCTGACAGGGCTTACGGACAGGATCATGCCGTTTCCTCCGGGACATTATTATAAAAAGGGACAGTTTATCTGTTACTGCGATATAGCCAAAGTCCATAGGGTCTGTTATGACGATCTGGAAACTGCCTGCGGGAAGATTCATGATAAGCTGGTGGCAGGCGTAGAGAAACGTCTGATAGCAGATGCAAAGGTGGGATTCCTGCTTTCCGGCGGCCTGGATTCGTCCTTGGTGTGTGCGATTGCAGCAAAGAAAAGCAGCGAGCCGATCAAGACCTTTGCCATCGGAATGAGCGAAGATGCCATCGACTTAAAATATGCAAGGCAGGTGGCGGATTATATAGGAAGCGACCATACAGAGGTTTACATGACGCCGGATGAGGTACTGTCCTCTCTGAAAAATGTGATTCAGCTGTTAGGAACCTATGATATAACCACAATCCGCGCATCCATAGGAATGTATCTGGTGTGTAAGGCAATCCATAACCAGACAGATATCCGAGTTCTTTTAACTGGAGAGATCTCAGACGAGCTGTTCGGCTATAAATATACAGACTTTGCACCGGACGGGAAGGCTTTTCAGGAGGAATCCCAGAAACGGGTTCGTGAACTGCATATGTACGATGTACTGCGTGCAGACCGCTGTATTTCTGTAAACTCCCTGGAGGCAAGGGTTCCCTTTGGAGATCTTGATTTCGTAAAGTATGTGATGGCGCTGGATCCGGAATTGAAACTGAATACCTACGGAAAGGGAAAATATCTGCTCCGCCATGCCTTCGAACAGGGCGGTTATCTTCCGGACACAATCCTTTGGAGAGAGAAAGCTGCCTTTTCAGATGCAGTAGGCCATTCCATGGTTGATTATCTGAAGGAATATGCAGAAAGCCAATATACGGATGAAGAATTTAAAAGCAGATGTGAACGTTATACGTATGCCCGTCCTTTTACAAAAGAGTCATTATTATACAGGGAGATTTTTGAAACTTTCTATCCGGGACAGGCAGAGATGGTAGTTGATTTTTGGATGCCAAACAAAACGTGGAAGGGATGTAACGTAAATGACCCATCTGCGCGTGTGCTTTCTAACTACGGAGACAGCGGAAAATAAAATAACCACTCTTTTTTCTGTATTATCGCTAAAGTTCTGTAATTATTATCAAAATACAGATTCGAAACCCTGTCCCTGTGGCTGGAGCGTCACGCAGTACAATAGGATAAGGAGATATGTGGAAAGAGTTTTACCATATGGCAAATGACTACGTTGATCATATTACTCTTTCAGACCTGATGGGACAGAATATCCGAAGCGATAGGGCTGAGCGAATTTCAGAAAAAACGGATTGACAAGATAGGGCTTAAGAGGTAGAATAGCGTCCATAAAGGCAAAGGCGTCTTTAAGTTTAGATAAACTTAAAGGCCTCTTTGCCCTTTTTGCGTTCAAAAATGGAGGAAAGACAATGACAAAATACATTTTTGTGACCGGAGGAGTGGTGTCCGGCCTGGGAAAAGGAATTACAGCTGCTTCTCTTGGACGGCTTTTAAAGGCAAGGGGGTTAAAGGTTGCAGCCCAGAAGTTGGATCCCTATATTAACGTAGATCCCGGTACGATGAGCCCTTATCAGCATGGGGAAGTGTATGTGACGGAAGACGGGGCGGAAACCGATCTGGATCTGGGACATTATGAGCGGTTCATCGATGAAGATTTGAATCAGTATTCCAATCTGACAACAGGAAAGGTGTACTGGAACGTTCTGAATAAGGAACGGCGAGGAGAATATCTGGGATCGACGGTTCAGGTGATCCCTCATATTACCAATGAGATTAAAGAATTTGTGTACCGCGTAGGAAAAAAGACGGATGCGGATGTGGTGATTACGGAAATCGGCGGAACCATCGGCGATATTGAATCCCAGCCGTTTTTAGAGGCGGTACGCCAGATTTCGCTGGAGGTTGGACAGGAAAACAGCCTGTTTATCCATGTGACGCTTGTTCCTTATCTGAGCGGTTCAGAGGAGCATAAGTCAAAGCCGACACAGCACTCAGTTAAGGAGCTTCGCGGAATGGGGATCAATCCCGGTATTATTGTCCTTCGTTCTGACAGGCCATTAGAGGAATCTGTTTTTCGGAAGATTTCCCTGTTCTGCAATGTCAGGGAAGATTGTGTGATTGAAAACATAACGCTGCCAAATCTCTATGAAGCGCCGCTGATGCTGGAAAAATCCGGTTTTTCCGATGTGGTGTGCAGGGAGCTTCACATTGAGGCGCCAGAGCCGGATCTGACAGACTGGACGGCGATGGTAGAACGGATCCACAATCGTTCTGAAGAAGTACACATTGGCCTGGTTGGAAAGTATGTAAAGCTTCACGACGCCTATCTGTCTGTAGCAGAAGCAATGAATCATGCCGGATATGAAGAGAATGCATTTGTAAAAATCCACTGGATCGATTCCGAAGGGATTACCAGGGAAACTGTAAATGATGTTCTGCATGGACTGGATGGAATTATCGTTCCCGGCGGTTTTGGAAGCCGGGGAATTGAAGGCATGATCCTGTCTGCAAAGTATGCCCGTGAAAACAGGATACCTTATTTTGGCATCTGCCTTGGAATGCAGATTGCTGTTATCGAATTTGCACGGCATGTTCTGGGGCTTACGGATGCCCATTCAGGAGAATTTGATGAGCAGTGCGCCCACAGGGTAATTGATTTTATGCCGGGACAGAGCGGGGAGATTGATAAGGGAGGCACGCTGCGTCTGGGAAGCTATCCCTGCTGCATCAAGGCCGGGACGAAAATGGAAGAGTGCTACGGATCAGAACAGATCCATGAGCGTCACCGCCACCGTTATGAGTTTAATAATGAATATCGCGGGGAGCTGGAGAAAGCTGGACTGGTCATAAGCGGAACTTCTCCAGACGGCAGGCTGGTTGAAACCATAGAGCTGCCGGAGCATCCATTTTTTATAGGCGTACAGTTTCATCCCGAATTTAAGAGCCGCCCCAATCAGCCTCATCCCCTGTTTAAAGGCTTTATTTCTGCGGCATTAAAGCAGACAGAAGAAAAATAGGAGTAGAAATATGTGTGGAATTATCGGATTCGCAGGAAATACAGAGGCGGTTTCCGTACTGTTGGACGGTTTAAAACGGCTGGAATACAGAGGATATGATTCGGCAGGCGTTGCGGTTGTGATATTGATAAACCGAGGAATCTGGCAAAATCGGTTACGGTAGAGTAAGGAAAGATCAGTAGGAGGAAATAACGGGATGGGAATTCATGAGGAATGCGGCGTATTTGGAGTAATGAACAAAAAAAAGGAGCCTGTGGCAGAGCTGGTTTATTACGGACTCTATGCATTGCAGCACAGAGGACAGGAAAGCTGCGGGATCGTTGTCAATGACGACGGAGTATTTTCTTCCTATAAAGACCTTGGGCTTGTAAGCGAAGTATTTTCTAAAGATACACTATCCCATCTGCCGGAGGGAACCATAGCTGTGGGACATGTAAGATATGGAACCACAGGAGGAAACACGAGAAGCAACTGCCAGCCCATTGAAGTCAATCACCAGAAGGGGAAAATGGCTCTGGCTCACAATGGAAATCTGAGCAATGCTCTGGAGCTTCGCGACAGGCTGGAGTTGTCAGGAGCTATTTTTCATACCACCAGCGATACGGAAACCATCGCATATATTATTACCAGAGAACGGCTGAAGACACCCAGTATTGAAGAAGCTGTAAGCAATGCGATGGAGTCGCTGGAAGGGGCCTATTCCCTGGTTCTTATGTCTTCCACGAAGATGATCGCCGCCCGCGACCCCTATGGCTTCAGACCCCTGTGCTATGGAAAGATGCCGGACGGCGCTTATGTTGTGGCTTCAGAAAGCTGCGCATTGTCAGCAGTGGGGGCAGAGTTTATCAGAGACGTACTGCCGGGAGAAATCCTGGTTTTTCATCCGGATGGTGTGGAATCCAGAAGAGAGCATTGCGGAAAACAGAAGAAAAAAACCTGTATTTTTGAGTATATCTATTTTGCCAGACCGGATTCTGTGATAGACGGAGTATCTGTCCATGAATCGCGGATAAGGGCTGGGGAACTGCTGGCGGAGACCTATCCGGCAGACGCGGATATTGTGATCGGAGTTCCGGACAGCGGTCTGGACGCTGCCCTGGGCTTTGCGAAAAAATCCGGCATTCCCTATGGCATAGGACTGATTAAAAACAAATATATTGGACGGACGTTTATATCTCCGGGGCAGAGCGAACGTCTGGATCAGGTAAAAATCAAGCTTTCTCCTGTAAAAAGTGTGATTGAGGGGAAAAATGTGGTTCTGATCGATGATTCCATTGTCAGAGGAACGACCAGCAGGCGTATCGTAAAGCTTTTGCGCGAAGCGGGAGCAAAGGAGATCCATATGAGGATTTCCGCGCCTCCCTTCCTGCATCCCTGCTACTATGGAACAGATATTGATTCAGAAGAAAATCTGATTGCCAGCCATCACAGTACAGCGGAAATCGCGAAGTTGATCGGAGTCGATTCTCTGGGATATCTGCAGGTGGATCAGCTGAACAGGCTGATTGACGGCAATGACTATTGCGCAGCCTGTTTTCATGGACAATATCCTACGAAAATACCAACGGATCTTCGGAAAGACCGATTTGAAAGAAAGCTGTCTGAGAGAAACAATCAGTAGAAAGGAATAAAATCTATGATACCGAATACCAATTACAATAATTTGAAGGAATCCTATCTGTTTTATCATATTGCCCAGAAAACAAAGCTTTATCTGGAAGAGCATCCGGAGGCGCATCTGTATCGTATGGGAATCGGAGACGTATCCCTTCCTCTCTGCGGCGAGGTGATCAAAGCGCTTCACAAAGCAGTCGACGATCAGGGGGAAAAGAGCCGTTTTCACGGCTATATGCCGGAGTGCGGAGACCCTGAACTGAGAAAGATAATTGCTGAATATTATAAAAAAAGAGGCGTAGGGCTTTCACAGGAGGAAGTATTTATTTCCAGCGGGGCAAGTGACGAGCTGGGAGATATTCTCGATCTGTTTGGCAGGGATAAAACGGTTATGATCATGGAACCGGCCTATCCGGCTTATGTAGACGCCAATATAATCACAGGGAATAAAATCATTCACATCCCATCGGGAGAGAAGGAGGGATTTCTTCCGCTGCCGGATGAAAGCGTTACAGCGGATGTCATTTACATCTGCTCCCCCAATAACCCTACAGGAGCCGTTTTCAATTATGACAAATTAAAGCAGTGGGTAGATTATGCCAACCGCACGGACGCTGTCCTTTTGTTTGACGCCGCATATGAGGCGTTTATTGAAGATGAGGATGTTCCCCACAGTATTTTTGAAATAGAGGGGGCAAAAAACTGTGCGATCGAAATATGTTCCCTGTCTAAAACAGCGGGCTTCACTGGCACCAGATTGGGCTATACAGTGATTCCCGGAGCGCTGAAACGAAACGGGATGAGCTTAAATGAGATGTGGATACGCAACCGTACAACGAAAACCAACGGGGTATCTTACATTATCCAAAAGGGAGGAGCCGCTGTTTTTACGGAAGAAGGACAGAGGCAGATCCGTGAAAGAATACAGGTTTATAAAAATAATGCGAAGGTATT
>ENA-UERM01001355-UERM01001355.1-human-gut-metagenome-genome-assembly--contig:-NODE-1355-length-13541-cov-60.241830_pt1 | contig 13541 bp, 10 predicted proteins | sample MGYA00242983_ERZ507983 | MGnify/ENA primary metagenome ERZ507983 (study PRJEB26167, sample SAMN06115432) | human gut metagenome | host: Homo sapiens | place: China:Shanxi | collected 2015-04-29...
GTATGTCTGGAAGATAGCCTTGGTAGCCGCATCTTCTATACTAACTTCAGGTCCGCCAAAAGGCCATCCGGTTCCGGTATTCATATCAATCTCAATACCCGTACGTTTTCCTTCCGTTTGTGTATGCTTAAGCATTTCCATCCAGCGGGGAGAAAGGAACTGAATTTCATTCGCGTCATTGCCTTGCACCCCATAGATAGGAGTAATTTCTACTGCTCCCATTCCGGTACGTGCGTATTCTTCCAGATTATACGTCAGATTCTTTTCGTCTACGGCACTTCCCAGCCACCACCATCTGGCGCCGGGACGTGCTTCCACCGGAGTGTCCGGCCATTGTTGTGCTTGCATTACTCCACCTGCGGCGAGCAGGCAAAGAACTATCAATTCTCTTTTATTCATCATTCTTTCGGTGTGTTATAGTATTCTATATTTTCTGCGTCATCAGTTACAAAAAGCGGTCGTCCGTCCGGCTGTTCAAAGTGGAAGCGGATGCCGTCGAAGGTAATGTTCCGTGCGTGGCGGATATAAAACCCTTTGGCGGGAATAGTGCCGAACATCCAGGGTTCGGGGTATACTTTCTCCTGTTCGGGCGGAATACGTTTGCCATCCTCTTCGCTATATCCTCCTTTATAATAGAGGTGAATATTCCGAAAAGTTACGTCCTCAATACATGCACCCGGCACTCCGCTGATGATAGAAGCATACCGGCTGTCGGCATTCCATACATTGATATCGCTGATAAGAATACGTTTCATGGTGCCCACAGGAGTGCCTTCAGGACTGCGCATACGTGCGCCCAACCGGAGGAAAATAGGTGCGTTGACTATATTTCTCATTGTAATATTACTGATTACAATATCTTCCAGATGTCCTCCGTCTACCGTTTCCAATGCCAATCCACGGCAATGTTCAAAGATACAGTTCGTAATCGCAATATTGCGGAAACCTCCACTACTTTCTGTGCCGAGTTTGATGCGTCCCGTACGGAAACCATGATCGGGAGCCTGCGGTTCGTCCAACTGCCAAGTGCCGTCCATTACACTGCCTTTGTCAAAGCCGCTGACATAACAATCACTGATCGTCACATTTTCCGTATCTTGGAAGCGTCCTAATCCATAAGAGGCTTTCAATACAATGGCATCATCCCAGGGGGAGTTCACCGTGCATTGGCTGATACGTACGTTCCGGCAGCAATCAATATCGAAGCCGTCCCGGTTGGTGTCTACTTTCAGATTCAGAATCGTCAGATGATCCACTCCGGTAGCCAACAGGGCGAAATGCCCGCAATGCAGCATGGATAAATCTTTCAGGGTCACATTTCTGCAATCTTTCAGGCTGATAGCCTTATTGCCTACCCCCGGTAGGCGGCTCTCTTCACGGGTCAAGCCTTTGCCGTAGATTAAGCCGGGACCACTGATCGTAATATTCTCCAGTCCGATTCCCCAAATTAAAGAGTTTTTCCAATGGCTGTGACCGAAATCCTGATACTTATTATGTTCATTCGGTTCGGCGGTATCATATCCTTCCTCTTTTCCGGGAAAGGCGGCAATGATACGGGTGCCCTGTTCCAAATAGATATGAATGTTGCTTTTTAACCGGATGGAATAACACGCATATTCTCCCGCAGGTAGATATACTGTGCCTCCTCCGGCCTGTGCGGCCGCTTCAATTGCACGATTGATGGCAGGCGAATCAATCGTTTTCCCATCCGCTTTGGCTCCGAAGTCCATTACATTATAAATGGCTGCATGTAGATAGATGCAACCTATTAACAGACTGAATAATAAATAGATCCTTTTCATTTTTTGTCGATTTTGGCAAAAATATCCGGTAACATATAGTAGTTGTAATCCGCTTTTTCATTCTGTTCGTAGAAACAGAAGTAAAGCCGGAAAGGCTTGCTTCCTTCGTTTCGCGAAGAAGCCGGGGAGAGACTGCAACGTCCGGCCAGTACAGGGCGGTCGGTTCGTTTGCCTGATTCGTAAAGCATCAGGGGAGTTGCATCCTTATGTCCGTCACTCAAGCGAATATCATCGGTAGGAGTGACAGCCTGCAGCGTCCGTAATTGCATACTTTCTCCGTAGTAGCAAGTGAAGGCTTGTCCCTCCACGCTGAATACATTGATGTCCGAATCCGGTTGGCAATCGCCGAAACTCCAAAATAGGGCATCGGCTTCCGGAGCAGAGGCGACTTCTACTTCCAGGATAAATCCACGACTATCGGGCAGTGCTTTCCATTGGAAGGACACTCCCCGTATCTTTTCTTTAGGCTTTAGCCAGTGGCTTTCATTTCCTTTTGATATACCCAACCGGAAAGTGCCGGCAGGTGGCGTCAGTGCTTGTGCTTGCGCATCAATGAGCAAGATTCCCAGCAGTACGATGGTCAGGAGATGTCTTAACATAGTTGAAGTTGATATTACTTTGTTCGTTCTCTTTTAGTTCAATGACATTCTTTTCTTCTGTCTTTAATGTAATTTCAGACAAGTTGAAATTCTTCGTATAGCAGATTTTGCCCGGTTTGTCGGTCTGCGCTTCGATGGCATAAAGATAGAAATTTTCCAGACGTAACGAGTCATTCCATCCCGAAGCGGAGATAAATTCGTCCACATTTTCCGCTTTTACCTTTGATACGTAGACATTGCGGAAACGCGGATAACCTTTTTCGGGAGGCGTTACCGGAGTCAGCATGATTCTCCAGTGTTCCGGGATTTCTTTCCCTTCATACTCTTTGGGTAAAGTGCTGTAACTGTAACTGGGGTTCCAGTTCAAGTCTGCCGCCAGCACGTGACGGACGTTTTCCGCTTTTACTTCGGTCATATAAATGTTTTCGATTGTCCCTCCACGGTTCATGGCGCTTTTCAACCGCAGCACGGCGGAGGTGCCGATTGCTTCCAGATTATATCCCAATACATTCCGTATGCTACCGGAAGTTTCGCTTCCGCAGGTGATAAGTCCGGCACCTTTGCGGGCGATGCAATTGCGTATGACCACATTTTCCGTAGGAAGGTTCACCCGCAGTCCGTCTGCATCCCGTCCCGATTTGATACAGATATTATCATCGTTACAGTCTACATCGCAGTTTTCGACCAAGATATTGCAGGAAGAATCAATGTCGATACCGTCCGTGCTCGGACCGTGTCCACCTATATTGTTGTTGATGGTCAATCCGTCTATCGTGCAATAATCGGAGTAAAGAATCTGACATCCCCAAAAACCGGTACGCATCAGGGTAAATCCTTTCAATGTAATGTCCGAGCTACGTTCTATGAGGATGCCCCGTACCCGTTTGCAGTCATAATCCACAATCCAGCGCAATCCTTTTGCTTCGTATTCTTTCCGCATTTCCCAATATTTATCCCAAAATACTTTTCCCCGGCAGTCCAGCGTTCCTTCTCCGCTGACGGAAGCGTTCTTTTCATTGACAATGTTGATAACTGCCGCGGGCCATGTCATCTCGATTCCTGCAATCCGCGAACGGAATTCGGGATAATGATGAATGGATGGGCTGGCCAGTAAAGTCACCCCTTTGTCCAGTTGCAGGTTGACACCGCTTTTTATGAACAGTGCGCCAGTCTGATAATATCCCGGCTGAAAAACTACCGTTCCTCCACCGATGACGGCACAACTGTCAATTGCTTTCTGGATAGCTTCCGTGCTAAGCACCGTGCTGTCTGCTACTGCGCCAAAAGAATTAGCGGATAAAATTACATGGTTTCCGGGCATTTGCCGGCTGCCTACACTATCGGCCCATGACAAATCCGGTTGTTGCGGTACTTGCCCCCATTCGAAGCTGTTGTTTCCTGCCTGTTTAGCCGTTGGGGTGGCGCAAGCTGCTGTCAAAAGTGTGCCTGCCAATAGGAACAGGGGAAAGATGCTTTTGGTTTTCATATTTATCTAATGCCTGATTCTTAATACTTAATACCTACTACTTATCTCTTAATTTCCGTCCGGTTTTTCAATTTCCGTGAATGGTGATTCGTTCCAGTGGAAACCATTTACATCGTCCGGCTGTGCCGGATTATAGGACGGGTCTATTTTCAGGTGTTTAGCCAGTTCCGGTACGGCTTTCTTCATTCCTTCAATCACACATTGGGCTATTTGATAGGCTCCGTATGGATTGAAGTGGGTGTTATCCTCAAAAGCTTTGGTCTGTCCCGGATAAGTGCCTGCCGGATAGTGTACGAAAGCACGTTTCGACGTTTCTGTTCCCAAAGCTTCATAAAGCGTACGGGTCATTTCGTTGAGGTCGATCAACGGAACATTTTCTTTAGCTGCCAGCCAGCGCATGGCTTCCGGATAATCTTCGTGTGTGTCACGGATATGTCCGGTTGCGTCGAAACTCCGGCGTTGGGTGGGAGTGACCAGTACGGGGTATGCTCCCCGTGCACGAGCTTCATCAATAAATGTTTTCAGGCTGGTCATAAAAGAGTAATAAGCTCCTTTGCCCGGTCCTTTTTGCTTTTGGTCGTTATGCCCGAATTCCATGAAAAGATAATCTCCTTTCTTTATCTGGCTCAATGCTTTTTTCAAACGTCCTGCGGCAATAAACGTATTGGCTGATTCGCCCGATTCCGCATAATTGGCGATACAAACGTCCGTACCGAAAAAATGAGGTATCATTTGTCCCCAGCTTGCCCATGGCTCGTTGTCCTGGTCGACTACGGTACTGTTACCGCATAGAAAAACGGTAATCACCGACGGATCGGCAGGCTCGATGCTGATACTCTGGCATACGGGTGCATCGCCGTTAAATTCCAGCGTCAGTTTATCGTCCCAGTTCAGTTTGGCTTTTTCGCGGGGTTTGATACGTACGGATTCTTTTTCGGAAATGCGGGGGTTGCGTTTGTTGATGATAAATGTTTCATCTACGAATTGTCCCTTTTTAGTAGCGAGGTTATCAATGAACAGTCGGCGTGATTCGCCTCTTACTGTTGTCACCCCTGCCTGTTTCTTGCTTCCCAGGCGAACGGTTACTTGATAGTTACCGTCCGGCACGCGGACAGAAAAGAAGAAGGGTGCCTTGCTGCCTTTTTCGGGAGTAGCGACGAGATCATATCCATATCCCGTCTCCTCACTGTAGCGGGGAGCATCTGCCAACTGGTATGTTTGGGCTTTCTCCTGTGCATTGACACTTGCCGTAGCCAAGAGTAGCAAGCCTATGATCGTAGTTTTCATGTAAAATGATATTTAATGTATATTGTTTATGGAATTTAGGCACGGATTACACGGATTTCACGGTTTTTAGAATTACGCTTTTATAAAGCAACAGCGTAATCCGTGTAATTCGTGCCTGATAATTCCCATTTAGTTAATTTTCGGTTTGAGCTCGTCAGGAGAATCTTTGGTATAAGATTTCACATCTCCCGCCACTTTGGTGAATAATGCTTGTATTAGCTCCGGAGCTATCTTGTCTGCCGGACGGAAAGCATCCGAATTCATATAATTCAGGATTGCTTTGTGCATCTGGCGGGCAACGATTCGTTTTTCCGGTTGGGAAGTAATGTCCATACTGGTCATCATCAATTTACCGTTCAATACCTTTGCTTCGAACAACATGCCGATTTTCCGGCTGATAAACCAGGTATCAATACTTTGAACCGTTGGTTGGAATGTTGCCGGGAAGTCGGTGAATTGCATCACCTGCGCTTTGTTCAGCAGTTCCCACCATTGAAGGTTACTATGATATTCGGTAGGGAATTCGCGGAAAAGAGGGTGATATTCATTCAGGAAAATACCGGTTGTGTGCGGCGGACGCATCTTGAACCAGGAAGTATTCCAGAATACGGGAGTGAAGTATTGTTTGACTTCTTTGCCGTATTGTATCTTTCCGGCAGCTGTAATCAGCACATTTCCTCCGTCCTGCAACACAGCCAATGCCTTGGCATCCAAGGTGTCGGTGGTATATACTGTTCCTTGTACCAGTTCCACTTGTGCCGGATATACCCAGAAATCCCAGTCGTTTACGGCATCACAGCCTTCGATACGTACTTCCAGATTTAGTTTCTGCGGTGTATCGATTCCTTCCAGAGTCATATCTACACTACCCAAAGAATAAAGATTTCCGATGGGAATGTGACGGGTGCCGACAGTTCCATGAGCATATACTTTTCCGAATTTATCCTTAATGGTATATACTGTTTTTGCACTTTCTAAGGGAGCAGCTCCGAAATGAGATACTTCAATGTCGGCATGGAATGTTTCATTGTTGGCATATACAAATTTAGGAATACGTGCCAAAAGTACGGTCGGACTGCAAAAGCGTCTGAACTGTTCTGCGTTGATATATCCTTTTTCTTCAAAGAACACGTCCAGTACACCGACTAATGCAGTTCCCTGGCCGGAATAATCATTGAGAGCCAGCAACTGGAATCCCGCATAGTCCGGAGTACGCAAGGTCTTTTCAATCTCATGTTTGTAGCAGAGTGCCTGCAATTTGCCCGAAGCCATCATAAAGTCGTGACTCTGGCTTCCCATGTGGTTATCGTTCAGAATATCCCGGAAGATTTCAAAGTTCTTCGCTTTGTTGACTCCGGTATATTTACGGATCTCATTGAAATTCGGGAATACGCACCATTGACCTGTTTCGTGTGATACATACGGTTGTTTCACCGTGTCGATTCTTGCACGATAATCCGATTCACTTTCCGGTTGCGCACCTGCCCAACTAAGTCCGCGTGCGCCGGCTTTCACATGATACTCATTGTGAGGTTGCCATTGCCAGCTGTTTCCAACGGAGGCTCCTGTGTATACACGACGCGGATCGGTTGCTTTCCAATAATCCACGAACTTGCTGACCCATGCCACCCAACGACCGGAAGGTTCATTGCCGCAAGCCAGCATGCAGTAAGAAGCGTAATTCCCATATTCCTTGGTCAGTGCAATGGTTTCGTCCATCAGGTATTTGTCAATCGGTTGTCCGTTACCCAGTCTCGGACCGTGGTTCGGCCAGCTCGGTCCTTCCGGTTGCAGATAGAAACCGACCAGATCGGCAGCGATGAAAGCTGCTTCCGGCGGACAGAAAGAGTGGAAGCGCATGTGATTCAGGCCATAGTTACGACAAATGCGGAACACCCGTTCCCAAGAAGCTACATCCATCGGCGCATAGCCTGTCAATGGGAAGTCACAGTTTTCCACCGTACCGCGAAGCATCGTTTTGCGACCATTTACATAGAACCATTTCCCTTCTATCTTGAAATCACGCATACCGAACTGTACTTGTTGTGTGTCAGTTTGCTTGCCGTTGGTTAATTTTGCCGTCAGTTTATAAAGTGCCGGACTGAATTCATCCCACGTCAGAAACTCTTTTCCCATCGGAAGTTCCATTTCCACCGGATTATCTCCCGGACGGATGTTGAAACTTTGATGTACGGGAGCCACTTTGTGCTGAATGTCCGTGTTAAAGCTCGCAGCGGAAAGGGTGATCTCTCCCTTGGTGGAAGAAGCAGACCGTATATTCATGCGAACCAGCGCTTTCTGATTGCTCAAATCGGGATATACCTGAATATCTTCTAAATGGACTTTAGGAGTAGCTTGTAATTCGATTCGTCCGACGATACCGTTCCAGTTACCTTGTGTCTGGTCGGTGATGCTGTGAGAATCTGGACCTACGTTGATTTCTTTGATTCTATTATCGATACGGATGGTAATCAGGTACGTTTTTCCGGGGGTGGTTGCAGCAGTCAGGTCATAGACATGGGGAACACAAAGACTGTTTTGCATACCAAGCTCCTGCTGATTTACCCATACAGTAGTTTCGATGTGCGGACGTTCCAGAAAAAGAGTGATTCTTTCTCCTTTCCAGTCAGCCGGAATTGTCACTTTCTTTTGATACCAGGCCACACCTACATAATGTTTGTCGGGAGTCAGAAAGAAGGGTAGCTTTACTTGTCCCTCTATCCTGTATTTTTCCATATATGGGTTGAAGTAGTAAGAACTGTCGTAGAGGCTTCCGGTCCATTGGGTACGGACGGTCACTTCATCTCCTTTCAGTTTTTCGGGCATGGAGCCGGGCAGGTTGATAGAATCGTCGAGGGATTTTTTGAACCATTGTTCCTTGACGCCGGTATCTTCCCGGTCTATCCGGAAATTCCATTTGCCGGATAAGCTGAAAGAGTGATTTTGTCCCGCTACGGTCAGTATGGAGATAAATACGATAGCAATACTTACTAAAAGTCGTTTCATGATATATAGAGTTGATATGTTTTTCATTCTTTTTAAAATCTGCCGCTAAAGTAGAGCTTTTTAAGGGTTTAGTAAATAGAAAGATGTACAGATACATAGAATATTGTATCAAAATGGACATCTAAAAGCGTTCGTGTACAAAACTACATGGATTTGAAATATTGTCCATGCTCTTTATCTTTGAGGAGGGGCGGAGATGCCTTATCTTTGCAAGGTAAACTTTTTAATCTTAATAAGGAACCATGAAAAAAGTAGTAATCTGGATAGCTCTAAGTCTTTGGTCGGTGATGACAGTCTTTGCCGGTGAGACAGCTTACCTCTTTTCTTATTTTAGATTTTTCTCGGTTTGACTTAACCGATTGAGAAATAAACTTTTAGCGAATTATTTGAGAAATAGAGGTAACGATTTAGCAACTGTGCGAATTTCAGCGTTTTACATTGCTATGCTGTCAAATAACTCTTTCATTTGCAAATATAACATCTTTTTCCGAAAGTACGAACTTTCGGTGACAATTTTATAAAATCGACTTGCGAAAAAAGAAAATTATCGTGAATGGTCTAACTCTATATACCAGCCTTCCTTGACGGGCTTGTATAGCGTAGTGTCATTGTATGTCCTGCGGTAAATTTTGTTCAGGTCGCCGTGTTCGGTGATACGGATGTCACGGCGGCTTCTCAATTCGAGATCGTAAACGAAACTCTTGGATGTTCCCGCATCCACGATGCCGTGGGAGTAGTACAGCATAAATAAGCTCACATATACCGAATCTGCCGTTTCCTGCTCCCTGCGGTCAACAAGGACAAGACCGCATCCAATCTCTGACAACAAGGAGTCGAGTTGTATTCGGTCAGATCTTGATAACCCGTGTACCGGCGTGTCCTGCACTTGGTTCGGTTGGTAGGATATTTGTCCTGCCGAATCAAGGATGAGAATATCGCAGGGAGAGAGCGGTGGATAGTGAAAGCTTCCCTCCGAACTCTCCGCCATGATTTTGCGTATCTTGTCGAATGCCGCCTCGTGCGTGGCGAAGTGGCGTATCATTTCCTCGTCCGTCGGCGGCATGGGTGGCTCGCAGCTTACGACCGATGCAAGCGTTAAAAGTAGTATTATGATAACTATCTTCATCTCTGTTTAAGCCCCACCTTCACCATGCCATGTGCAGGTTTGGGTATTGTTATCATAGTTATGTTCTATCCATTGCCCCGATTTCTCGCCGTCAGTGTATTGTCCCTCGATAGTTATATAGGGTTTGCCGTCCCGTGTCGATTCCACACGATAAGAGCCGTCAAGTTTTCCGTTACGGTAGTGGCGTATTATCCTGCTGCGAAGCGTGCTCGCATCCTCGAAGATTTCCCACTCCTCGCCATCTTTTTTCCCGTCGATATAATGAGATTCAAAAATCTGCTCTCCTGTCTTGCTGTCAAAGCGGCGCTCCCGCCCGCTCTCCACACTCTGCTTATATTCCTTTTCGGCTTCTATTTTGCCGTTACGAAAATAGGTCTTTACAGTTCCGTCTATCTTGCCTTGCTGCATGGGTGTTTCCTTTCGGGGAGTAACGCCGTCTTGGTAATACTCCGTGAATGTGCTGTTACGCTTGCCTTTGGCATATATACCCGATTCACGCAGCACCCCATCACGATAGCGGCGATAATCACCGTTTATCATGCCATCGGAAAATTTAACACACTCCTCGTCAAGTCCTCGTATAATGCGATATTTTCCCCGTAACGGCTGTTTTCTGCCTTTTTTATAATAGACCGTGCGCCGTGAGTTATCTGTTATAGTCTGCAAATCGCTCCATTCTACGATTTGTTGTGCGGAAACCGTGCCACACAATAGTAAAAAGATGTATAGTGCCAATATTCTATTCATTGTATTTTTTGTTTTTCAAGGTTGCGGCTAACACGTGGCTCAATCACCACGAAAAGCGATTGAGCCACACGCCATTATCCGCATAAATCGAACTTGTTAGCCTCTTCACTTCTTCAACAAAGCGAAAAATTCCTCGTATCGCTCGAAAGATTCAAAGAATCCTGCATGCAATGTTATTTGTGTATCATCCGTCAAGAAGATTTCCAATTCTCCTTCTTCATCGTCATATTTAAGATGTTTTATATCCGATATTTTAAATAAAAAAATCACAATGTTTTGTAAATATGAAATATTGTTTTAACTTTCGCATATTTAAGAGTTATGCGGCAGCTTAAAAAACGACAGCAAACCAGAAAAATCATCTTGACAAACCAACTTTGAATTATGAAGGGTGAAACTTTTCGGGGGCAACTTCCAGCATTTCCAAAAAACAGTTTTTCCATTGACTTGGCGACAAACAGACAATTTGGGAGTTAAGGTTTATTCCGAATTTTTCCGAAATTGACCTGACCTGATTTTTTCTGAAAATCGACTTTAAAGCTGTTTTGACAGATAAATCAGGCTTCTGTAACAGACAGGAAATAAAAGCTAAATATTTGACTTTAAGCTCAAAATCAAAAGAAGACTGATTTCTTTTAATGCGTAACAGAGTTGATTTGACAGTTGGTGGTGGCAAGAAACTTTCAGGACTTACCTCATAGACAAGTTTCAAATCAAAAAAAGTATGATAGAAAACAGTATATGGATTATAGAGCTTACTCGAAAACAACTTTTGAGCAGGTTCTAACTGAAGGACAATGGAACCTCCGAGAAAATTTTCAACACTCTCAAACATCAGAATTTTGAATATATCGGAAGTAATTCCATAAGGAATGTTTGACACCACCTTGAAAGGAAACTTGGGAACTGCAAAATTCCTAAAATCACAACCGACAATTTGAACATTGCGGGCATCAGAAAATAATTTTCGTAAATATTCAACCAAAGCTGTGTCGTTTTCAATAGCTACGACAATGTTGGCGATTTTTAATAAATGGACAGTGAGAAATCCCTTGCCTGCCCCAATATCCAAAACCGTATCCTGACTATTTATATTTGCTTGTTTTATTGCATCTTCTATTAGCACTTTATCAATGGTAAAGTGCTGACCCGTGAAACGAACGGGCAATTTCTTTTTTGTCATTAATTACTTCTTACAGGTTAATACTTGTCGGTTTTCTCCCCTTTCTTTATTATAGGATAGGTTACACTATCTGCATCGACAACGATTTTTCCTCCGTTCGCCGCCAAAGCACGGGCAAGATGAACCTTGTTCAATGTTATTACCAAGAGAACGAGTCCTCCGATTATAAAAACAATGGCAGTACTCGTAGGGCCAAGTATTCGGGTACTGCCTATTCTTATACCGAATGGATAAACGAGCGGCACGACAACCATACCGACTGATACAGCCAACATTGTAATGTTATCCTTGATAGGAGAGGCTGGAGCATAATTAAACGTTTTCATAATTCAAAAAAAATGTAGAGTTAATAAATATTTTTTAATAAAGTATCACCATTTTATATAAGTCCAAGGGCTTTTGGTATCTGTCAGTAAATCTTCTGCCAATCCAATCATGTTGGTAGTTCCCATCGACAAAGTACGACCAAGAACATAACTATAAGCATAGTCTTTCCAATTGGTATAAACTTCTTTGGTCATCTCGTAAGCGGCATTGATACACTGCATACATTCTTCTTTTACAATGTACTCTTGCTCAAGGCAAAGTCTGCTGATAAAGTTTAATCTTCCTGCATCCCACGCAAGTACTCCGAGTTTGCCCATTTCTTCTTTGGATACGACAATTCCAGCTTGTTCAATGTCCGGATATTTTTCCTCCATCGTTTCCAACTTTTCCAAACAGTCATTTCGGAAATCGGTGTGTTCTTTCAATTCTTCATTTTCATTAAGCCACTTCCTGCTTATATTACCCCCTCCTTGAAGAAAAGCCGTATAAGCATAGTGAAACATTGTTTGCGAGGGAGCTTGCGACAACCAATTCAAAGTTTCGATGGCACTATCCCTATCCGTTATACCAAAGTATTCACCTAAAATAACTTTACGAACAGAGGGAGTTACGCCAGTTTCGAATGTGTTCAATACACCTTGTTGTTGATATACATACAGATTGCCAAGACTTATCTTGCGTAAATCCGCTTCTGGCAAATGTGAATTTTCATCCACATTCAAACCATCCTGAAAGAAACTCTGCAATTTTGCAAGTCTTCCCCAAAGAGATGTCATGTCCATAGTACTATGTTTGTCTTTCCAGCTCCTTAAGACCTTTTATTATTAAACCACGAAGCGTGGAACTGCAATGCCACGTCTTTGTTGAAGGTCGTAGGAAAAACCTAATGAGCAGATGTAGTAATAGCAGCCCACGCTATAGCGTGAGAACCACTATGCCATCCTTGCTCATTTTGAAAATTTCCTACGTTTTCAACAACAAGATAAGCATAACGCTTCTTTCTTTTCTAATATGTCTTGGACGGAGTTTCCCCAATCCAAACACAAAAGTAATGAAAAGTTGTGATAATCACTTATGTTGCAACAGATTTATTTGCTCGCTGTTTAAAATCGGAATTCTACAGTTTCATTCCTCTGCTTTTCCTTTGCGGTTGTATAGGTCGGCGTATGTTCTGCTTTAACTTCTCGAACTGTTCCTTGAACCACTCGGCAATGGGCTTTCGGTCGATGGCAAGAACTAATCTCGTCCCGTCCGTGGGGTCTTTCACTACTTGAAACCCAGCCTTTTCGGTCGTGAATTTCCGTCCGTGTTCTTCCGAGTAGAGTTCCCCTGCATACTCCAACGGCTTTCCCTTGACGAGCGTTGCGGTCTGTCTTTCATCGAACCCAATAAGGCGGCAGAGGTTTTCGATACGGAGCATTTCACGGAAATAGGGAAACCATGCCGCAGCCCTTGCAATTACCGTTTTCAAGAAAGATATTTCCTCCTTGTGCTTCGTTTCTTTGTCCGCTATCTCCCTGCGGTGCTTCCGTTCTACTTCTGCCATCTGTCGGCTGTGGTCTGCCTGCATGTTCTGTATTCTGTCTTGCAGGGCTTCGATGGTTTCCTCGTGGTCGGCTATCTCTCTATGCAGGGCGGTGTTCTCCCTTTCCAATGTCTTGACCTTGTTGCTGCCGAAAAGAGAACCGACACTCTCGGCGATGTTAGCGGCTGCGGTGGTTGCTGCCCCTTTCAGCTTCTCGGTCTGTATTTCTTTTTTCGCCTGTCTTAGTTCTTCCCGTGCCGTTTCTTTCTGCTGTTGCAAATCCACCACTTCCGCTTTGAGGTCGTCGGCAAGTTTCTGTATATCCCGATAATACTGCTGTGTGGACTTGTGGCGAGCTTTCGAGCCGTCTATGCCTCTTTGCAGCCCGTATTTCGCCATCGCTTCGGCATAGGTATCTTGGTAGGACTTCAATTTCAGCCGTGTCATAATATC
>ENA-UERM01001408-UERM01001408.1-human-gut-metagenome-genome-assembly--contig:-NODE-1408-length-13087-cov-2.729362_pt1 | contig 13087 bp, 10 predicted proteins | sample MGYA00242983_ERZ507983 | MGnify/ENA primary metagenome ERZ507983 (study PRJEB26167, sample SAMN06115432) | human gut metagenome | host: Homo sapiens | place: China:Shanxi | collected 2015-04-29...
TATAGTTCCCCTCTGTGGGCGAATATTTCGGTACCGGAAAATATTCCGGCCGGAATGTTGGCACTTTGGCCAATTTGTCCTAAATTTGTTTCCATAATTGATAAAGTTTAATCCCGCTGAAAGTTCCCCAACCGCAGGCGGGATTTTTGTTAGTATTAAGATTCTAAAAGTCTGCAAGTCTCTCCTACCCAAACAGAACAGTCGTTACAACCTATTGAAAACTGAACTGATTTATTCTCAGGATTATAAAGTCCGGTTCTGATATCTCCAGCCATGCGCGATAGGCGTTGAGACGAAACTCCAGCATCCACTCCGGCTCATTACGCTTCGCCGAAATTGCGCGCACCACCTCTTCGTTTATCCCCTTTGCCAGCTCATCGGTGGCTAACTGGGTGAAGAATCCTTCTTTATAATTCAGCGGGCCGCCGGTCCAGGTTTTGACATCGTCAGTTGCTTCAGTATTACGAGACATAGTACCGCCTATACCCCAAAGCTTTCGCCACAGCCACATTCATTCTGGGCTTTAGGGTTGTGAAATTTGAATATCTGATTAAGTCCTTCACGAACGAAATCGACTTCCGTGCCATCAATAAACGGCATCGCTTGCAGCGGGACAAACAGCTTCGCACCGTCGTGTTCAAACAGCAGATCGTCTTTGTCCGGCTCGCTAACACTATCGAGCACATAGCCAAAGCCCGCGCAGCCCGTTTGCTTCACGCCTAAGCGCACGCCGACCATACCCGGCTGCTTTGCCACCAGCTCGCGGATGTGGACAGCGGCTGCGGGTGTCAGCGTTAAGCCCTGCCAGGCGCAATCCTGTGGATTAAAGGTTCCTGAATGCATGTCCATCGATTTACCTCACTTCATCGCTTTCAGCGTATAACAGCATGTTAGTGATAATGATTATCAGTTCAACCCAACAAACGCAGGGGCTTTACCGTAAAACATGCTTTTTTCCTGCTTTTAATAAGCATAGACCCTGATGTGTGGGTTAACAGGCACGCTAAGAATTAGGTATCTCATTGTTAGATAATGATTATTATCTAAGGAGCATTAAGGCTGTGATGAAAAAGAAAAAGTTGTATTGAAAATGACTATTTAAGAGATAGATAAAAAAGTGCAGCGTTCAGAAATAAGAAAACCCTTAAGTCTGTGCGACACAGGCTTAAGGGTTTCTACCCCATCCGGCGCTTATCTCCGGCACTCTCAGTGGCTTAGCTCTTGAAGGGGCGATAAGAATAATCTCATAAAGCTAACCCGCCGTTTTAACACAAACTGCGATTAGTATTATTTTTGAACAATATCAGGCGGGTAGATAAGCAGTATTAAGAAGGCCATCGAACCTGGACGGAGATTAATCCAGGTCGATATGGCGAACTTGCGGCATTAAGTCAGGATCAATGCACGCCCAGACGCCAGGCAAAGTAGATTTCTTCTTTTAATTCAGCAGAAGAGAGAGTAAGCAGGTCAGCAAATTCAAGTTCTAGTTGTTTCAGACGTTTGAGATATTGGGCAGGTGAAAGATTGCTCTGGTCACGGCGTAAAAATTCAATGGCCAGCTGGGTGGGATCAAGTTGAGTAGACATAGCATCCTCGCTTTTAGACAAGACCTGCACAGTATACCACCGTTTACTGTGCAGATAATGACCAAAAGCAATATGCGTCACACTTTTCTGGTGACAACGTCACAAAATGGCGGTCGTCAATCGTGACGAACAGCACAAACGCCCTTTCTCATCGAAGATTTCAATCTGCCAGACCTGGTGACGCGAACCGAGATGCAACGGTTTGCATACGCCGCGCACCCGCCCTTCTCGTGCCGAGCGGACGTGGTTAGCATTGATTTCCAGACCAACCACCTTTTGCTCACCTTCGGTACATAAATAACCGGCAACGGAACCGATACTTTCGGCCAGCACCACAGACGCGCCTCCATGCAGCAACCCGAAAGGCTGCTTTGTCCGCGAGTCTACTGGCATTGTCGCTTCAAGGGTGTCATCACCAATATGTTCAAAGCGAATATCCAGCAACCCCACCATGTTTCCTTCACCCATAGCATTCAATGCTTCCAGGGTGATTTTTCGTTTCCATATCATTTAATAATCTCCAGTAAAGCCTGCACAGGATGGCGTACCCCCGTGCCTTCAACCCGTTTTACCTGGCTACGGCAGGAATATCCGGTCGCCAGACAGCGGTTACGCGGCAGTCGCTGCATAGCCTGATGCCAGGATAACTCATAGATCCCGAGCGAATTTTTATGGTTTTTCTCTTCATGTCCGTAAGTCCCTGCCATGCCGCAGCAACCCACGCTGACATTTTCCAGTTTCGCGCCAAAACGGGCAAATATCGCGGCCCATTGTGCTGGCGCGCCCGGCAAAGCGGTAACTTCGGTACAGTGACCAAAGAAATACCATGATTCACCGCTGACTGTAGCCACTGGCTGTGAGTCAAGTGCGCTTGCCAGCCATTCATTCGCCAGTAATACGTTAAACTCGCCACGTTCCTCGCCCAGCGCCAGTTTATATTCATCGCGATAACAAAGTACCAGCGCCGGATCGACGCCCACCATTGGCATCCCCAGCTTCGCCATACGGTTGAGGAAATCCGCCGTCTTTTTCGCCGTCTTCGCAAAACGATTAAGAAAGCCTTTGATATGCTGGGCTTTGCCATTTGGCGAAAATGGCAGTAACACCGGCTGGAAACCTAATTTTTCAACCAGACGGACAAAATCCGCCACCACTTGCGCATCGTAATAGCTGGTAAAGGGGTCCTGCACCACCAACACCGTGCGCGCTTTCTGCTCTGCATTGAGAGCTTCAAGCTGTTCCAGCGTCATGTTTGCCGAGCGATGCCCCACCATTTGTTGTTGTAGCGAGGGGACTGACAGCAGTGGCAAATCAACCATGCCGATATGTTTTTCCGAGAGTTTGCGCACCAGCGGCTGGTTAATGAAGAAGTTAAAGGTTTTCGGCGCGCGTGCCATCAGCGGCGCGTAGCTCTCGACCGTAGCGACGAGGTGGTCGCGCAGCGGGCGTAAATAACGGGTGTGATAGAGCTGCAGAAAACGAGAGCGAAACTCCGGCACATCAATTTTGATGGGGCACTGGGTCGAACACGCTTTACAGGCCAGACAGCCCGACATAGCCTCTTTGACTTCGTGTGAGAAGTCGTATTCGCCTTTATTCGCATGCCAGCTATTGCGCGTGCGGGCAATTAACGTCCGTAAACTGACGCCGGATTCAGGCAGTTCTTGTTCCAGTTTGAGTGGGTCAACGCCGCGATCCGCCAACAAGCGCAGCCATTCACGCACCAGCGTTGCGCGCCCTTTCGGTGAATGAACCCGGTTCTGGGTGATCTTCATCGACGGACACATCGGACTACGGGCATCAAAGTTGAAGCATAAACCGTTGCCGTTACACTCCATCGCACCGCGCCACTGCTGGCGTACCGCAATGGGGATCTGCCGATCAAATGTACCGCGCTTCACCGCGTCCACTTTCATCATCGGCGCATCGAGACCTTCTGGCGGGCAAATCTTCCCTGGGTTGAGTCGGTTATGCGGGTCAAATGCCGCTTTCACTTTGCGCAGTTCTGCAAAAAGTTCCTCACCGAAAAACGCCGGGCTGTATTCAGCGCGAAAACCTTTGCCGTGCTCGCCCCACAACAAACCACCGTATTTCGCAGTCAGCGCCACCACGTCATCAGAGATTTGCTTCATCAAAATCTCTTGTTGTGGATCGCACATATCCAGTGCCGGACGGACGTGCAAGACACCTGCGTCGACGTGACCGAACATACCGTAGCTTAAGCCGTGGCTGTCGAGCAGCGCGCGAAATTCAGCAATATAATCGGCCAGATGTTCCGGCGGTACGCAGGTATCCTCAGCAAACGGAATTGGCTTAGCGGCACCTTTGGCATTGCCAAGCAGACCAACGGCTTTTTTACGCATCGCATAGATACGTTCAACACCCGCCAGCTCGCGGCACACCTGCCAGCCAATCACACCTGCCTGTTGGCTGGCAATCAGCTCATCAAGCCGCACACAGAGAGCATTAACTCGCTCGTCAATCAGCGCCTCATCATCACCAGCAAACTCCACAATGTTCAGCCCGAGCATCTCTTTGTCAGGCACATCGGTAATCAACTCGCTGACGGAATGCCAGACAATATCTTCCCGCGCCAGATTCAGCACTTTTGAGTCCACCGTCTCTACCGAAAGCGCCCGCGCCTCAACCATAAACGGCGCGTTACGCAGCGCGGAGTCAAAAGAGTCATATTTGACGTTCACCAGACGGCGCACTTTAGGCAAGCGCGTAATATCCAGCCGCGCTTCGGTAATAAAGGCCAGCGTCCCTTCTGAACCCGTCAGAATGCGCGTCAGATCGAACTCGGTCATCTCATCGTTAAAGACATGACGCAGATCGTAACCGGTAAGAAAGCGGTTAAGCTTGGGGAAGTTGTCGATGATTAACTGGCGTTGCTGACGGCAACGTTGATAAACCGTGTTATAAATTCGCCCGATTGTGGTATTGGATTTACCCAGCGTTTCCGCCAGTTCGACGGGTAAAGGTTGCGTATCGAGAATATCGCCCCCCAACAACACCGCGCGTACGCCAAGTACGTGATCCGACGTTTTGCCATAGACCAGCGATCCCTGACCGGATGCATCGGTATTGATCATCCCACCGAGCGTTGCCCGGTTGCTGGTCGAAAGTTCCGGCGCAAAAAAGTAGCCGAACGGTTTCAGGTACTGATTGAGTTGATCTTTTATCACCCCGGCCTCAACGCGCACCCAGCCCTCTTCAGGGTTAATTTCGATGATGCGGTTCATATGGCGGGACATATCAACAATAATCCCCTGGTTGAGCGCCTGACCGTTAGTGCCGGTGCCGCCGCCTCGGGGGGTAAAGATCAGCGATGAATAGCGTTCCTGCGCGGCAAGACGGGCGATCAGCGCCACATCTGCGGTTGAACGCGGAAATACCACCGCATCGGGGAGAAGTTGGTAAATACTGTTGTCGGTCGACATTGTCAAACGATCGGCATAACTTGTCGCCGTATCGCCGGTAAAACCTTGTTGCTCCAGCTCTTGCAAAAAATTAAGCACCAGTTGAACGACGCCGGGTGCCTGGGAAATCTGTGGAATCATTATATTGACCCTTTCCTGCGGTCTGTGATGTAGGTCGATACACTGTTCTTTCAGGCTGCTGCAATAGCGCACTGAAAGGTGATGTTTGTTTACTCTATGGATTTCGTGTTGCAGGAAGGCGGCAAGCGAGTGAACTCCAGGAGCTTACAATAGTAAGTGACTGGGGTGAACGAACGTAGCCGCAGCACATGCAATTTGAAATACGACGAGTAAATCGTTTGCGTGTTGCCTGAGTTGTTGTACCACATTTTTTTCTAACACGCCCATCAGAATTAAGGGCAGAATCGGCCTGTTAAAAACCGCTGAAATTGCTCATCATTATGCAGGTGAGTTTCGCGTGTTCACGTCGCGTCGACGATTTGACGCACAAAAAAGGTGAAAAGTAGTTATGGTAAATGTTCGTCAGCCCAGGGATGTCGCACAAATTCTGCTTTCGGTGCTCTTTTTAGCCATCATGATTGTGGCATGTCTGTGGATTGTACAACCCTTTATTCTCGGCTTTGCATGGGCTGGTACGGTGGTTATCGCCACCTGGCCGGTATTGTTACGTTTGCAAAAGTTCATGTTTGGTCGCCGCTCTCTCGCCGTTCTGGTGATGACGCTGTTATTAGTGATGGTGTTTATCATCCCTATTGCCTTGCTGGTTAACAGTATCGTCGACGGCAGCGGCCCGCTAATTAAAGCCATTTCCAGCGGTGACATGACGTTACCCGATCTGGCGTGGCTTAATACCATTCCGGTGATTGGCGCGAAGCTATATGCAGGCTGGCACAACTTGCTGGATATGGGGGGGACGGCGATCATGGCAAAAGTCCGTCCTTATATTGGCACCACCACCACCTGGTTCGTTGGGCAGGCGGCGCATATCGGGCGCTTTATGGTGCATTGTGCGCTGATGCTTCTCTTCAGTGCCCTGCTGTACTGGCGCGGTGAACAGGTGGCACAAGGCATTCGCCATTTTGCAACCCGTCTGGCAGGCGTTCGTGGAGATGCCGCCGTGCTGCTGGCGGCACAGGCTATCCGCGCGGTGGCGCTGGGTGTTGTGGTGACAGCGTTAGTACAGGCAGTGCTTGGCGGTATCGGCCTCGCCGTATCCGGCGTACCTTATGCAACTTTGCTCACGGTGTTAATGATCCTCTCCTGCCTTGTCCAGCTTGGACCGTTGCCGGTACTGATTCCGGCGATTATCTGGCTCTACTGGACTGGCGATACCACCTGGGGAACGGTATTGTTAGTGTGGAGCGGTGTGGTTGGCACGCTGGATAACGTCATCCGCCCAATGTTAATTCGCATGGGTGCCGATTTACCGCTGATCCTGATTCTCTCTGGCGTTATTGGTGGTTTGATTGCTTTCGGGATGATCGGCCTGTTTATTGGTCCGGTTCTGTTAGCCGTTTCCTGGCGTCTTTTTGCCGCGTGGGTGGAAGAAGTCCCACCGCCGACGGACCAACCGGAAGAAATTCTCGAAGAACTTGGCGAAATCGAGAAATCGAATAAGTAATTTCTCATCAGGCGGCTCTGCCGCCTGATTGTTAACCCCTGCTAATTGATATTTGCTTGCTCTTCCCCATATTTTCCTGCTTACCGCCATTCAGCTGGTAGTACCTGTCGCAAATTCTTTACAGTTTTTAAACTAATGAGACGAATCTGATCGACGCAAAAAGTCCGTATGCCTACTATTAGCTCACGGTTATAAATCAACATATTGATTTATAAGCATGGAAATCCCCTGAGTGAAACAACGAATTGCTGTGTGTAGTCTTTGCCCATCTCCCACGATGGGCTTTTTTTTAACATTTTTCCGCTTCGCTACCTCGCCCCTCACTCTTTCCAATAATGTTGCACAAGATACTGTGACTCTCTTCAAGCCGTCAGCAGGCTGATAATGTTATTTATATTTTATTGTTTATTTCATGCAGCCATTACACGATGAACGCTTATGAACTCCAGGCACTTCGCCATATTTTTGCCATGACTATTGATGAATGCGCGACCTGGATTGCCCAGACCGGTGACAGTGAAAGCTGGCGTCAGTGGGAAAATGGCAAATGCGCCATTCCTGATTGTGTAGTCGAGCAACTGTTGGCTATGCGTCAGCAACGAAAAAAACATCTTCATGCCATCATAGAGAAAATAAATAACCGCATCGGCAACAACACCATGCGTTTTTTCCCCGACTTAACCGCATTTCAACGAGTCTACCCTGATGGCAATTTTATTGACTGGAAGATCTATCAATCGGTAGCCGCTGAATTATATGCACACGATCTGGAGCGGCCTTGTTAATTTCCCCACAGAAAGGAATTGTCGTTGTTACAACAATAATGAATGGATACTGACACAACATCGCTACACTTTTTAAAGCACCTTTGCTAAGTAGAACCTATGAAAAATCCCTATTACCCTACCGCACTGGGGTTGTATTTTAATTATCTGGTGCATGGTATGGGCGTCATTTTGATGAGCCTGAATATGGCCTCGCTGGAGACGCTTTGGCAGACTAATGCCGCGGGCGTCTCGATAGTTATCTCATCACTGGGCATTGGTCGATTAAGTGTCTTGCTTTTTGCAGGATTATTATCCGATCGCTTTGGTCGCCGCCCTTTTATCATGCTCGGGATGTGCTGCTATATGGCCTTCTTTTTTGGCATCCTGCACACCAATAACATCATTATCGCTTATGTTTTTGGCTTTCTGGCGGGAATGGCAAACAGTTTTCTCGATGCAGGCACTTATCCCAGTTTGATGGAAGCTTTTCCACGCTCACCTGGGACAGCCAATATTTTAATTAAAGCATTTGTTTCCAGCGGACAATTTTTATTACCGCTAATTATCAGCCTGTTAGTGTGGGCTGAACTGTGGTTCGGTTGGTCCTTTATGATTGCCGCAGGCATTATGTTTATTAACGCTCTGTTTTTATACCGTTGTACGTTCCCACCCCATCCGGGTCGTCGCTTACCTGTCATAAAGAAAACCACCAGCTCTACGGAACATCGCTGTTCAATTATCGATTTAGCCAGTTATACCTTATATGGCTATATCTCAATGGCAACGTTTTATCTGGTTAGCCAGTGGCTGGCACAATACGGACAATTTGTTGCAGGCATGTCATACACTATGTCGATCAAACTACTCAGTATCTACACCGTGGGTTCGCTGCTTTGTGTATTTATTACCGCTCCACTCATTCGAAATACCGTTCGCCCAACAACATTACTGATGCTGTACACCTTTATCTCATTTATTGCTCTGTTTACCGTCTGCCTGCATCCCACATTTTATGTGGTGATAATATTTGCTTTCGTCATCGGTTTTACCTCCGCAGGCGGTGTTGTACAAATTGGCCTGACGTTAATGGCGGAACGTTTTCCCTACGCTAAAGGAAAAGCAACGGGGATCTATTACAGTGCGGGCAGCATTGCAACATTTACCATTCCGTTGATTACGGCTCATCTTTCGCAAAGAAGTATTGCCGATATTATGTGGTTCGATACCGCCATCGCTGCCATCGGCTTTATACTGGCACTGTTTATTGGCTTACGCAGTCGCAAAGAAACGCGGCATCACTCGCTAAAGGAAAATGTCGCTCCGGGTGGGTAATGCAATATTCTTTTCAGGTCATGCAAGATCTTACGGATAAATAACTCTTTCTGCGCTAACTAAGGAAAATCGCGATCAAAAACAAACTATGACATGCAATATTCCTGGAAACATAAACTTTATGCCATGTACCCAGGGAAAATCATCTTCAGTATAGTAATTATGTAAACCGTCGAAGAACAATACGTACGGTAACGAAATTATCTTTCAGCAAGGAGCTGTGAAAATGTCTCAAAATAAGGCTTTCAGCACGCCATTTATCCTGGCTGTTCTTTGTATTTACTTCAGCTACTTCCTGCACGGCATTAGTGTTATTACGCTTGCCCAAAACATGTCATCTCTGGCGGAAAAGTTTTCCACTGACAACGCGGGCATTGCCTACTTAATTTCCGGTATTGGTTTGGGGCGATTGATCAGTATTTTATTCTTCGGTGTGATCTCCGATAAGTTTGGTCGTCGGGCGGTGATATTAATGGCAGTAATAATGTATCTGCTATTCTTCTTTGGTATCCCTGCTTGCCCGAATTTAACTCTCGCCTACGGTCTGGCAGTGTGCGTAGGTATCGCTAACTCAGCGCTGGATACGGGTGGCTACCCCGCGCTCATGGAATGCTTTCCGAAAGCCTCTGGTTCGGCGGTCATACTGGTTAAAGCGATGGTGTCATTTGGGCAAATGTTCTACCCAATGCTGGTGAGCTATATGTTGCTCAATAATATCTGGTACGGCTATGGGCTGATTATTCCGGGTATTCTGTTTGTACTGATCACGCTGATGCTGTTGAAAAGCAAATTCCCCAGCCAGTTGGTGGACGCCAGCGTAGCTAATGAATTACCGCAAATGAACAGCAAACCGTTAGTCTGGCTGGAAGGTGTTTCATCAGTACTGTTCGGTGTAGCCGCATTCTCGACCTTTTATGTGATTGTGGTGTGGATGCCCAAATATGCGATGGCTTTTGCTGGTATGTCAGAAGCTGAGGCATTAAAAACCATCTCTTATTACAGTATGGGCTCGTTGGTCTGTGTCTTTATTTTTGCCGCACTACTGAAAAAAATGGTCCGGCCCATCTGGGCTAATGTATTTAACTCTGCACTGGCAACAATAACAGCAGCCATTATCTACCTGTACCCTTCTCCATTGGTGTGTAATGCCGGAGCCTTTGTTATCGGTTTCTCAGCAGCTGGCGGCATTTTACAGCTCGGCGTTTCGGTCATGTCAGAGTTTTTCCCAAAAAGCAAAGCCAAAGTCACCAGTATATATATGATGATGGGTGGACTGGCTAACTTTGTTATTCCGCTGATTACCGGTTATCTGTCGAACATCGGCCTTCAATATATCATTGTTCTCGATTTTACTTTCGCGCTGCTGGCCCTGATTACCGCAATTATTGTTTTTATCCGCTATTACCGCGTTTTCATTATTCCTGAAAATGATGTGCGGTTTGGCGAGCATAAATTTAGCACCCGGTTAAACACAATTAAGCATAGAGGTTAAAGGAGTTAATTATGGATGTTACCGCAAAATACGAATTGATTGGGTTGATGGCCTATCCCATCCGCCACAGTTTATCGCCTGAAATGCAGAATAAAGCCTTAGAAAAAGTGGGATTGCCATTTACCTATATGGCCTTTGAAGTGGATAACGATAGTTTTCCCGCAGCAATTGAAGGATTAAAAGCCCTCAAAATGCGCGGAACTGGTATATCAATGCCGAACAAACAACTGGCGTGTGAATATGTTGATGAATTAACGCCAGCAGCCAAACTGGTGGGTGCCATCAACACCATCGTTAATGATGATGGCTACCTGCGCGGCTATAACACCGACGGCACGGGCCATATTCGCGCCATTAAAGAGAGCGGTTTTGATATCAAAGGCAAAACAATGGTGCTGTTAGGGGCCGGAGGTGCCTCAACGGCGATTGGCGCGCAGGGGGCAATTGAAGGTTTAAAAGAAATTAAACTCTTTAACCGTCGGGATGAGTTCTTCGATAAAGCCCTCGCCTTCGCGCAGCGGGTTAACGAAAACACCGATTGTGTCGTCACGGTTACCGATCTCGCCGATCAGCAAGCCTTTGCTGAAGCCCTGGCTTCCGCCGACATTTTAACCAATGGCACAAAAGTGGGTATGAAACCCCTTGAGAATGAATCATTGGTTAATGATATCAGTCTGTTACATCCGGGACTTCTGGTCACTGAATGCGTGTATAACCCGCATATGACGAAGTTATTGCAGCAGGCGCAACAAGCTGGTTGCAAAACGATTGATGGATACGGCATGTTGTTGTGGCAAGGGGCTGAACAGTTCACGTTATGGACTGGCAAAGATTTCCCTCTGGAATATGTTAAACAGGTCATGGGGTTCGGTGCCTGACAGGCTGACCGCGTGCAGAAAGGGTAAAAAATGAAAACCGTAACTGTAAAAGATCTCGTCATTGGTACGGGCGCACCTAAAATCATCGTCTCGCTGATGGCGAAAGATATCGCCAGCGTGAAATCCGAAGCTCTCGCCTATCGTGAAGCGGACTTTGATATTCTGGAATGGCGTGTGGACCACTATGCCGACCTCTCCAATGTGGAGTCTGTCATGGCGGCAGCAAAAATTCTCCGTGAAACCATGCCAGAAAAACCGCTGCTGTTTACCTTCCGCAGTGCCAAAGAAGGCGGCGAGCAGGCGATTTCCACCGAGGCTTATATTGCACTCAATCGTGCAGCCATCGACAGTGGCCTGGTTGATATGATCGATCTGGAGTTATTTACCGGCGATGATCAGGTTAAAGAAACCGTCGCCTACGCCCACGCGCATGATGTGAAAGTTGTCATGTCCAACCATGACTTCCATAAAACGCCGGAAGCCGAAGAAATCATTGCCCGTCTGCGCAAAATGCAGTCCTTCGACGCCGATATTCCTAAGATTGCGCTGATGCCGCAAAGTACCAGCGATGTGCTGACGTTGCTTGCCGCGACCCTGGAGATGCAGGAGCAGTATGCCGATCGTCCAATCATCACGATGTCGATGGCAAAAACTGGCGTAATTTCTCGTCTGGCTGGTGAAGTATTTGGCTCGGCGGCAACTTTTGGTGCGGTAAAAAAAGCGTCTGCGCCAGGGCAAATCTCGGTAAATGATTTACGCACGGTATTAACTATTTTACACCAGGCATAAGCAATAATATTTCGGCGGGAACACCCTCCCCGCCGAACTTAAAAAATATATTTAACCGTATTTAATAAAAATATTTCGTGAGTCTCTGTGCGCTAATTTTCCATCTGGCGTAGGGAAAATCACACCTGAATCAGGAATTAACAATGAAACCTGTAAAACCACCTCGTATTAATGGACGAGTGCCGGTCCTGTCGGCACAGGAAGCGGTGAATTATATTCCCGACGAAGCAACACTTTGTGTGTTAGGCGCTGGCGGCGGTATTCTGGAAGCCACCACGTTAATTACTGCTCTTGCTGATAAATATAAACAGACTCAAACGCCACGTAATTTATCGATTATTAGTCCAACAGGGCTTGGCGATCGCGCCGACCGTGGTATTAGTCCTCTGGCGCAAGAAGGTCTGGTGAAATGGGCATTATGCGGTCACTGGGGACAATCGCCGCGTATTTCTGAACTCGCAGAACAAAATAAAATTATTGCTTATAACTATCCACAAGGTGTACTTACACAAACCTTACGCGCCGCCGCAGCCCACCAGCCTGGTATTATTAGTGATATTGGCATCGGAACATTTGTCGATCCACGCCAGCAAGGCGGCAAACTGAATGAAGTCACTAAAGAAGACCTGATTAAACTGGTCGAGTTTGATAACAAAGAATATCTCTATTACAAAGCGATTGCGCCAGATATCGCCTTCATTCGCGCTACCACCTGCGACAGCGAAGGCTACGCCACTTTTGAAGATGAGGTGATGTATCTCGACGCATTGGTTATTGCCCAGGCGGTGCACAATAACGGCGGTATTGTGATGATGCAGGTGCAGAAAATGGTTAAGAAAGCCACGCTGCATCCTAAATCTGTCCGTATTCCGGGTTATCTGGTGGATATTGTGGTGGTCGATCCGGATCAAACCCAACTGTATGGCGGTGCGCCGGTTAACCGTTTTATTTCTGGTGACTTCACCCTTGATGACAGCACCAAACTTAGCCTGCCCCTAAACCAACGTAAATTAGTTGCGCGGCGTGCATTATTCGAAATGCGTAAAGGCGCGGTGGGGAATGTCGGCGTCGGTATTGCTGACGGTATTGGCCTGGTCGCCCGGGAAGAAGGTTGTGCTGATGACTTTATTCTGACGGTAGAAACAGGTCCGATTGGCGGTATTACTTCACAGGGGATCG
>ENA-UERM01001427-UERM01001427.1-human-gut-metagenome-genome-assembly--contig:-NODE-1427-length-12910-cov-28.316372_pt1 | contig 12910 bp, 10 predicted proteins | sample MGYA00242983_ERZ507983 | MGnify/ENA primary metagenome ERZ507983 (study PRJEB26167, sample SAMN06115432) | human gut metagenome | host: Homo sapiens | place: China:Shanxi | collected 2015-04-29...
TTTTTCCTAAAAACAATAAGCTGCTGAAGCGTGTCATTTCCAACAGTCTGATTATTCCCACGCAGAGAAGAATCAATAGAATGGAGATAACTGGCGTTATAATAAAGTTGAACATGAAGAACCCGGTGTCCAACAGGTTGAACCGACTCAATACGTTGCCTTCAATCAAGATATGTATGGTATAGATGCCAAGTGTATATGTGCCCACTTTTTCGATTGCACGGAAATGCGGACGATAGATACGTTGCAGTAGCAAGAAGATAAACAGGCTTCCTGCGAAACCGATCAAATAGCGATAACAGATGATCGGCAATTTTTCCCATGGCGGATAACAAACGAACTTTCCTCCCAGATAATCGTACATACTCATTCCGGTGATGTAGATATAATCTTCTTTCTGATAGAAAGGGAGGAGTACAGCGAAAACGAGGAGTGAAGCGACCAGTAGTTTTCCCCGGTGTTTCATGATTACATCGATATATTTGTGCATAAAATACCCCATCCAAAAGAATGGATACATAAACTTGTCGAGGTGCAGACGTCCGTTGTCCGGCAATGCGAGGAAACACAGAAGCGAGATGACGAAAGCGGCTGTATCTTTTTTGAATATTTTCATGCTGACGATGGCAAGTGTGAAACAGATGAAAACGGAGCGTAAGAACCAGAAACGGGTGAATGTCTCTATAAAAAGAGATTTCAACGTTCCGGTTGGAGACGGGATCATTCCTTCATAGAGCATATATCCGATGTTGATTGCGACCAACACTAATGACCAGCCGAAACAAGGAATTATTAACTGTTTGAATCTTCGGGTTACATTCGGTATGAGTGGCTTTCCGATGGATTTACTGAAAAAGAAACCGCTGACCAACATGAATATGGGCATGTGGAAAGAACAGATAAATTCATGTACCGGATTGGTCCAGAAGTCGTTGCCGTCTCCCATATTTTGGATAGAATGTCCCCAGACTACAATAAAAATGCAGATACCTTTGATGAAGTCAATATATTCTATTCGTTTTCCCATACTTGTTTATTTGTTCTTTATCAGATTGCTGTCTTCGTCTTTATATTCTTTCTTTTTAGTAAATATTCCCCCCAGTCCTTTCAGACCTTTGGCAACGCGCACTTTAAAGCTGTTGAACAGGCTTCCGTCAGCTCCCACCGTTCCATATCCTGTTACGGCGCGTGCTTTGCGGTTGCGGATAAAGGCTATTTTGCCGAATTGCTTGAGTTGCAGAGCAAGATAACCGTCTTCACCTCGGATGATATCGGTGCGTATGCCGGTTTTCCGTGCATACTCTGTGCGATAGGCAAGAACCAATCCACGCACACTAAGTTCGGGACGTTTGAATGATTGCATCCACAAGTGCAAATCGCGGGCAGCTTCGTAGATTTTCAGTCCCCATCGCGAGTGTTTCTCATCCGGAATGTAGCTCCATAAAGAGCAGACGGCCACAATGCCCGGGCGTTCGAGGGTGTTTACCATCATTTCTACGTATTTCGGAGGGTACATAGTGTCGGAGTCAATATTGATATGATATTTACCTCGGGCATGGTTCAGTCCGCAAAGGCGGGCGAATCCGCAACTATGTTGGGTTTCTGTATAATAAGGTACACCGCATTGCCGGAATATCTCCGCCGTGCTGTCTTTCGATTCGTTGTCTACCCCGATAATTTCTACAGGATATTTGCATTCCATCTCGCTCAAAGACCACAGGCAGGCAAGCAGATGTTTCTCTTCGTTGTAGCCGATAATTGAAACGGTGACAAGCGGTTCATCACTTTGCAGCTTTGCAATATTCTGCCGCACTTCTTCAATGGCAGATGCGGGTGCTTCTGCAAACGGTTTTTCATAAACTTGTAAATACTTACTATACCAAATCATCTTTTATCAAGGATTGAGTGTTTCAAATAATTTTTTCCATTCTCGGGCAATATGTTCTATTTTAAAACGCTCTACGTCGGTGCGGGCTTGTATTCCCATCTTCCGGCGGACATCTTCATGTTCTATCAGGTAGCAGATTTTGTCTGCCAGTCTTTCTATATCTCCATTTTCCACAAGCAGACCGTCTTTGCCATCGGTGATGATGTCTTTCGGGCCGCAGGGACACGTGAACGATACGGGTGGTACTCCACACGCCATTGCTTCGATGATCACCATGCCGAATCCTTCGAAACGTGAGGACAGAACAAAAATGGAACTTTCACAATATTTCTCAACAATATTCTGCACGTTATGTTCCAGGATACAGTTGGAGGTGATTCCGAGTTCGTCAATCTGCCGCTGGAGTTGCTCTCTCATGCCATCGCCGTAGATTCGTAATACCCAGTCCGGATGTTTCTTGCTGACGATGCTCCATGCGGGGATAAGTCGGTCAAATCCTTTCTGCGGCACATATCTGCCTACTGCGATTACTTGTTTCCGTAATCCGCCGGACTGACGTTCGGGGAAGAAAGGAAGCGGATTATAGATTACTTTTACATTATCGAGTTCCGTCCATTCAGCGGCATCTTCGTGGCTAAGCACAATGAAATTCCGCAGTTGTTTCAATTGGCGGATGAGTTGGTGCCGCCAGTATTTCTTACCTAATTTTTTGAGGAATCCCGGTAGACGGTTGTTGTTGAAATCCCGATAGTTGGATTTGTTAAAATGTATCTCTCCCAACTTGACACTGCCGTCTTTCATTTGGTTGATGAAGTTGATGTCGCGGCGGAGAAGGGAGATTGTGATGTCCGGACGGATTTTACATAGACATTCGTTCAGCCTTTTCTTGAATAGCCGTTGCTTGGTGCTGTATTCAAGAATCCGTGCGAATAACGGGCGTCCGTATAATGCGTCGTAGTTGATGTCGAGTTGGTGTATGGTGATTGACGGGTGCAGTTTATAATATGGCTCCTTGTCTTTTCCGTCGGTAAGGATGATATGTATCTCGTAGCCGAAGTGCTCCGTAAAATAGTTCGCCTTTAGTGTGAGAACCCGCTCCATACCGCTGGGGTAATAGAGAGAGGGGATACAGTAGGCTATTTTTATCTTTTTATCCATCAGATATTGTTTGTTTTTTCAGATATATCTATGTGAAATCAGATTTCGGTTTCATGAATGACTTTTCTCATTTGTGCTGTCCATGACAGTGCTCTGACCGTTTCGCGTATCTCCGGTGGAGACATTTGTTGAGAGCGTTGGAAGTTTATCAGTCCGCAAATGTCGATGGGCGATTCATCCGGTGGCACTTTCCATACATAAGGCATCCGGTCGAAATCTTCGTCCGTTTCCGAGTAGGTGAACGAAAGCCCTCGTGCGGCATATTCACGGTTTTTTAGTGTTTTGATGTAGGTGATTCCGCTCCGGTGACGTCCCAGGCTGCCTATGGCAAAATCTGCTTTTTCAAATTGTTCGTCCAGTTTGTCACTGTGTAGGGGGCCGTGCAGGATGACGTACGGTTCCAGATGGTTGTCGCGGATGGCAGGCAGTATTTCTTCCTGTTCGCGTATGCCGGACAGGGGACCTACGATGTGGAAATAAACTTTGTATTCCGGATTTGTGCGGTAGTATTCGGCTAGTCCGTGTATCAGCCGGTCGAATCCGTGCCAGTAGTGCACTTCGGCCACTCCAATCAGATGAAGTTCGCGTGAGGTGTCGTTCATCGTTCGTTTGATAGGGATTGCTTCGAAGTCTATTCCGTTGGAGATCCGTATCGTTTTTCCTCCAAAAATATGTTCGGCGTTGGAGAAGGTGACGATACCGTCCAGCTCTTTGGCTAGCCGGTGGCGGAAACAGCGGTCGATGGCGAGATTGAATTTCATCGACCATGCCACATATTCCTGATCGTAAGGATAGGTAGGTATTTCCATTACCACTTTCGCTCCCATCCGTTTCAGTTTTCTGACTAGTTGCAGGGTGAACGGGCTTGCGTTGTGAAAGGAACGCATATATATAAATTCTATTTTCTCGCGGCGTACATATTCAGTGATGGGGGAGTAGTAGACACGTTTCCATATCTTTGCTGTGAATCCGGTTCCGAAATCGGCAATGACTTCGTCGTCTATTATCCATCGGCGCTCACCGTTGGGAGTGGTTTGATAGTAACAGGTACGCACGTCCAATCCGCACTCTTTGAGGGCTTTTACCTGATAATGTATTTTTTTACTTATTCCATTCGCTTTATCAAAGCCGTGGAACATAAGAAATAAGGCTTTCATTCTTTGTTGTTGTCTCAAATCTATAATTGCTTATTTTGTTTTTTTTATATACTTGCCAGCTATTTTTTTCACTTTTCCTATGATGTCATATTCATGTGTAGCCTGTATATATCCTCCAAAGATAATAAAACTAATGATACTTTTGGTAATAATTGTCACGAAAATGTTCATTCCTTCCGTTGTATACTGCACAGGCAGGAGGCACGCTGTCATTAACCCGCTGACTGCCAGCGGGGAAAAGAGCTGACGGACGAACGTCCATACCTTTCTCCGGAACGTTACATGATACATCTGCCAGTAGCATTGCACGAAGTTGACGGTAAATGTCAATACGATACAGGTTGCCACTGCGGTGAGCGTGCCGAAATAGAAGATACCAATCAGCATTCCCGCCACGTTGAGGGTGGATGAGAATACGCCGCAGATGAACAGGCTCCGGGTGTCTCCCGCAGCCTGAAAAATGGAGCCGGAAGAGGAGAGTATAATTTGCACGCCTACCGAGAGGGAGAGTATGCGGAATACGGGTACGGAGGGCAACCATTGGTTGCCGAATATAATCAGTGTCACTTCTTGTGCTGTAAAGAAAAGCAATACGCTCATGGGTAACCCTATGAAAGAGAGTATGCGAACAATGCGTTCATAGGAGGACGCCAGTTTTGCTTTGTCATCTTGGAAATCGCTGAAGATGGGGTGCATCACCGGAGTGATGACTTGTGTGATGTTTTGCAAGGGAAGCATCATGAGTCGGTAAGATTTTTCATAATATCCCAAGTCGGACATGCTCATGTGTTTTCCTATCAGCAGTTTGTCCAGATTACGGCTGAAATAGTTGATGACGTTGAACAGGAATTGATAGGCCGAATATGAAAAGATCTTGCGGAGTGCTGCCAATCCCCATGTGAAGCGCAATCGTTGCGGATAGCGCTGGTAGGAAATGACAAATATCAGTATGCTGGAGATGATCGGGGTGATAATCAGTGCGTAGAGTCCTGCTCCGCAGAGGGCTGCCGTAACCGCTCCCGCACCTCCGGCTATCTGGATGGTGAAACTGCGGACAGCGATGTATTTGAATTCTTTGTTGCGATAGAACATGGCTCCGGGCACGATGGTGGCGGAGGCAAAGAAGAGGTTGACGGACAGAAGTTGGCACAGGATGCGTAAGATCTGGCTGTCGTAGTAGTCGGCAATCAGCCATGAGGCGGCGAAGAAAAGCAGGCTGATAGCAATTCCTGTCCATACGGTGAATGAAAAAATATCCGACAGTTCTTCTTTTGTCAGCGCTTTGTGCTGTATGATGGCCGGGGAGATTCCCATATCGGTGAACAGGTTGAAAAATGCGATGATTACGGTGGCGATAGCTACGATTCCGAAGTCGTCCGGGGAAAGCAGGCGTGCCAATATTCCGGCTACTACGAGGGAGATGATGATGCCGCTGTATTTGGCTAGTGCCGTGTAGAATACGCCCGAAAATAGTTGACGTTTGATGTTGTTAGCCATTAATTACGTCTTTATAGGTTTGTGCATATTCCTTTCCTATTTTCCGGATGTTCATATTTTCCAATGCGTATGCATAGTTTTTTTCTCCTTGTCCCCATGCGGACAGTTGACGTGCTTTTTCAAGTGCCTCCAGAATGTCGGACCTGTCGTCCGGATGGAACGTCGGATTTCCGGTTGCGGATAGTATTTCTCCGATGTTTCCTGTTGTCGGGCCTACTACTACTTTGTGGAAGAGGAAACCTAGGGGGACATTTCCGGAGTTCAGAATATCTTTCCTTTGTATGAATATTACGTCTGAAGCAGCGATGTAATAGGGCAGGTCGCAGTTGTCTATCAATTCGTCATTGGCTCCGGCATGAAATTTCAGAAGGCGGTTGAGCAATGGCATGGCGAGATAGTAACCCAAGCGCGAAGCCCAGCGCTTGAAAAGATTCCATCCGTATTCGTTGCGTCTGGAGAAAGGGTAGAGGCGGGGAGCCAACAGTAGCTTGTTCTTTTCATTCCATTTGCAGAAAGCACTGGCTACCATGCGGATTTCTTCGCGGTTGCGGAATTTTCCGAAGGCGGTGACGATGAATGCTTCTTGTGGCAGGTTCAGATATTGACGTGCGCGCTCTATGCTGATATCCTCTTTGTAGGTGTATTGGTAGATGTGGTGCGGGATGACAACATTCCGGCTGCCGGGATGTTTTTCAATGAATTCCGTCAGGCTGTAATGTCCCATGTGTACCACGATATCGCTTTCCGACTCGATGATGTCGTAGGCTCGGCTGATGACTTCATTGGCGTAGTGGGGGCGGATATTATGTCGTGTGTATACGAAATGGGCTCCCCGTGAGCGGAAGAAAGCGATGCGTTCTTTCAGACGGCGGATGACGTCGTGGTCTTCGCATATCCAGCCCACTACCTCCTCCGGCCATTGGAAATGGATGATGTCATAAGTGGTGTCCGATTCCCAAAATTCTTTCTTGGAGCATCTTACATCAATTCCGGCCATTCTGATAGCATCGCATAAGATAGGAACAAATAGATTGTCGGTTTCTCCGTTTTCTCTGAAAACGATCAGTGCTTTTATTGATGGGCTGTCTGTTTCGCTATCACTCATTTTTTAAGTTTTAAAGACTTTTATTACATTGCAAATGTAATAAAACTTATGATAAGTTTCTCCTTTTCTGTGTTTTAATTGCAGTTTAAGTTGCTATTTGAGGAAATCTGAAACAGGTCTAATGTTTTTATAAGCCGTTTTTCTTCTTGGGTATAAGGAATGTGGTGACTTTCAATATATTGCTTGAGGAAGAGACAAGCATGTATGAAAATGTCTGCTTTCATATAGCTAGTGAAATTTATGTAACGGTAGTAGGAGGCTTCACTGATGTTGATATGCACGCAGAGGTCTACTGTGGCTAGCCGTGATGTTTTCAGGAGCTCTTTTATCAGCATTATTCTGTTCTGGTAATGCTCGTTCACTATTTTATTTTCTTCTATTTCTTCCAACGTTTGGTTGCGTTTTGTGTCCATATTGTTTGGGATTATTGATAATTTTTGGCAAAGGTCTGATAAAAAATATATAATCCCCCTCTCATTTTTGCGATAGCTGGAATAAAATACATTTCGCACCTTTGCGCCCCGGAAGTATTATATTAAATGTGGAATAATAAATGATAAATGAAAATGAAGAAAGATCAGTATTTCAATTTGGAGGTAAATTTGTTGAATGACGACAATATTGCCAGTATGATGTCGGAGATGAATGCCGCGGAAGCACTCGGAATTTACGTGATCTTGCTGTTGCATCTGCGCACTAAAGATGCTTATGAAGCGTCGTGCAAACCGGTTTTACTGAAGGCCATGGCCCGGCGGTATGATGTGGATGAAGTAGCGGTGGAGCGAGTACTTCGCGAATTCGATCTCTTCGAACTGGATGAGGAACGACAGATGTTTCGTTCTTCTTACTTGGATAGGGTGATGAAAAGCTTGGAAGAGAAGCGGAAAATGGACATCGAAAACGGTAAAAAAGGAGGGCGTCCGAAAAAGGTGGCAAAAAGTGCTGAAACGCCCGTCAGTAAAGGGAGAAAACCCACTGAAAACCAGAAGAGGAGAGAAGAGGAGAGTAAAGGAAGTGTTTCTGTTGTAAACAATAATAAGAGTAATATAGAAACACCGTCCCTTGTGAGCCGTTTGGCGGATGAAGGCAATCATGGTCCGTTACAACCCGTGTTGCCTTGGGAAAAGTTGGTGGACCAACTTTCTACTTTCCAGTCATATATGGAATTGGCCGGGCAGCATTCCGGTTTGGGAAAGCTTTTTGTAGACCATCAAAAACTTATTTTGGAAATCTTCAAAAAACATATCCGCCTTTATGACAAAGGAGCCGGACTGCTTTTCCCGGAGGACGTGAAACGGTATTTTTCAAATTATATCGCGGCCGGTTCCGTTACTTGCCGTACGTTGAGGGAAACCTTGCTGAAAGAGCTTGAGAATACGGTCGACAAGGATGTGAACCGCTTTGAAAGCGTCGTCGACGGGCGGCGAACGTATCTGGGACATCTTATTCCGGCTGATGCGCCGCCACGTCCCGATGCATCGGCTGTGTGGGATGATGTGAAGAAAAGATGGGCGCATTAATCCGGCAGATGACTGGCGTCGTCCGGCAGGTGGCTGATGTTCGTCCGGCAGGTAACGGAAGTTCGTCCGGCAGGTGGCAGACACTCGTCCGGCAGGTAAGTCTTCTGCGTGTGAATGATTATTTTAAACTATTTTTTAATTAGAAAAAAGGAAAAAATTATGAGAAATTTTGCCAACTATGATGTCGACATCCACGGTAAATCGAGTGGAGTCCTCAAGACGATTTGTAAAAAATGTCTTCCTACCCGCAAGAATAAGCGCGACCGTTCGCTACGTGTCAACGTCGACACGGGCCACTGTCATTGTTATCATTGTGGCGCTGATTTTTATGTTCCCGATGATGTGGAAGAGCGCAAGAATGCCGAACGTGTGGTAGCCCGCAAGCGTCGTGCGGCAGCCATTCCGCAGCATTTTCAGCGTCCGATGTTCGATGTTTCGAAAACCACGCTTTCCGAAGACACGGAGCGTTGGCTGGTGGAGACGCGTTGCATCCCGCAGTCCGTCATAGCTGCCCTACGCATCACCGAACAGGAAGAATTTATGCCGCAATCCGGCAAAAAGGAACGTTGCATCTGCTTCAACTATTTTGAAGGGGAGCAACTGATAAACACCAAATTTCGCGCTCTCCCGAAACTTTTCAAAATGGTGCAGGGTGCCGAACTGATTCCCTACAACATCGACTCCATTGTGGGGCAGACCTCCTGCATCATCCACGAGGGCGAACTGGATGCTGCTTCCTCCATCGCCGCCGGATTCAAAAGCGCCATCTCCGTGCCGGCCGGAGCCAATTCGAACCTCTCCTGGCTCGATCGTTTTATGGAGACGCACTTCGAGGACCTGGAAGAAATCATCATTGCCGTTGATGCCGATTCTGCCGGAATCCGGTTGCGCAATGAACTCATCAACCGGCTGGGAGCTGAACGCTGCCGGGTGGTGACTTACGGTCCGGAGTGTAAAGATGCCAACGAGCATCTCTGCAAATATGGTATCGCCAGTCTCCGTATCGCCATCGAACAGGCAGCAGAAGTTCCGCTCGAAGGGATCTTCACCGCTGCCGACTTGCATGACGATCTGCGGGCTCTTTTCGACAACGGCTTTGGTCCCGGAGCGGAAACGGGATGGGAGGAGATGGATAAGATCTGCACGTATGAACGTGGGCGAAGTGTCTACGTCACCGGAGTTCCCGGTGCAGGAAAATCCGAGTGGGTGGACGAATTGGTGTTGCGTCTCTGCCTGCGGCATCAATGGAAAATCGGGTTCTTTAGCCCGGAAAATACCCCTATCGTCTATCATCTCCGCAAACTGATTGAGAAACTCACCGGACACCGTTTTCAAAACGGCTGTGGCATGACGGAGGGACTCCTTGCGAACTCGGAAGATTTTCTGACTGAAAACGTCTCTCATATCTCTCTGAAAGGTAATGTTTCTCCGGATCGTGTACTGGCCAAGGCTCATGAACTCGTTGTCCGCCGCGGCTGCCGCATTATTGTCTTCGACCCGCTCAACCGTTTCGACCACAACCCGCAACCTGGACAGACGGAAACGCAATATATTTCCAACCTGTTGAATAAATTTACAGAATTTGCCGTGCAACATAATTGTCTGCTCGTGGTTGTAGTCCATCCTCGTAAAATGAACCGTAATCCTGTCACGGGCATTACCCCTCGTGTGGAAATGTACGACATCAACGGCTCTGCCGATTTCTATAACAAAGCGGATTACGGTATCATTGTGGAACGTGACAAGGAGGTTGGTGTCACACGCGTATACGTGGACAAGGTGAAATTCAAGCATCTTGGTGTCGGTGGAATGGCATCCTTTGTCTACGATCCCGTAAGCGGACGATACCTGCCTTGTGAAGAATCTCATGACCCTTCTCTCTCCGCTGACCAGCGTGTCCGAAATACGATGTTCGACAACTCCTGCTGGCTACCTGAAAAAGAGCTGTTTTAAAGTATTAGGTATTAAGTATCAAGTATTAAGTATTATGATGTTATCCATTGTTGCGATGCGTTTACCATACTTAATACCTAATACTTAATACTTCAATTAGGGTTCTTGGAGTACTTCGACGATGAGCCTTACTTGTGCGGGAGTGTAGTATCTGCTGCGTGGATTCATGCCGGTGGCCAGGAGTCGTTCTTTTAGTCCGGGTGCAGCTTCAATCCATTCGTTGAATCGGTCTACTGCGCTTTGTTGCAGGATATTGGGGAGGTACAACAAGGCAAGTTCGCCTTTCCCATAGGTGCGGTATTGGAATGTTTTTTCTTCTTCTTGTTCGGGGAGAATCTTGTTTTTTGTTTTCATTTATAGTTGTGCTTTTAGGTTGTTGTATTTGAAGTAAAGTTACTCATTTTTAGTGGAATAGGCAAATTTTGAGAGCAGATGTTCGGGCGTATTCATAAAAGAATTGATAATAATAGAATGCCGATTCTTGAAATTTATTGTATCTTTGTTTATGTTTCACGTTAAAAGCATAGAAAGAGGATGGAAGGAACATTCAGACGCTATCCGATAGGGATACAGAGTTTCGAGAGACTACGCAATGATAATTGTGTGTATATTGATAAGACAGAGTTGATTTATCGTTTGGCTAATTCGGCTAAGGCTTGTTTTCTTAGCCGTCCCCGACGCTTTGGAAAGAGTCTGTTAGTTTCCACTCTTGCAGCCTATTTCTCTGGTAAAAAAGACCTGTTTAAGGGTCTGATGATGGAACAGTTGGAGAAAGACTGGACGGTTTATCCCGTGTTGCATATTGATTTCAGTATCAGTAAGTATATGAATGCGGGAATGCTGCGCTCCGCTATCAACAATCGCTTGGTGGAATGGGAACGAATTTACGGATGTGACACGAGCGAAGACACTTTCAGTCTCCGTCTGAAAGGTATTATCAAACGTGCTTACGAGCAGAGCGGGCGTCAGGTTGTGTTACTTGTAGACGAATATGATTCTCCTATGTTGGATAGCAACAACAATGAGGAGTTGCAAGCTGAAATACGTGGCATCATGCGCGACTTTTTCAGTCCGTTGAAAGCGCAGGGAGAATATCTTCGTTTTCTTTTTCTAACCGGTATCAGTAAATTTAGTCAGATGAGCATCTTTAGTGAATTGAACAATCTTCAGAACATAAGTATGCAAGATGCTTATAGTGCCATTTGTGGTATAACGGAAAATGAATTGCGTACACAGTTGGAAGAAGATATAAGAAGGATGGCCGAGGCGAATGGTGAAACGTATGATGAAGCTTGTATACATTTGAAACAACAGTATGATGGGTATCATTTCAGTGAAAATAGTGAAGACATTTACAATCCGTTTAGTTTGTTTAATGCATTTGCTCAAAAGAAATATGCCAATTTCTGGTTCTCTACCGGCACTCCCACTTTCCTGATAGACATCTTGCAGCAAAGCGATTTCGATATTCGTCAACTGGATGGCGTTTCGGCGACTGCCGAGCAGTTTGATGCACCTACCAATGTCATTACAGACCCGCTTCCGGTACTTTACCAAAGCGGTTATCTCACTATCAAAGAGTATGACCGGGATTTTCAGATCTATACATTGGCTTATCCTAACAAAGAAGTTCGGAAAGGCTTTATCGAATCATTAATGCCGGCTTATGTGCATTTGCCTGCTCGCGAGAATACATTTTATGTAGTATCGTTTATCAAAGACTTACGGGTCGGCAATCTGGATCAATGTATGGAGCGGATCAAATCATTTTTCGCCTCTATCCCCAATGATATGAATAATAAGGAGGAGAAACACTATCAGACCATCTTCTACCTCCTGTTCCGGTTGATGGGGCAATATGTGGATGCAGAAGTAAAGAGCGCTGTTGGCAGGGCTGATGTTGTGATAAAGATGCAGGAGGCTATCTATGTATTCGAATTCAAAGTAGATGGTACTCCTGAAGAAGCGTTGGCACAGATCAATAGTAAACAGTATGCGATTCCTTATCAGGCAGATCATCGGAAAGTCGTTAAAGTGGGAGTTAATTTCGACAGTAGTATGCGAACTATTGGAGAATGGATCATTGAAAACTAGGGAATGATCTTACATATTCCTACATATTTCCACATATTCCGGTATAATTCGGTATAATCCGTTTTAATCCGGCATAATCCGGTGTAGTCCGGTGCAATCCGGTAAGTCGTCAATGTGTTGTCGTATCTTTGTTTCATCAACAGAAAGGGAGAATGTACTTCTTTTCGTAGAAACAATTTTTAAATATGGCAACAGTTACAGTTGTGCGCTACAAGCGCAGAAAACGGCTCGGTGATGATAAATCACCGATGATGTATCTTCTCAAGCCCAAGGCTGGGGAGTCGAAAATCTATTCAATTGATTCACTGGCACAGGAAATCGAGTCTATCGGTTCGCTTTCGGTGGAAGACGTGTCGCATGTGATGAAATCCTTTGTCCGTGCGATGAAAAAAGTGCTTGTGGCAGGAAATAAGGTGAAAGTGGATGGACTGGGTATTTTTTATACCACGCTGACCTGTCCGGGTGTGGAACAGGAAAAGGATTGTACGGTGAAAAATATCACTCGCATCAATCTCCGTTTCAAAGTCGACAACTCATT
>ENA-UERM01001428-UERM01001428.1-human-gut-metagenome-genome-assembly--contig:-NODE-1428-length-12906-cov-3.000935_pt1 | contig 12906 bp, 9 predicted proteins | sample MGYA00242983_ERZ507983 | MGnify/ENA primary metagenome ERZ507983 (study PRJEB26167, sample SAMN06115432) | human gut metagenome | host: Homo sapiens | place: China:Shanxi | collected 2015-04-29...
GAAAGAAGAAAATTTAACATGCAAAGTAAGAGCAAAGAAATACAAATCGTATAGAGGGCAAGAAGGAAAAATAGCTATCCGAGCATTGCCAAAGTGTCATTTACCGGCGGTGTCGCCAGCGGCAAAAAAGTGATGGCTAACTCGGCGGCCTCTTCCCTGAAAGAAGTGACCATGGAGCTGGGCGGTAAATCACCGCTGATCGTTTTTGACGATGCGGATCTCGATCTCGCCGCCGATATCGCCATGATGGCGAATTTCTTCAGCTCCGGTCAGGTGTGTACCAACGGCACTCGCGTCTTCGTTCCGACGAAATGCAAAGCCGCATTTGAACAAAAGATTCTGGCGCGCGTTGAGCGCATTCGCGCGGGCGACGTTTTCGATCCGCAAACTAACTTCGGCCCGCTGGTCAGCTTCCCGCATCGCGATAACGTGCTGCGCTATATCGCCAAAGGCAAAGAGGAAGGCGCGCGCGTACTGTGCGGCGGCGATGTACTGAAAGGCGATGGCTTCGATAACGGCGCATGGGTTGCACCGACCGTGTTCACCGATTGCCGCGACGAAATGACCATCGTGCGCGAAGAGATTTTCGGGCCGGTGATGTCCATTCTGACCTACGAGTCGGAAGACGAAGTCATTCGCCGCGCTAACGATACCGACTACGGCCTGGCGGCGGGCATCGTGACGGCGGACCTGAACCGCGCGCATCGCGTCATTCATCAGCTGGAAGCGGGTATTTGCTGGATCAACACCTGGGGCGAATCCCCGGCAGAGATGCCCGTTGGCGGCTACAAACACTCCGGCATTGGTCGCGAGAACGGCGTGATGACGCTCCAGAGTTACACCCAGGTGAAGTCCATCCAGGTTGAGATGGCTAAATTCCAGTCCATATTCTAACCAGGAGGTTTATTTGCAATTTGACTACATCATTATTGGTGCCGGCTCAGCCGGCAACGTCCTCGCTACCCGTCTGACTGAAGATCCGAACATAACCGTGCTGCTGCTTGAAGCAGGCGGCCCGGACTATCGCTTTGACTTCCGCACCCAGATGCCCGCAGCGCTGGCGTTCCCACTACAGGGCAAACGCTACAACTGGGCCTATGAGACGGAACCCGAACCGTTTATGAACAACCGCCGCATGGAGTGCGGACGCGGCAAAGGTCTGGGCGGTTCATCGCTGATCAATGGTATGTGCTACATCCGTGGCAATGCGCTGGATCTCGATAACTGGGCACAAGAACCTGGTCTGGAGAACTGGAGTTATCTCGACTGCCTGCCCTACTACCGCAAGGCCGAGACTCGCGATGTGGGCGAGAACGACTACCACGGTGGCGATGGCCCGGTGAGCGTCACCACCTCCAAACCCGGCGTCAATCCGCTGTTTGAAGCGATGATTGAAGCGGGCGTGCAGGCGGGCTACCCGCGCACGGACGATCTCAACGGCTATCAGCAAGAAGGTTTTGGCCCGATGGATCGCACCGTCACGCCGCATGGCCGTCGCGCCAGCACCGCGCGTGGCTATCTCGATCAGGCCAAATCGCGCCCTAACCTGACCATTCGTACTCACGCTATGACCGATCACATCATTTTTGACGGCAAACGCGCGGTGGGCGTCGAATGGCTGGAAGGCGACAGCACCATCCCAACCCGCGCAACGGCCAACAAAGAAGTGCTGTTATGTGCAGGCGCGATTGCTTCACCGCAGATCCTGCAACGCTCCGGCGTCGGCAACGCTGAACTGCTGGCGGAGTTTGATATTCCGCTGGTGCATGAATTACCTGGCGTCGGCGAAAATCTTCAGGATCACCTGGAGATGTATCTGCAATATGAGTGCAAAGAACCGGTTTCCCTCTACCCTGCCCTGCAGTGGTGGAATCAGCCGAAAATCGGTGCGGAGTGGCTGTTTGGCGGCACCGGCATTGGTGCCAGCAACCACTTTGAAGCAGGCGGATTTATTCGCAGCCGTGAGGAATTTGCGTGGCCGAATATTCAGTACCATTTCCTGCCAGTAGCGATTAACTATAACGGCTCGAATGCGGTGAAGGAGCACGGTTTCCAGTGCCACGTCGGCTCAATGCGCTCGCCAAGCCGTGGGCATGTGCGGATTAAATCCCGCGACCCGCACCAGCATCCGGCAATTCTGTTTAACTACATGTCACACGAGCAGGACTGGCAGGAGTTCCGCGACGCAATTCGCATCACCCGGGAGATCATGCATCAACCGGCGCTGGATCAGTATCGTGGCCGCGAAATCAGCCCCGGTGTCGAATGCCAGACGGATGAGCAGCTCGATGAGTTCGTGCGTAACCACGCCGAAACCGCCTTCCACCCGTGCGGTACCTGCAAAATGGGTTATGACGAGATGGCAGTGGTTGACGGCGAAGGCCGCGTACACGGGCTGGAAGGCCTGCGCGTGGTGGATGCGTCAATTATGCCGCAAATTATCACCGGCAATTTGAACGCCACGACCATTATGATTGGCGAGAAAATAGCGGATATGATTCGCGGGAAGGATGCGTTGCCGAGGAGCACGGCGGGATATTATGTGGCAAATGGGATGCCGGTGAGAGCGAAAAAATGAGTCGTGATGTGAACTAACGCAGGAACCGATCAGATTGAGAGTTACCGTTCCAGAGAGGGGGACCGAATCCTTATATAAACACTGAGGTAACTCTCATGCTTCATATCCAGTATTCATGATGCTGGCTTTTTGCTGATATTTAACCCGAACATTCCTGATACAGACTATTAATACAACCTTATCTGCGACAGATTTTATTTTCTGGATATATTATGCGTGAACAAATCAAACAGGATATCGATCTGATTGAGATTTTATTTTATCTGAAGAAAAAGATTCGTATTATCCTTTTTATTATAGCTATCTGTATGGCAATGGTGCTGTTGTTTCTGTATAACAGAGAAATAAAGCTGGAATGGTCAGGAGATAAGAGAGATTTACCAACTGCTGAAGCGGAAATATCTCGCGTGCAGGCGTCTATTATCAAATGGTATGCGTCAGAATACCATAATGGCAGGCAAGTTCTCGATGAGATACAAACACCTTCAGCAATTAACAGTGAGCTTTATACAAAAATGATATACCTGACCAGGAACTGGTCATTGTATCCGAACGGTGATGGCTGTGTAACTATAAGCTCACCAGAAATAAAAAATAAATACCCTGCTGCCATTTGCCTGGCTCTGGGATTTTTTCTAAGCATTGTAATTTCTGTAATGTTTTGCCTTGTCAAAAAAATGGTAGATGAATACCAACAAAACTCTGGGCAGTAATAAACAGCATTCTGATAGAGAGTGCCTGTATAAAGCTGAAGTGACAATGACCGGGAAGGGAACCCGTTTTCAGGAATGGATGCCTGTCTTTTTCACTGTAAATATCCTGGCATTACTAATGCCAGGATATTTACAGAAGAGCAGCATAACCATGACGGAACGGGGTTAAGTCAGGTTGTCCTTAACGCTATTTTCAACCTCGTATGCCTTCTTCAGGTTTATGTTCAGATCTCATATCTCTCTCAGCAATCCTCAATAATCAGATACACCGCTTTCACCGGACCATGAACCCCGACGACTTTGATAAGCTCAATATCCGCCGTTGAACTGGGGCCGCTAATGATGTTAATGCAGGAAGGCATTCGTTCACCGGCCTGCGCTTTCTGATGCAATTTTTCTGCGAGTTGCGCTACACGCGGCAGGATAGTGCTTTTACGCAGGATAAAAAGAGAAGATTCCGGGAGCAGGCTCAATGAACGCCCGCGCCCGGCGGCGGAAAAAAGAACCACGCCTCCCGATTCGGTTAAACCATATTCAGCATACACGACACCCACTTTAGCCTGCTCGGCCTGCGAGATATTCTCGGCACCTTTCGCCGGATCCCAAACAACGACATTGCATTCCTGCTGCAAACGTTCGCTAATCCCCAATTCCTCCAGCCTCGTGTCACCGCTAATCACGATCGACTGATCTCCCAGCTCTTTACACAGACGTATTGCAGCTTCTGCCGCCTTCGCCTCGCTGGTCAGCTCACAGCGCGTCAACATAACATCGCTGGCAAACTGAATAAACGCGTCACAGCGCTGCTGTTGGTTAAGTTGGGTAAGCCGCTCGTTAGCATAGTTGTTAAGCGGCGCATCTTCTGCTTGCGGTTCAAGTCGCAGCGGGCGACCCAGTGCCTGAGCAACGTTATTCAAAAATTCGCCTCGATTATCCATTCTTTTTCTCCTGCGCCTGATGTTTCTTAAACCAACTACGGAAACTCTCTCCGTCAGCTTCAGGAAGATCGCGTGCTTCCATCCAGTCGCTAATCGCGCCAAATTTGAGTGGTGTTTTGCCGCCATTGATAAACCAGCTTGCCGCATGAGCGCCGGCCATCATCCCGACTTTCCACAATCCTGGATGACTATTGGCATAAGCGAACATTTTTATCGCCCGTTGCTCTGCTTTTGCGGTGATCCCTTTTTCAGCCATCACCCGACGATGACGCAAAATCAGTTTTGACAGCGGAATACGCACCGGACACACGCTGTCACAAGCAGTGCATAAAGAGCAGGCGTAGGGTAAATCTTTAAAATCTTTATAGCCGCCAAGTAGCGGAGAAATCACCGCACCAATTGGCCCTGGATAAATAGAGCCATATCCATGACCGCCAATATGGCGATATGCCGGACAAGTATTCATACAAGCCCCGCAGCGAATACAGCGCAGCACATCCCGAAATTCAGAGGCCAGCACCTCAGAACGCCCGTTATCGACAATAACCAGATGAAACTCTTCAGGACCATCAACGTGCCCCGCTTCGCGCGGTCCTGTCAGCCAGGTGTTGTATCCCGTCAAACGTGCACCAACGGCACTGCGCGCCAGCATGGTGATCAATACATCTACCTCGGCAAACGTGGGGGCAATACGCTCCATTCCCATCACTGCAATATGCGTTTTAGGCAGCGTGGTACACATTCGCGCATTACCTTCATTGGTCACCAGGCATACCGAACCGGTCTCTGCCACCGCGAAATTACAGCCGGTAATACCTATTTCAGCACTGAGGAAATCTTCGCGGATTTTTTGCCGAATGAATAAGGTCATCGCTTCAGGCGTTTCCGGCCCCTCATAGCCCAGACGTTCGTGTAGCACTCGACGGATCTGATGGCGATCTTTATGAATTGCCGGGACCACAACATGAGAGGGCGGATCTTGATCCAGCTGGAGAATGTATTCACCCAGATCGGTTTCAATCACCTGAATGCCAGCATCCTGCAACACATGATTGACACCAATCTCTTCGGTCACCATCGATTTAGATTTCACCACCTTCCGGGCATTTTTGCGTTGGGCAACCTGTAAAATGTAGCGGGTAGCGTCTTCTTTGGTTTTTGCAAAATAGACGTGACCGCCGTTTTGCGTCACTTTTTCTGAGAGCTGGTACAGATAAGCGTCGAGATTACTCAGAACATGATCACGTATCTGGGCGGCCCGATCGCGCCATTCCTCCCAGTGCCCCAATTCATCGACCATTTTTTGCCGATTTGCCCCGATACGCTGCTGCGCGTTTGCCACCGCTTTGCGCATGATCGGATCTTCAATTTGCTGACGGATGCGTGTCTTAAAATCTGTATTACTGGTTTTGATCGACATCTTTATATCCTCAGCGGCTCATCAACACTTCAGCAATATGCATCACTTTGACTTTCTGCCCTTCCCGTTGTAATCGTCCACTGATGTTCAGCAGGCAACTCACGTCAGCACCAATTAAATACTCAGGGCGGACTTCTATCAGGTGCACAACCTTTTCTTTCACCATCTCGCCGGATATTTCGGCCATTTTGACCGAGAACGTGCCGCCAAATCCGCAGCAGGTATCCTGTTCAGCAAAGGTCAACAGCTCCAGTCCACGCACATTTTTCAGCAGCGTAAGTGGTTCGTCCTTCACCCCCAGCTTACGGGCCAGGCTACAAGATGGGTGATACACCGCTCTCCCTTGCAAACTGGCACCTACATCGACTACCCCTAATTTATTAACAATAAAAGAGGTGAGATCCTGCATACGCGCGGCAACCTTTTCGGCACGTGATGCCCATTCAGGTTCATCCGCCAGATACGTCGGGTAACTTTTTACGGCATAGGTGCAAGAGCCAGCCGGTGAAATAATGGGAGCGTCGTTATCCTCCAGTGCGGCGATCAGATTTTTCATCCCTGGAATCGCTTCTTTGATATAACCACTATTGATCGCAGGCTGACCGCAGCATCCCTGTTTCTCCGGGAAATTTACGCGACAGCCGAGTTTTTCCAGTAGCAGCACGGAGTCTCGTGCCATTCTTGATTTCAGGGCGTCACCAATACAGGTGACAAAGAAATTGACATTCACAACTAATACTCCATTACTTCATGCCCATTTATGCCCGATGGTTCCCCCCTTCCGGGGGATCAATCATCAATAAATATGGCGTTCTTTTTTAATTGGCTAGCAACATACCACCCCTCATTTGTATGACAAATGATAATCTTTCATCTAAACTTCAAATGCAATAACTAATTTTATTTCTTTCGGCATCGCTCACATTTTATAGGGAAATCGACGATCATTTTTGGCATAAGAAATCCATTTAAAAAGGCTACACCCCTTATACCTATTCAGAGCTACTTATTCAGGGGTTATTGAGATATACACTGATGGTGTACAAAAAAATCACCGACAATAATCACGCATCAAGTAATAGTCGGGATTTTATTTAATTGAAGCAATTTAGTTTGCATTTTTATTTAAAAACTGAGCTAGAGTCCATCAAAAAAATATATAAAGCCCAAAACCACCGTTGGAAATAGAAATAGTTGAAAGGCTCACAACTCCCGGAATGCGGATTATCTTTGCCCTGATTTCTGGCGGTTTTATTCAGGGTGCAAGCTGTCTGACCCTTTCCCGATATTCTCCCGGGGTACAACCAAACTCGCGAACAAACGCCTTGTGAAAAGATGATTCACTGGCATAGCCTACTGACTCAGCGATCACCACAACAGGGAGCGTTTCCCGGGAAAACATCTGGGCCGCTATTTGTAGACGCAACTTTGTTAATACAGCCAGCGGCGTGGTTCCGGAAACATCACGGAAAAGCTGGGCAAAACTTGCCCGAGACATGTGGGCGATGCTGGCCAGCGATTCGACGGTCCAGGCGTGTCCTGGCATTTCCAGCATTTGCTGTATTACCGCACCAAGACGTGGATGCAGAAGCAAACTGAGAATGTTTTTCTCTGTATTAACCTGTGCAATCCACTCACGCACCGCGAGGGTAAAGAATGTAGCGCAGATCTGGCTACACAGTGCATCCACTCCCGGCATCGCCGATCTGGATTCCTGTTGTAAAAACGGGATCGCCTCCCTCAGCCAGTTATATTCCACGCTATGGTTCACTGGTGCTACAAACAGCGTTTCCGGCAAAGACGTTAAAAAATAACGCGCCGAATGTTGCAGTCGAAGAGTGCCACAGACAATACAGGTCGATTCATTATCGACATGACTCAGGCGATGAGCTGAATTTTGTGGTAGCAGGACCACATTTCCCGGGCGTAATGTAAAAATCTCCCCCGTCGGCATTTCCAGCTTCGCCGCTCCTTGCGTTAACGCATGCCAACGAATAACCGACAATTCCCCGGCACCATGTGGAAGCTGCCAGTCACTTCCTAACACGCAATTCTTATCGATCGTTCCTTGTGGAGCGTTAAGCATCAACAAACGGCTAAGGGCATCCATATCAGACTCCTGAGTGGTTTTTGATTACAAACACCAACAATCTTAGTAAATAACTAATCTAATACCATCAAATAGTTAATCATGATTTTTGTTTTGTGATTCTGATTAAGAAAAAGAAAATACCAGACGATAAGACAAAATATCAAGCGTTGTGAAGAAATGGTATTTGCTCTTTTGCGTCTATAGTCATGATGTCAAATGAACGCGTTTCGACAGGAAATCATCATGAATAAATATCAGGCAGTTATTATTGGTTTTGGCAAGGCTGGAAAAACATTAGCCGTCACGCTGGCAAAAGCAGGTTGGCGAGTGGCTCTCATCGAACAATCAAATGCAATGTATGGCGGGACCTGTATTAATATCGGCTGCATCCCAACCAAAACATTGGTTCATGACGCACAGCAGCACACAGATTTTGTCCGTGCCATACAGCGTAAAAATGAAGTGGTTAATTTTTTACGTAATAAGAATTTTCATAATCTTGCGGATATGCCCAATATCGACGTGATCGACGGCCAGGCGGAGTTTATCAATAATCATAGCCTGCGTGTTCATCGGCCTGAGGGAAATCTGGAAATTCATGGCGAGAAAATTTTTATTAATACCGGTGCACAAACCGTGGTTCCGCCAATTCCTGGAATTACCACCACGCCTGGTGTATATGACAGCACCGGATTACTTCATCTAAAAGAATTGCCTGGGCATTTAGGTATTTTGGGCGGCGGATATATTGGCGTTGAGTTCGCCTCTATGTTCGCTAATTTTGGCAGCAAGGTAACCATTTTAGAAGCAGCTTCGCTGTTTTTGCCTCGGGAAGATCGGGATATTGCTGATAATATCGCGACGATTTTACGCGATCAGGGCGTCGATATTATCCTCAATGCCCATGTGGAGCGAATCAGTCACCATGAAAATCAAGTGCAAGTGCATAGCGAGCACGCCCAACTGGCGGTGGATGCACTGTTAATAGCTTCCGGTCGTCAACCGGCTACCGCTTCGTTACATCCAGAAAATGCAGGTATCGCAGTAAACGAGCGCGGGGCAATTGTCGTTGACAAGCAATTACATACCACCGCAGACAATATTTGGGCGATGGGAGATGTTACCGGCGGGCTGCAATTTACTTATATTTCACTGGATGATTACCGCATTGTGCGTGATGAGTTGCTGGGAGAAGGCAGACGTAGTACTGATGATCGGAAAAATGTGCCTTATTCCGTATTCATGACACCGCCACTGTCCAGGGTTGGTATGACAGAAGAACAGGCCAGAGAGAGTGGTGCTGATATTCAGGTGGTGACATTGCCTGTAGCTGCAATTCCGCGCGCCAGAGTGATGAACGATACCCGTGGGGTATTAAAAGCGATTGTTGATAATAAAACCCAACGTATATTAGGGGCATCACTGCTGTGTGTTGACTCCCACGAGATGATCAATATAGTGAAAATGGTGATGGATGCCGGGCTGCCTTATAGCATATTACGCGATCAGATATTTACTCATCCGTCGATGAGCGAATCACTCAATGATCTATTTTCATTAGTCAAATAAACTCAAAATCAGACGCCAGAACAAATATTCTGGCGTCTCAGAGAAAAGAATCTTATTAATTCCCTGTTACTCTATAACTTCTTAATCACTTCATTGATGGTATTTTATATGTTTAAAAAACCTGTTTTATTTGCAACACTATTATCTGGCGTTATGGCATTTTCCACCAATGCAGATGATAAAATAATTCTGAAACATATCAGCGTCTCGTCAGTATCAGCATCACCGACAGTTCTGGAGGATACCATTGCTGATATAGCCAGAAAATATAATGCTTCATCCTGGAAAGTCACATCGATGCGAATTGATAATAATTCAACCGCAACAGCAGTATTGTATAAATAAGGATGTTTACAATGGAGAAATACCTGCACTTGTTAAGTCGGGGAGATAAAATTGGCCTGACATTGATTCGTCTGAGTATTGCAATTGTTTTTATGTGGATTGGGTTATTAAAGTTTGTCCCTTACGAGGCAGACAGCATTACACCATTCGTCGCAAACAGTCCACTAATGTCGTTCTTTTATGAACACCCGGAAGACTATAAACAGTATCTGACTCACGAAGGCGAATACAAACCAGAAGCAAGGGCATGGCAATCGGCTAATAATACCTATGGTTTTTCCAACGGTCTTGGCGTCGTGGAGGTGATTATTGCTCTGCTGGTTTTGGCTAATCCTGTCAATCGCTGGTTAGGTTTATTGGGTGGGCTGATGGCATTTACCACGCCGCTGGTAACACTCTCATTTTTAATCACCACCCCGGAGGCATGGGTACCCGCATTGGGTGACGCTCATCATGGTTTCCCTTATTTATCCGGTGCTGGTCGCCTGGTATTGAAAGATACTCTGATGCTGGCAGGTGCTGTCATGATAATGGCAGATTCGGCGCGGGATATTCTTAAACAACGCAGTAATGAATCCAGTTCAACGTTAAAAACTGAATATTGATAATCCGAACACTGTCTGTTGTTCACTTTTTCAGGCGTCAGGCCCCCTTTCTGATGATGAAGCCTGACGCCATATTACCGGAGATATGACAGAGTGAAGATCAATATCACTCCCCTGTTAAAAGATTCTTGTCGTCTCAGGTAAAATATATGATTAATATCAATCATGTATTTTTACAGCAAGACAACCACGAACAAATTCAGGATTAAAATGTTTTACCGACTCCCCAACATAACCCAAATCAAGCGAACTAATTTGTGCCATTTCTTTCTCTGTCAGTGAGAAATCCCAAATAGCAAAATTTTCTTCGATACGCTGTTGATGTGTCGATTTCGGAATAACGACCACTCCCCGTTGAATATTCCAACGCAGAATGACCTGAGAAATCGATTTTTGATGGGCATCTGCAATACTCTGAAGCAGATTATTTTCAAAGGGGTTATGTCGTCCACCACCTAACGGAGCCCATGCTTCAGGCTGCACGTTATAATACTTCATGGTTGCCAGCGCCTCTGGTTGGGCAAAATAGGGATGCAACTCGACCTGGTTGACCATCGGTTTAACTCTTACCGTTTCACAAAAGTTCGCCAGAACATGAGGGTAGAAATTGGAAACCCCAATCGCTTTTAATTTGCCCTCTTCATAGGCATCTTCGAGTGCACGCCACGCACTAAAATAATCGCGCATGGCCTGGTGCAATAAATAGAGATCGAAGTATTCTAGCCCCGATTTTTTTAATGATGCTTCAATACCTGCTGCTGCAATATCCTGATTCAACATATCCTGCACCCACAATTTAGACGTTATAAATAACTCTTCTCGGGTACATAAACCTTCAGATATGGCTTCACGAACGGCTTCACCGACGGCATCTTCATTACCGTATACCGCTGCAGTGTCGATGAGTCGATAACCCGTGCGGATAGCATTCAACACTGACTGTTTGCACACGTCTTTATCGGTAACCTGAAAAACACCAAATCCCATCATCGGCATTTTCAGATTGTTACTTAATACGGAAAATTCCACTGTCAGTCCCTCCATTAGGTATGAGCAATGAGTCTACGTTAAAACGTAACCTCAAATTAGTATGTGGATTTTGATATCACTTATGCAAAAAATTCATTAATAATGGAGGGCAGAAATCTCTCTATTTTTGGGGCAATGAAGCAGACGCTATCAGTGCTTTTTCCTTGCGCCTTGCTGTTTTTGATACACTTAGGGCCCAGGACATAACGAAAATGTGCGATATGACAAAGAATTAACGGAGTATGTGATGATCAGGCAGAAGATTCTACAGCAGCTCCTGGAGTGGATTGAGTGCAATCTTGAGCACCCTATTTCAATCGAAGATATCGCACAGAAATCTGGCTACAGCAGACGCAACATCCAGCTTCTGTTCCGAAATTTCATGCATGTGCCTTTGGGAGAATACATTCGCAAACGAAGGCTTTGTCGTGCCGCCATTCTTGTCCGGCTCTCCGCGAAATCTATGCTTGATATTGCACTCTCTTTGCATTTTGATTCACAGCAGTCATTCAGCCGCGAATTTAAAAAGTTATTCGGCTGCTCTCCCCGTGAATACCGCCACCGTGATTATTGGGATCTCGCAAATATCTTCCCTTCTTTTTTAATACGTCAACAGCAAAAGACGGAGTGTAGATTAATCAACTTTCCTGAGACACCTATTTTTGGCAACTCATTTAAATATGACATTGAAGTGTCGAATAAATCACCGGATGAAGAAGTCAAACTACGACGTCATCATTTAGCCAGATGTATGAAGAATTTTAAGACGGATATCTATTTCGTTTCCACGTTTGAACCGTCAACAAAATCGGTCGATTTGCTCACGGTTGAAACTTTTGCTGGTACGGTATGTGAATATGCTGACATGCCAAAAGAGTGGACAACGACCCGAGGACTTTATGCCTCTTTCCGTTATGAAGGAAACTGGGAAAATTATCCTGACTGGGTGCGTAACATCTATCTGATAGAGTTACCTGCCAGGGGGTTAGCCAGAGTGAACGGCAGCGATATTGAGCGCTTTTATTACAATGAAGATTTCGTAGAAAAGGATGGCAATGATGTTGTTTGCGAAATTTTTATCCCCGTTCGTCCGGTTTAGTTTTCGCTATATCTAAATGAATTTATAACGAGACTACTGTCAGGAAATTCAATAAATAATGGCGTTGAAGATGTCAACGCCATTATTGTTTATTAGAATGTTACTTTCATATTCTTAAAATTATTTCATCGCCTCCTCGTCCTTTGCCGTATCGGCATCCACCGCGGTAATGGTCACCGTCACTGGCTTCATTTCGTACCCGCCATAGGTCAGGGCGTTAAATGTGAACGTATAGACACCAGGCTTGCTGGTACTAAATGTACGCGTGATTTTTCCGCTCACGAAATGGTCATTTTTCGACGGCAGGAACTGATAATCCTTCTCCGTCACCCCTTCCGGCGTCTGAATGTCGACCCACATATTCCCGCCAACGGGGTTGTTTGCCGACATCAGTGTCACCTCCAGCTTCGCAGTCGATTTCCCATCCGCCACCAGAGATTGCATATCAGATGATGCGGTGAGTACCGCGTTTTTATCATCCGCAACGAATTTAGATTCGGCAGTTTTCGTTGATACCT